>Ga0193753_10001515_pt1 | contig 19760 bp, 19 predicted proteins | sample H1c2metaG_FD_144925 | JGI IMG/M metagenome (GOLD analysis project Ga0193753, IMG submission 144925) | Soil microbial communities from a riparian zone of the East river system, Colorado, United States - H1c2 | ecosystem: Environmental > Terrestrial > Soil > Riparian zone | place: USA: East...
CGAGCGCTCCTGATCGGAGACTCCGCCCACGCCCTCGTGCCCTTCCTCGGACAGGGGCTCAACGCCGGGTTCGAGGACTGCACCGGGCTCGCGCGGATCCTCGACACCGAAGCGAGCAGCCGGCATCCCGACTGGCGGGCGATATTCGAGACCTTCTCGGTCCGGCGCAAGCCGGACACCGACGCCCTCGCCGATATGTCGGTGGAGAATCACCGCGAGATGCGCGAGCGGGTCGCCGACCCCCGCTTCGTGCTCGAGAAGGAGGTCGAGGCCCGCCTCTCGAGGCGCTATCCCGGCGAGTACGTCTCCCGCTATCAGCTCATCACGTTCACCCGCGTGCCCTACCGGGTGGCTCAGCATGCCGGGCGCATCCAGGAGGCGATCCTGGGCGAGGTCTGCGCCGGCGCCGACGGCCCAGGCGATGTCGACTACGAGCGAGCGCGCGCCCTGGTCAAGGAACGCCTGCGGCCCATGCTCGCCGAGTACGGGCTCTTGCAGTGAGGGTGACGATGGATCGCGCGATCGAGCCGGAGCTCATGATCGACCCCGACCAGGTCGAGGCCTACTCCGACGCCGACTTCTCCGACGCGAACGACTCGCACGTGAGCGCCTTTGACCGCTACTTCCCCGACGCGCCCGACCGGGCCGACGTGCTCGATCTGTGCTGCGGCCCGGGTGACGTGACCCTGCGCTTCGCCCGCGCCCATCCCGGATGGAACATCCACGGCATCGACGGCTCGCGCGCGATGCTCGAGCGCGCCGACAGCGCCAGTCGCCGGATGAGCATCGACCGAGCTCGCTGGGTCGAGGCGACCCTGCCCGACTGTGCTCTCCCGCTGCCGACCTACCACATCCTCCTTTGCACCGGCGCGCTCCATCACTTCCACCGTCCGGTCGATCTCTGGAGCACCATCCGGCGAGCAGCGCGACCGGGCTCGCTCGTCTTCGTCGTCGATTTCTTCCGCCCCGCCAGCACGGAACGTGCACGCCAGCTCGTCGAGCGCCACGCCGCCGGCGCACCTCCCGTCCTCCAGCAAGACTTCTACAACTCTCTGTGCGCCGCCTTCACGCCAGACGAGGTCCGCAAGCAGCTGGACGAGCAAGGCCTCGACCGGCTCGTCATCGAGTGCGTGAGCGACCGCCATCAGATCGTGGCCGGGCGCATCCCGGGCTGCGGCGAACCGTAGCCGCCTCCCTCGAGGGTGACCCACCGCGGGCATGCCGAGCTCGGCAAAGCGGACGCGACCCCGCCCGATGGCTGGTTGACTGGCGGCGGGCCGCCCTGGCCGCTGCATACTGTAGTCGCAGCGCATGAGGACCATGAGAATCCTGTCGGTGCTCGCGCTCCTGCCCGGATGCGGCGAGTCGGACAGCTCAGCCATCGATGGCGGCGTCGCCGTCGTCGATGGCGGCGTCGCCGTCGTCGATGCCGATGTCGGTGACGCCCGGCCGACATTCGACGCCGCCCAGCCTCGAGACCTGGCATACGAGGTCACGGTCTCCGACCCGGACGGCCGCTTACCCGATGCCGTCGACTCGCTCGTCGCCTGCGCCGAAGGCGGGTTGGCAGAGTGGGCCCGATACGTGGGCGGCGCGGGCACTCTGACGGTCGAGATCCGCGTGACAGACACCGAGGCGGGCCGCTTCGCCGGCGCAAGCACGAGCAACATCGCCCTCGGCGCCTGCGAGAACACCGCGCCTCCCTGCACGCTGGTGGAGGAGCAGGCCATCCACCGGCTGCGCACCGGTCTCGACAACCCGGCAATGGTCGGCGCCCCGGACGTGCGAATCGATGTCGCACCCCCGTACTGGACGGATGAGGTCTGGGTCGACCCGGCGCCGCTGGTCCGGAGCGCCGCGGTCCCCGTAGATCGTCTCGACTGCGTGTCGCTCTTCACGCACGAGCTCGGACATGCCCTCGGCATGACCGGATTTCGATCGCTGACGACGTTCCAGCCGACAATCGAGTTCCAGTCGTTGTACGACGACCACGTCAGGGTCGGCGCCGAAACCCTGACCTTCGAGGGGCCGCTCACCGTCGGGGAATTCGGCGCCGTGCCGTTGACCCGCACCAGTACGACCCAGAACGTCTACCACTACGGCGACGCGAGCACGCCGTCGGCGATCGACGACCTCTTGATGAACGGGATCGTGTACGAGTACGGGATGCGCTACTTCGTGCGGCGGCTCGACGCGCGCATCGTGCAGGATCTGGGCGTACCGGTCCTTGTCCTGCCTACGGAGTAGTCGATTCGCTCGGATCCAGGGGCCGTGGCGTTCGGGCGAGGTGGGCCGCACGAGGCCGCCTCGATGACCCGCGTGGGTCGCGCCACGTGCCGCGGCAGGCGGCTCCGCTCACGGGGGCCCGGATGCCTCGATCGGGTTGCCCCACGCCGCGGCGGCGATCTTCCAGCCGTCGACGGTCCGCACCAGGAGGAGGTGATCGACGTAGCGGACGCCGCGGGAGAGGAGGTCGAGCTTGACCGCGGCGATGTGCTCCGACGGCCAGACCTGGAGGGTGCGCCATCGGGCATCGCGGCCGCTCTCGCCGCGGTCACGGCGCTCGAGGTAGCGAGCGGCCCACTCGGAGACGCCGGCGCGGGCATACGGCTGGGCGCCGCCGATCTGGCTGTAGACGCAGTCGGCGAGGTGCGAGCGGGCCAGGAAGGCGGGGTCGAGCTCGTGGTGGGCGCGGACCTTGTCGGCGATCACGGCGCGGATCGCGGCGTCGGCGCCGGCCGCGGCTCGCGGCGACTGGCCGGGGCCGAGGCGCTCGAAGACCTTGTCGACGATGAGCCAGCCGGCCGGGGTGCGGACGACGAGGAGGAGATCGTGGAACTGGAAGGCGGCGAAGCGGGAGGTGGCCTCGACGAGCGCCAGCGGGCCCTCGCGATCGAGGACGTGGAGCTTGCGGTCGTTGGCCGGGGTGCACGGACGGGTCGCCTCGGTCCGCTGCCACCAGGTGAGCTGGTCGAGGGTGCGGGGCGCCCCCTGCTCGTCCACCGAGACGAGGTGCGCGGCGGGGTGGAAGGCGGCGCGGAGGTCGCGGGCGGAGCAGCGGTCGCCGCCGGCGAAGTAGCCGGCCACCGCGGCCTCGGGCGTGGCGTGACCGCCCTCGGGGTTGGCGTGACTGGCTGCGCTGGCATGGGCGGGCGTCGAGGCGGGCGGCCCGCCGCCGGGCGCGGAGGCGCATGCGGGGGCTCCTCCGGCGGCGCCCATCGCCGTGAGGGAGGCCATCGCCACGGTCGAGCGGGGGTTCCACATGCGTGCACCATGCCCGTCCCGGCCGGATCCATCCAATGGATTGTTCTCGCGTCGACCCATAGAATTTTTCGATGGACGTGACGCGCGCGGCGACCGAGCTGCACCGGTGTGCTCTGCCCTCTACGGCTCGACCGAGAGCAGGCGTCCGAAGATCTGACGGCGAGTGATCCAGCCGTTGATGCCGCCGCGGTTGTTGCCGATCTGATAGCGCTGGCCCTGGATCGCTTTGACCAGGTGGAGGTAGTGGTTGCCTTTGACCCGGCAGAGCACGATGTCGCCCACGGCGATCGCGTGGTCGCCGAGCGGAGCGACGGTGCATAGCTGTCCGCTCGCGATCTTGCCGGCCATACTGTGGCCGCGCGGTCGGAACTGAACGACCTCGCCGTCCACCAGTCGCGCGATGTATCCATCGGCCCACCCCACGGTGCTCGATGGTACGAGACTCGGGCTCGCGGTGCCGCATGACGGCGAGATCATCCTCCGACGGGTCCCCGGATGGGGACTGAAATCCTCGCATCGCGGGAGTCGGAGTCTCGTTGCTCGCGAAGCCACTCACGCACAGCGGGGCACCGCGCAGTGGAGAGTGTGTAGGGAACTGGTCACCGTCTTTGGATTCGGTGGCCCTTCTTGCAGCGCGCTCACCTCGGTTGTTGTTACAGCTCCGAGCTCACTCGGTCGCGTCGCACGAACGCGAGCGCGACCACAGCAGAGGGAGAATCGCCATGAAGCCAGCTGGAATCGTCGCGACCATCGTCGCAGTGACCGCGCTGTGGGCCGTCCTGGCCTCGGCACCCGTCCCGGCCTCGTCGCCTGCACGTGTCGCGGCGGAGACCGGGTCGTTTGCGCCGGCGCCCGAGCTCGCCTGCGAGGCGTCGACGTACCCCACCCCCAGCTACACCTGCCACGAGGAGTGCCGCATTCGCTGCATCCAGCTGTACCCGGGTAATCCCGGGATGCAGAACCTGTGCACCTGGTCGTGCATCGATGCGGAGTGTGGCGGCGGACCGTTCCCGGTCCAGTAGGAAGGCGCCGACCGGCGCTCCGAGGGGAGCGCGGTCGATCACCCATGCGTTGCACGGTGCGCTACCGTGAGCGCGATGCGGAGCGCATACCCGACGACGGCGATCCCCGCGGCCCTCGCGCCAGCGCTTGCTGTCCTCGCGTCGGCGCTGCTGGCCGCCTGCTCCGGGGGCATCCGCGGTGCTCCTGGCCGGCCTTCGTCCGGCAGCTCCGGCGTGACACCAGCCGCCGACGAGCGGGACCGGACCGCCACCCCGACCGCGAGCGGCCCGAGGCGTCGCGTCCGGACCGCGGAGGTGGATCCTGACTCGCTGCCCCGGTGGAACGCCGCGACTTCGGGCCCCGGTGGCGATCCGCTCAGTCTCCTGGCGGTCGACGCCGACCTGACCGCGCTCGCCATCGAGCTCGGCAGCCCCGGCACGATGATGGTGGCGGTCCATCGCGCCCGGCCGCGCGTCACGGGCCGCATGGGCACGACCGATGGTGGCGAGGCCCTCGCGGCGCTGGCAAGGACATTCCCCGCTGCGGGCCTGACGCCGGACCACGTGGCGGACGAGCGCTCTCCGGCGCGAGTCCGCCACCGCGGCAAGAAGCTGGATCTCGCCCAGGCAGCCGTCGCGCCAGCGGACGTGGTCCGCATCCTCGGCGAGGCCGCGGGCCTGGACGTGGCGCTGCCGCCGCAGAGCTCGACCCTGGACGTGGTGCTCTCCGACATCCCCTGGGACGCGGCCCTCGAGCGGGTCGCGCGCGAGCTCGGCCTCGCCCTGCAGCGACAGGGTCGCCTCGTCCTCCTGGTCCCGCCCGCGCGCGCAGGCCGGATGGCCCGGCCGAGAGGCCCGCGCGCGACCCTCGACGTGCGCGGCGTCAGCCCCGGAGCGGCCCTGGACCTCCTGCGCGCCGTGGCTCCGGTGTCGGGCGCCGTGCCGTGCGAAGGGGGCGACGCGATGTCGGCGCGCCTGGTGGCCGGCCACCCGACCGGATCGCTCGCCCAGGCGATCGCCCTGCTCGGCGACGTCGCCCTGGCGCCGCGCGGCGCCGGCTGCGGGACCTCCGAGCTCGATCCTTCCTCTCTCGACCCGGAGGCGGACCGCCTGGTCGGCGTCGCCAGCAGGGGCAAGCGCTCCGCCGCGCTGGTGCGCCACCAGAATCGCACGTACCTGCTGCGCCCGGGCAAGGACACGGCCGGTCGCACCATCGCGCTCCTCGGCAACCGGATCGACATCGACCCGTCGCCCGACCCCACTCGACCGAACGACAACCTCGCCCTCGATTCCCCGCGCGTGTACGACCTCTCCGGGTCAGCCGCGCCTGACTACGTGGAGCACCCGGAGCGGTGGCGAGTCACCGCGACCATCCTCCATCGCGATCGAGCCACCGCGCTCCTCGAGTCGGACACCGGCGAGACCGCGCGCTTCGCCCACGCCCGAGGCGAACCCGAGCCGGCCGACGACGATCCGCTGTCGCGCGACATCCCCCGCATCCTCGCCATCGAGGCCACGTTCGTCCTGCTCCGCGCCCCGGGTCGGGACGAGGACATCCGGCTCTCCCTCCGCCGCCGTCCTCCACGCTAGATCGTCGACCGACGGTCTTCCCGAGGGGGCGTACGCGACCATGCGAGCGCGACTCACGGCGCCGGATCGAGCGTGAGAATCGTCGCCTCGTCCGGCTCTTCGAACCAGTTGCGGCGGCGCAGCTCGGCCAGGATCCGCGGGTAGCTCGAGAAGTCGAGCCGCGAGAACGCGGCCGCCCTGGCGAGAGCGTCGACCACGGGCGTGGGCCGATGCTGCCTGGTCAGCGCTCGGAGGGCGAGCAGGTAGTCTTCGCGGTAGACGGTAGGGATGATCATGGAGGAGGCGCTCGCGGCGGTCATCTCCGCGTTCATCATGATCCGCGCGATTCGGCCGTTGCCGTCCTCGAAGGGATGGACATCCGAGACGAGAAACATGACAAAGACAGCACGGGAGAAGCCCGGCTCGAGATCGGCATGCAGCTCGTATCCGTGCCGGAGCGTCCCCACGACGTATTGAGGGTGCACGAAGAACGTGCCACCGGCGCGGTTCTGCCGCTCCTTGAACCTCCCGGGCTTCACCTCCGGCCGCTGTTCCAGCATGGTCCGGTGACGAGAGCGGAGGAGGTCGAGGAGCTCGTCGGAGGAGGAGGGCACCCGGCGCATCTCGTCCGGATCCGACGCGAGGCGGAACGTTCCGACGATGTCGTGGGCATCGCGCGGACGCTGCGCGGGGATCTTCTTGTCGAAGATGATCTCGGCGGCCTCCTCGATCTCGAAGGTCGTGCCCTCGATGTAGTTCGAGAAGTACGACTCGAAGAACGCCTTGTTCCGGACGTGCTGGGCCGAGGCGAACGGGTCGGGCGTGGACGGCAAGTCGCGCGTCCTCAGCTCTCCGAAGAGAAGGGTAAGACGATCGAGGCACGAGGTGTCGAACGGGTCACCGGCCGCTCGTGCCTTGGCCGGCGCGCTCATCACGCGGTCCAGCGGCCGAGTGCCGAGGAGCGCCCCGATCGCCCCCTCGAGCTGCGCGAACGGAGCGTGCCAGCCCAGCTCTTCGGCCACCTCGCGCGCCCGGTCGCGCACTCGATTGAGCTGCTCCTCGCCGCCGCCGAGCAGGAGCTGTTCGAGCCGCCGCTCGATGTCATCGATCGAGACCGTTCTAGGGGTCGAGGTTCGCGGCTCGGCTCTCAGATTCTCGAGCAGCGCTCGCGGCACCGAGGACGCGCGGAGCGCCAGGAACGCCGGATCGTCGGCGAGGGGACCCGGGCCGCGGATGAACTCGATCGTGAGTCCTGGATAGGAAAGCCTCCGGTTCGTGTTCCCGGTGAGAAAGACGATTCCTTCGGGGCTCGGAACGTACTCGAGCGCGGTCCGGTGGCTGATGAGCGCGCCCGGGAAGAGCCCGGAGACGATCGTGGCCCATGCGCCCCTGGCCGCCGCCGGAACCTCTTCCTCTCGCAGGGATGTGTACAGGCGAGGACCAATCGGGCGTATCTGTCCCTCTTGCTTGAGTCGCGCGAGCCGGCGCCGGTCGCGCTGCGTAGCCGCTGCGAAGAGGAAGGGGGAAAGAGGTTCCATGAGCACTTCGATAACGATCGGTTTTTAGTAGTTTTTCCCGGACCAATGATCGTTTATTAGTAGATCATAACCGGTGACGATCATTTTTGGGTAGATGTCCTGCCCGACGATCATTTCTTGGTAGATGGTCACTGCCAGCCAGGCGCGGCTGCCCGAAGGCTCGGCGGCGCCGTCGGCGGGTGGGCTCGACGTGGCCGCGGTGGCCGATGCCGCGCCGCTCGACGCGAGCGAGCTCCCGATCGACGCCGGGTCGGGGCGTGCGCGGATTCGCCGGTCGGCGCGACGATCGGACCGAAGGGTGGAGAGCTGACTCGGGGCGGCGCGCGGCTCCGCGTGGCGCGCGGGGTGCTTCGTATGCCGAGCGTCTCGCCCGCCGCCCGACCTGGGGTCGCAGCGACAGAATCGAGCAGCTGGCCGGGCAGCGCGTAGAATCAACCGGACGAGCCCGTCCGTTCCTCGTTCCCGGTGACCTGATGACTGACAAGGACGACGTCCGTCGCACCGCCGATGCGGAGACCATCGACACGGTCGTGGTCGGCGCCAGCGCCGCCGGCCTGGCGGTGGCGGCGAGTCTGCGGCGCGCCGGGGTGCCCTTCGTGTTGCTGGAAGAGAGCGCGGCGGTGGGGGCGGCGTGGCGCGGGCACTACGACCGCCTGCACCTGCACACCAGCAAGGGGCTCTCGGCGCTGCCCTACCGGCGCTGGCCGCGTGCGGTGCCTCGCTATCCGTCACGCGCACAGATGGTGAGCTACCTCGAGGACTATGCGAGCCACTTTCGCCTCGAGCCGCGCTTCGGCCAGCGGGTGACCAGGCTGCGCCGTGACGCCGATGCCTGGGTCACGGAGACCGACCGCATCTACCGCTCGACGCGCGTCGTGCTGGCGACCGGCAACGCGCACACGCCGCACGTGCCGGCCTGGCCTGGCCTCGAGAGCTTCGGCGGTCCCGTCCTGCACAGCAGCCAGTACCGAAACGGGCAGGCGTGGAAGGGCAAGCGCGTGCTGGTTGTGGGCATCGGAAACTCCGGCGGCGAGATCGCGCTCGATCTATGTGGGCACGGCGTCCATCCGAGCATCGCGGTTCGCAGCGCGGTCAACCTGATCCCGCGCGATTTTCTGGGGCTGCCGATCCTTGCATGGGCCATCGTGCTGGGGCTGCTGCCCACCGTGGTGGCGGACGCCATCGCCGGCGTGGTCGCGCGGCTCACGGTGGGCCGCGTCGACAGACTCGGAATGCGCAAGCTGCCGTACGGCCCCATGACCCAGATCCGGCGATACGCCCGCGTCCCGCTTCTGGACATCGGCACGGTGGCGCGCATCCGGCGCGGCGAGATCGAGATCCTGCCCGAACCGACGGCGTTCTCGCCGGGCCACGCGCGCTTCAGCGACGGCAGCGAACACGCCTTCGACGCCGTGGTGCTGGCGACCGGCTACCTGCCGGCGGTTGCCTCGCTGCTCGAACCCGAGGCCGCGGAGGCGGTGGCGTCACCGGACCGCCTGGCGCGCGGCAGCGGTGGCGAGCTTCTGCCTGGCCTGTTTCTCTGCGGCTACTACGTCGCGCCGACCGGCATGCTGCGCGAGATCGCGCGCGAGGCGAGGCGCATCGCGCGCGCCATTGCCACCCGCGCGAAACAGACAGCGTGAGGTAACGCGCCACGCGGACGGCGGCGGCGAACTTCTTACCCGGCCAAGGGCATCAGCGCTGCCATCACTCGCTCGTTGGACATGCAGCTCTGCAGTGGCGTCATGATCCGCTCGGACCAGGCGGTCATCTTGGCCATCATCCGACTCTCGAACCAGCGGCTGCGCGTCGGCTGATCCGCCATCGCCTTGCCCTCGGCGATGAGATCGCCGCTGCTGGAGAGCAGGTCCGACAGCGAGTCCCCCATGCGATCGCAGTTGCCCGCGTTGCTCTCGATCGCCGAGAAGAGCTGGTCGAGAAAGTCGATAGCCCGGGCCACGAGCGCCTCGTCGGCTGCGGTGGGGACATATTCCGGCGCTGCCTCCGCCTCGGTCGCCGCCTCCACCGCCTGCAGCGGACCGGGATCCACCGGTGGGTCAGACTCGCTCAGCTCGACCGTATCTTCAGGGGAGTCCGGAGGGTCCACCAGATCCGTGTGGTCAGCCTCCAGCTCCTCTCGACCCGGTCTGCCGCTCCATGGATCCGACTCGTCGGCTTCGTCTGCGGGGGACACGTCCGCGACCCTGGGCACCGGGCGATCGATCCAGCGCGGCTCGGTCGCGGCGCTGGAGGGAGGGGCAGCTCGTGCCGGCACCGCCTCACCCTGGGTCAAGGAGCGCGACCCCGATGGACGAACGGCCCAGAGCAGGAGCGCGATGGAGATGGCGACGAGGAGCCCGAGAGCCCGGAGCATCTACCTGTCAACGCACCAGCCGGGCCCGCGATTTCCGGCCATCGCGATAACGATGCACCATGGGCGCATGGCATCACGGCGCGCCGTCGCAAAGAGCTACCGAGGTGTCTTGATCCCGAGACCATGGATGTCGATCTCCGCGGGTGCGTTCCATCCCGCCGCGGCCATCCGGGCCTCGAAGATCGGCGGCAGCTCGATGCCGTACTTCTCGACGTAGTACGCGAGCACGTCGGGCCACACGAAGTCGCCGTCGGTCCGCATGGAGTGGGAGCCGGCGACGACCGTGCGGTCATAGATGTCCCGTGCGAGGCCGGGCGACGCGACGAGGATCTTGCCGCCGCGCAGGTAGCGAGCGACGTCCGCCGAATGCGATCGGTCGCGCCCCTTCGCTTGCTCGAGCGAGAACGCGGTCTCGTAGCCCAGCTCGCGAAACCAGCCGACCGGAATTGCTTCGCGCTGCGGCAGTGCAGCCGCGGTGGCACCGGCGCCCGCTTCCAGCTCGCCATCGCCGTGGCACACCGCGCACAGACCGTTGCCGCCGCACTCTCCACACGCCGCGCCATTCGCACGCGTGCCCTTACCGAAGCAGGACCAGCACGTGCGCTTGCCCTCGCACTCGTGGCAGATCTCGTGGCCGGCCGATGGTGTCGTGAGTGGCTGCATGCTCAGTCTTCGACCTGCTGCGCCCTGCCGCCTAGCCGCGCGGCTTGCCTTCGCCGTAGCCGCCCTGGGTCTGCACGCCGATGACGGCGCGCTGGTGGAACTCGGTGGGCGTGGTGGCGCCGGCGTAGGTGAAGGCGGACTGCACCCCGGTGATCATGTCGATGAGGATGGTGCCGACGTTCTCGCGTCCTTCGTGGATGTAGATGCGCGAGGTCGAGATGCCCTCGCGAAAGAACGCCTTCTTGGCGCGCTCGAACGCGTCGAGGCCCGCCGCGCGGTCGCTTATCGCGCGCGCGCTCGCCATGCCGTAGTTCTCCTTGTACGGCCGACCGTCGCGGTCCTCGATCACGTCGCCCGGGCTCTCGTAGGTGCCGGCGAGCGCCGTCCCCACCATGACGCGCGACGCGCCCGCCGCGAGGTAGAGCGCGACATCGCGCGGGTCCTTGACGCCGCCGTCGGCCCACACGTGACGCCCGAGCCGGTGCGCCTCGCGCGCGCACGCCAGCACCGACGTGAAGGTCGGGCGGCCGGTCCCGGTCTGCATTCGCGTGGTGCACATGGCCCCGGGGCCGACGTTGACCTTCACGACGTCGGTGCCGGCCTCGATCAGCGCGCGCGTGCCTTCCGGCGTGCAGACGTTTCCGGCGACCAGTGGCACAGCGTCGCCGATGGCGCGGCGCACCTCGCGGATGGCCTCCACCATGCGGCGCTGGTGGCCGTGGGCGGTGTCGAGCACGATGGCCGACGCGCCGAGCTCGACCAGCCGCTGTGCCGTCGTCGCCGCGTCCAGCGAGATGCCGACCGCGGCGGCGACCATGAGCTGCCCGCGCGGGTCGAGCGACGGTCGCAGGAGCTCGAGTCGGACGGCGTCGTCGCGGGTCAGCACGCCCACCAGGCGCCCGTTCTGGTCGAGCACCGGCACGGCCTTGACGCGCCGGTCCTCCATCAGGAGGAAGGCGTCGCGGTTGGCCATGCCGACCGGGATGGTCACCATGCGCGAGGACATGAAGGAGCCGACCGCGGTGTACTGATCGCGGTTGCGCAGGTCGGCATGCGTGACGATGCCGATCGGGCGGCGCTCGTCGTCGACGACGATCACCATGTCGTGCGCGCGCTTCCTGATGATGCCGAGGACGTCGCGCATCGTGGCTCGCGGCGAGACCGACAGCGGTGTGTCGTAGCGCGGATCGGCTGCCCTGATGTGGCGGATGATGCGCGCGGCGGTCTCGAGCTCCATGTCCTGCGGCAGGACGCCGAGGCCTCCGAGACGCGCCATCGTCTCGGCCATGCGCTTGCCGGTGACCGCGTTCATGTTCGCGGACACGATCGGGTGGGCACCGCCCGGGAAGTCGACCGGCTGCAGATCGACGTCGAGCCGCGAGGTCCCGTCGAAGTAGTCAGGAACCAGGAACACGTCATCGAGCGACAGCTCGAGCGTCTCGTCCCGCTCCGGGTGGAGGAAGCGCATGGGGAGCAGATAGCACGCTTCCCTCGGCCGGCGACGGCGAACCGGTGAATCGGGAGCGGCGCCGCTCGGATCCGGCGAGCCATGAAGGTCCGCGTCGAGGGATCCACGGGCGGATCCGGCGAAGTGCTCACCCGGCGCACGCCGGCCGCCACCTCATCACGCGGGCCGGGTGACCGGGTCGGTCCGCGGGCGTGTCGCCGCCGCCCTCTTCGCGCGCCGGCGCGACTTCTCGGAGCAAGACCCTCGAATCGTCAACGAACGGCGGTCGCGACGTGGCCCGGCATCGCGAACCGCAACGTACCGTCGGCCGCCATGTACCTCGCGAGCGCGGGCTCGGCCTCGGCGAGGACCCTCTGGATCACTGGCTCCTCGAGCACCACCCCGTTGAGCGGCAACCAGCCGCGGAGATCGGCCTCGAGCATGGTCCTCACCGACGGGAAGTTGCCGGTGCCGGGGTGCGTGGTCACCGCCACCGACGTCGCGCCGGCGTCGATGAGCACGCGGGTGAGCTCGGCGCGATCGCCGAGCGCGAACGGCACGCGGAGCGGGACACCGGCGGCCGGCCCCGCGATGCGCTCGACAAGCGCGAGCTCGTCGGCGTACGCGGGCGCGTCGGCGAGCGGCGCCCAGGTCGACACCGCGAGTCGACCGTCCGGGACAAGAACGCGCAGCATCTCGCGCACGGCCTGGACGCGGTCGGCGAAGAACATCAGCCCGAACTGGCAGACCACCGCGTCGAACGACGCGTCCGGCCACGGCAGCGCCTGCGCGTTGCCCTCGCGGATGTCCGCGGTCGGCGCCTTGGGTCGGGCGACGGCGACCATCCCGGGCGCGAGATCGAGCGCCGACACCGCGCCCGTGGCGCCGACGCGCGCGACGAGCTCGCGGGTCACCGCGCCGGTGCCGCACGCGACGTCGAGCACGCGATCGCCCGGCTTGGTCGCCACCGCGTCCGCGATCCGCGGCGCCCATTCCTGGAACAGCGCCGGAACCAACAGCTCCTCGTATGCCTGCGCCGCCTCGATGCCCTCGTCGCTCATCTCTTCCTCCTGGTTCACGTCGCCCTGGCTTTCACCCTTGTCGCCATGAGCGCATGCACATCGGTTCAGCAACCTGCGCACCGGTCCGCGGGGCGCCGCTCAGGGCCAGTCGAAGGACTGCACGGTGCCGCGCCAGCCGGGGCCGTCGTGGCGCACCTCGTCGAAGCGTCCGGCGGTGTTGCGGCCGATGATCGCGCGCCAGAAGGCCAGCGCCGCGGTGTTGCGGTCGGCCTGGCGCACCTCCCAATGCCCCGGGAAGCGGTCGAACAGAGCGACCGCGGCGGCGGCCCCGACACCGCGGCGCCGGGAGGTGCGCGCGACGAAGAACTCGGCCATGTCGTGCACGCTCTCGTCCCCGGTGAGCCGGCTGCGCATGTCGACGATCGCGAAGCCAGCGAGGTGGTCACCGGCGCGGAGGAAGAACGGACACCGGGATGTGTTGCCGAAACAGCCGTCGACGATCGCGTCAGGGAAGCGGCCACTGTCCGGGATGTCCCACCCCATGATCTCGGCGAAGTCGTAGGCGTAGAGCTGCGCCAGGTTTCGCAACACCGGCTCCTCGCCCAGCTTGGCCGGTGTCACGGTCGTCTGCATGCGCGGATGGTATCGCGGCACCAGTACCTCGCCGCAACCAAGCAGATGCTGCTTGGGGCTCGCCCTGCAGCCGGGCCGCGAGCTCGGCTCCGTGTTGCGCTCGGGATACGGGCGTGCCGCGCCGTCACGGCGGATGCGCATCGGGGCGTGAGGAGTCGCGTGGTTGCCGATGGCATGAACCGTGATACGAGCCGCTGCATGAGCTGGTGCACGAGGACGGTGTGGACCCTTGCGCTCGCTGGTTGCGGAGGACCGGTGCTGCAGAATGCGCCGAGCCCCGACCCCGCCCATGTGGCGGCGGCGGCGGCAGGCGCGGCGGCCGCCCTGACGCTTGCCGATCCGGACGGCCAGGCTCGCAAGAGGGAGAAGGACCGGCCACAGAACGAAGCACGCGAGCGTGAAAAGAAGAAGACCGAGCGCGTACCGCACGACGTCCTCGACCGGCTCGACCAGGCCGATGCGGCGAGGAAGCCGGGCCCGGACTCCGCGGTCAAGAGATCCGGCGCGCCATGAAGGTCCGCGTCGAGGGATCCAGGAACACCGCGTGGGCCGCGGCGATGGCCTCCATCCACGGCAGCAGCTCCGACGCCGGGAGGTCGGCGAAGCCGAGGCGCCGGTAGAGCGGGGCGTTCCACGCCGGCCCGATGAAGGTCGACAGGACCACGCGGGTGGCCCCGCGCGCCGCGGCCCTCCGGCAGAACGCGTCGACCAAGAGGGCGCCGGCGCCCCGGCGTCCGTGGGACGGCGCGACGTCGAGCTCGTGGAGGTAGCAGGCCGGCGGGTACGCCTCGCCCATGACGAAGCCGACCACCGCACCGTCCGCCTCGGCGACGAGGGACAGGTGATCCTCGATGGCGGCGCGGTGCTCGTCGGCCGGCAGCACCGACATCCGGTCGATGTCGATGAGGCCCGTGCCGCGGAAGAGCTCGGCGGCGGCTCGCTCGATCGCCTGGAGGCGCGGGATGTCCTCGGGGCGTGCGTCGCGGACGACGAAGGTCATCGGCGTGTGATCCTACCGGCAGGCGATGTCGATGGGAGGCGGAACGAGGCCGCGCTGACGGTTCGGGGCTTGCCTGGCGCGACCGCTCCGTGAAATCGTCCTGTCCGGAGGCTCAGTCCAGGCTTCCTTCAAACCAACCGACGCTTCGGCGCCGTTAAAAAAGCCTGGACGATTTCCTCCATTCTTGCGTGCAGCGGATCGGGGTCTCACGGCCCCGGTCCGCGGCTCGCAGACGAGCCTCGCCATGACTCTCGCCCTCGCCCAGACCCGAGCCGTGCTGCTCCGTCGCCGCGGGCTCGTCTTCGTCGACGCCTCGGCCGATCGACCGCTTCACGATCATGCCCGCCCGGTCGCCATCGAGCTCGCCGGGCTGGGCTACGTGCCGAGCGCGCGCCTGCATGCGCGCTTCTCGCTGGTGCCGCTCGCCGAGCTCGTCGAGCTGCGCGACTGGATGTGCGGGGTGCTGGCCGCCCGGCTGGGCGCCGACCGGAAGCACGAGCCGCTGTTCCGCCGCTTCCCGGAGGATGTGCCGGAGGACACGCTCGGCCTGTGGATCCAGAAGGTGCTCTCGCACTACCTGCAGTCGCCGGAGCAGCCGTGCCTGTTCTGCCGGCGGACCGGCACGACCCACGTCCTCCGGCCGTGCCATCACGTCGTCTGCGACCACTGCTTCGACGGCAGCAACTACACGGCCTGCCCGGTCTGCGAGCACCACGTCGATCGCTCGTCACCGTTCTTCACGGCGAGCGAGGTCCCGGCCGCGCTGCCGGCCGAGACGGTTCGCTTCAAGCTGCTCGATCTCGGCGAGGACCTGGCCGGGGAGACGCGCGCCCTGTTCGTCGCCTTCTGCGAGCGGGTCCAGCCCATGTCGCCGGCCGACCGCGATGATCTGGCCGTCCTCCTGGCCGACCACGGCGAGGATGTCCTCACCTGGATCCCGGAGCGCATCCCGGTCAAGGAGAACGTGGCGGCGATCTTCGGCGCGCTGTTCCGCGCATGCGACCCGGACCGGGTCCTGGCGGCGGCTCGCGGCCACCTCAAGACCGCGACCGATGTCCTCCGCTTCGTCGCGGTCTTCTCGGGCGCCGACCCGTCGCTGCAGGGACGGACCGTGTTCGCCACCGTGTCGCCCGACAGCCGTCGGTGGAACCGCCCCGTCGAGCCGGAGCCGGCCAAGGGACGCCGGGGGTCGAGGGAGCGAAAGGTCCCGATGCTCGTCCACCGGTTTCCGGTCGCGCGGATGGGCAGGCCGCTTCGCCGGGCGCTGCTGGGCCTCCTGGACGGGATGGATCCGGACCAGCTCGTCGAGGACGTCCTCCGTCACCGGTCGACCTGGGTCTGGGTCGCGGAGTTCCTGCATCCGCACGAGTACGCGGCCCGCTTCCCCAACGCGACCCGCGCCTTTGCCATCGCCCGCAAGCAGTCGCCCGACGGCACGCCGGCGCCGGCCTTCGCGACCTTCCAGCACAGGGTGGAGGCGGCCGCCGGGGCCGGCGACGCAGCCGGCATGGTCGAGCTCCTCCGCTCGCGCCCCGGACAGCTGGGACGGCGTCTCGACCACGCCCTCCGCCTGGCCGGCGACGATCGGACGACGATCGACCGGGTCGTCGCCGCCTTTGCGGCGAGCGCGCCGCGCCTGACCACGCCGATGCTCCTCACCTTGCGCGCGATCCTGCCGACCCGCACGCGCCCGGCCGGCGTCCGCATCTACTGGCCGAAGGGACAGGTCTCGCGGGGGGTGTCGAGCCCCGATGCGCGCGCGCCGCTCCCCGCGCGTGCGGCGGCCGAGGCGACCCGCGCCGTGGAGGCCGAGCTGCTCCGTCGGTTCGCCGACAAGCCGCCGTTCGACGCCTGTGTCATCGACGCCGCCCTGGCCGACATCGTCGTGCCGTTCAACGAGCGGACCGCCAGCCGGGCCGCGATCGACTTGCCGCGCGGCTCGCGGGTGCCTGTGGCTGCCGGGAAGGTCCCCCGCCTCTTCCTGCACTGGTGCCAGCCCGAGCGCGGCGGGCATTCGACCGATCTCGATCTCTCGGTCGCGTTCTACGACGAGGCGTGGCGGTATGTCGGGGTCTGCTCCTACTACCAGCTGACGTTCCCGACGAACAAGGGACCGCGGGTGGCGACCAGCGCCGGTGACCTGCGCAACGCGCCGTTCCCCGACGGCTCCACCGAGCTGGTCGACATCGACCGCCGCGAGGCCAGAAAGCTCGGGGTCCGCTACGCCGTCATGGTGGTCACCGCCTACCGCGGGATGCCGTTCGACAAGCTCGACCGGGCGTTCGCCGGAGTGATGATGCGCGAGGACGTCGGCGGCGCTCACTTCGATCCGCGGACCGTCGAGCTCAAGTTCGCGCTCACCGGCGACAGCGGCGTCTACCTGCCGCTCGTGTTCGACATCGAGCGCGACGTCGTGCACTGGCTCGACACCTACTCCAAGGGGATGTTCGAGCTCAACAACGTCGAGACCTCGCGGGCCGCGATCGCCACGATGTGCCCGGAGCTGATCGAGTACTTCGGCAGCGGCGTACGATCCTCGATGTACGACCTGGCCCTGCTGCACGCGGCCGCCCGTGGCCGACAGGTCCTCGTCCGCGGGCCCGAGCCGCGCGCGTTCACCCGGCGCCCGGGCGAGGCCGCGGCCGATTTTCTGGCCCGGATCACCGCCGGTCGGTCCGACGGGAAGTCGCTCGCCGCTCCCCTGCCGGCGGCATCCACCTTCGCGGCCCTCCACCGCGGCGACATCGACCTGCCGGACGGCGCGGTCGCCTACGTGCTCATCCCCGATCGCGTCACCGGCACCATCGCCGCCGGCGACCTCCTCTCCTGAGCCTGGAATCTTCGTCACTTGCAAGAAATCTCGGGCTGTCGTGCTCGGATCGGCTCGCTCGCGCTCCTCAACAGCGAACCCATCCACGACCATGTCAGGAGCCCGTCATGTTCCGTATGCCTGTCCTAACCCTCGTGTTCGCCGTCTCGGTCGTCCCCTTGGTGGCCTGCGATGCGCAGGTCGACTCCAGCCACCAGGGCAACCCGCTCGCCACGCTGAGCGGCTCCTTGACCACCACCAGCGCGACACCGAGCGCTGACGCAGAGGTCTCGGTCGTCTGGGGCGTCCAGTCGGGCGGCCTGAGCCTCGTCGGCGCGGATAGCGTGGAGGTCGAGGGCAGCTTCCCCGCCGCGTTCGAGCTGTCGATCTTCGAGCCTCCGACCGAGGAGATGCTCGGCGAGCTGGACGGGACGAGGTTCGGCCTGGCGTACATCGTGGCCGGGTGGGACGGCGGGGCCGGCCTGGAGGATCCCTGGCTCGGAGCCGAGCTCGCCCATGTGCTGGTCTATCTGGTCGACAGCCCGGCGGCGGACAGCGAGCTGGCGCTGCTGCTGCGCGGCTCACCGACCCCCGGCTATCACCTCTACGACGCCCACCAGCTCACCGAGGAGGAGACCGAGGCGCGAAACCAGTGCGTCTCGGACCTTTTCAACGCCGACAACAGCCACATGCCGACCACCCAGGAGATGTTCGCCGCCTGCGGCGGCGCGCGAGCGGTCGACCTCTTCCCGGCCGAGAACGATCTCGAGACCCCGCTATCGGTCGAGCTCCTCGACGGTGTCGACATCAACGACCTCCCGCACTCCTGGTGAGCGGGGTGTCGGGCAGGCTCGACGTCGAGGCGCTGTACCGGACCTACGGTCATAGCGTCCTGCGTCGAGCCCGCCAGATCCTCGCCAGCGAGGAGGACGCCAGCGACGTCGTGCAGGAGATCTTCGCCGGCCTGGTCGCGCGACCCGACCAGTTCGACGGTCGCAGCTCGCCCTCCACGTTCCTCTACGCGGTGACCACCCACGCCTGCCTGGCGCGCCTGCGCGATCGAAGGAATCGAGTGCGGCTGATCGACGAACAGGTGCGCCCATGGATCACCGACGTGGACCCGGGCTCGGCCGCTGCCCGCGTGGCGGTCCGCGCCGTGCTCGCGCAGCTCACCGACGACGAGGCGCGGGCGGCGGTCTACTACCACCTCGACGGCATGAGTCACGCCGAGATCTCCGGGCTGATGGGCTGCTCGCCGCGCCACGTCGGCAACCTGCTCGGCCGCATCGAGAGCCGCCTCTCCGGAATGAAGGAAGCCTCGTGAGCGACAACGACCTCCACATCTCCGATCTGCGCTGGGATCGGCTGATCGGCGGTGAGCTGGACGCCGACGCCAGGTCCGCGGCGCTCGCGCACGCCAGCGCCTGCCCGAGGTGCGCCGCTCGCCTCGACACGGTCACCCTCGAGAGCCAGGCGTTCGCCCGCCGACCTCCCTTCGAGTCGCCACGGCCAGAGGCGCGACGGATCCCCTGGCGGTGGTCGGCACCCATCGTGCTCGCGGCCGCGGCCGCCGTCTTCCTCGTCGCTCGCACGCGGCCGGATCCGGCGTCGGGCGGTGGCGAGCGGGCCAAGGGGACCGGTCCGAGCCTCGTCCTTGAGGCGGGTCCGGCTGACCGGCTCGCGCCGGTCGTCTCGGGCGACCGGGTCCATCCGGGCGACTCCATCCAGGCCGGCTACACCGCCGCGCGCGATGGCTTCGGTGCGGTGCTCGCCAGGGACGGCAGCGGTCGGGCGATGGCGTACGTGCCGTCGGGCGGCGACGCCATGATCGCTCTGCCCGCGGGCAGCATGCAGTCGTTCCCCGAGAGCACCGTGCTCGACGACATCCTCGGCGAGGAGGACCTGGTCGTCGTCTGGTGCGAGGCGGCGCACCCGCTGCGCCCCTTGCTCGCGGAGCTCGAAGCTCGCGCCGAGGTGACCGCGCCCGCGGGCTGCACGCTCCAGCGCGTGGTCCTCGACAAGCGCGCCCCGCGGCGGTGACCATGCGCCGCGCGCTCATCGTCGTCGCCAGCCTGATGCTCACCGCCGGATCGGCGCGCGCCGACATCGAGCGATTCGCCGTGATCATCGGCAACAATGCCGGGCCGGCCGACGAGCCGCGGCTGCAGTTCGCCGAGAGCGACGCCGCGCGCGTCGCCGAGGCCCTCGGCGAGGTCGGCGGGGTGCCCGACGAGAATCAGGTCGTGCTGCGAGGCAGGACGGCCGATCAGGTCCGCACCGCCTTGATCGCGACCAACGAGCGAATCCGCGGCGGTCAGCGGGCGGGTCGGCAGGCGATGCTGTTCGTCTACTACTCGGGCCACGGCGACGCCGAGGCGCTCCACCTGGGCGACACCCGACTCCGGCTGCGCGAGGTCGAGGCGCTCGTGCGTGGCTCGGC
>Ga0193753_10001516_pt1 | contig 19755 bp, 15 predicted proteins | sample H1c2metaG_FD_144925 | JGI IMG/M metagenome (GOLD analysis project Ga0193753, IMG submission 144925) | Soil microbial communities from a riparian zone of the East river system, Colorado, United States - H1c2 | ecosystem: Environmental > Terrestrial > Soil > Riparian zone | place: USA: East...
ATGCCGAAACCTACCCCCACGAGCCAGACGGCTGTGCTCGTGAGCAGGATCAGGCGGCGAATAGGTCCCACAGATGGGTAATCGACCTGACGGCTCCGATCTTTAACCCTATGGCCTAGATTTGTAGCTACTTACACGAGATCGCGGGTTTTACCGCAGTGCTTTCAGGATTGCCAATTCTTCGCGCGCGAGATCTGTTTTGCCCGACTTCTGGTAGAGGCGCGCCAAGCGGTAGTGGGCTTGCAAGAAGGCGGGGCGCTGGCGGATGGCGATTTTGTACTGGGCGATGGCTTTGCTGGTTGCGCCGGCGTTTTCCGAGAGCAGACCAAGGCGGTAGTGGGCATCGGTGAAGGCGGGATCGAGCCGAACTGCCGTTTGCAGATAGGATTCGCCATGGATACCTAAGCTCAAGGCATAGTAATAATTGGCTGCTGCATTGTTGGGATAGATCTCGACAAAACGAGCTAGACGCTTGGCAACTTCGTTGGCGTATTGGGGAGAGAGATCGTACATCTTACCCAGAAAGTCGAGGGCCTTGGTGTCGCGAGGGTCGAGGTCGACGGCTTGGCAGAGGCGTTCGACCGCCTCGTCGTAACGGCGCAGCGAATAGAGCGCGACGCCGAGACCGACGCGCAGCCGGGCGGACTCCGGGTAACGCGCGACGCCATACTCGAAAACTGTGAGGCCCGGAGCAAAACCGTTGTGCTGCAACAGGTAGCTGCCGAGTTCAAATAAATTGTTCTCCGATGGATCGAGGCGCGCGGTGCGCTCGAGCTGGCGAGCCGTCTCGTCGATATCCTGCGCCATCACGGGCGCGAGACACAGAGCGAGAACCACAAACCAGCGCATACGAAATCAGAAATAGAATTTCAGCGCGAATTGCAACTCGCGCGCGTCGTTGGGTGCGTCACGCGTGGACGTGATACGTCCGAAAGTAGTCGCATTCACAAAACTCAGATTGCTACTTGGTGGCTGCGAAAAAGCTGGATGGTTGGTGAGGTTGAACGATTCGGCGCGGAATTCAAAGCGCCGCTTCTCGCCGATGGGGAACGATTTGAAGAGCGAGAAATCGAGGCGGCGAAAGGGTGGCCCGGAAACTTGCGTATTACCGCCACCAAGCGGGGAAAAATCGGTGTGACCGACGGCAGTGACAACTGGCGGATCGGTGAACGCCGCGGCATTGTAGTAATGATTGACGTCGTGCGAACCCCCGTAGGGATCGGCTCCGGTGTAGAGCGCGAAGCATCCGGTTCCGGCGCCGGTCGTCTTGCTGCAGCCGATGGTCTGGGGCTGGCCGGTATCGAGAGTCATGATTCCGTTAGCGCTCCAACTGCCCAACAGTAGTTCCATAAGACGCGGGGAACTGCTCATGTATTGGCGGCCTTTGCCGAAGGGCAGATCGTAGGTAGCGCTCAAAGAGATGGCATGGCGGATGTCGAAATCGGCGAGCGCCATATCTTTTTGAATTCCCCAACCCGGTATGCCGGGCGCGCGGAAGCCAGAGACGCCGCCGCCGCTCAAGAGGTCGCCCGCGTCGGTCCGGGTCTTCGCGTAGGTGTAGGCGAACAGTGCGTTCAAGCCTCTCGCCATGCGACGTTCATATTTAACCTGCAACGAATGATAGTTGGCGTTTCCGATTGTATTGGCATAGGAAGCGCCGCGGGCGAAATCGGGGAACGGTATATAGTTTTGCGGATTGAGACCCGGCGGCAGCAGCACGCTCTGTAGATTCGATCCGACGAACGTCTCGAGATGCCGGCTGAGCGAAGCGACGTAAGCAGCTTCGAAAGAGTCGGCGCGGCTGAACTGATACTGCGCGGTCAGGTTGTAGCTCTGCACGTAAGGCGTTTGGTAATGAAGCTGAATCCCGCGTAGACTCAGGCCTTGAGCGTTTACAGCCGCTGTGTTGAGAGGGACGCTCGAGAGTCCGTTTTCGAGAGTGGCGATCGTGCCGTTCGGGTATGTGACAGGCGAAACGGAATCCGGCGAGGGGAAATGGAAGCTGTACTGGAATGGATAGTTGTAGCCGAGGCTGGGAGAGCCGCCGCGATTTTCGAAGGCTCCGTAATAGATGCCATATCCGCCGCGCAGAACGAACTTGGGAGAGACCTGATAGGCGAAGCCGATACGCGGCGCGAAATTGTTTTTCTGCGTGATGCTCAATCCGGAGCCGTACGCATCGGAGTAGACGAGGTTGATGCCATCTTTGGCAAGCAGGTTCGTGAAGCTGGACGACAGGACCGGGTTGTCTTTGCGGCTGGCGGGAATGATGTACTGTGCACCATTGAAGGGAGTGGCCGGCACGAAGTTCGCTTGCGCGTTATATCGCTCGCCGGTGGGGCTGAACCAATCCCAACGGACACCCAGGTTCAAGGTGAGCTTCGAAGAGATTTTCCAATCGTCCTGGAAATAGGCTCCGTAGTAGGAGCGATCGGCGGCCACGCCACCGAAGTTCGAAGCGTTGAGCGTATCCGCTCCGCCAACGTTGTTCAAATTGCGCGCGGCCCGTGCTGGTGTCGTTCACGTTTGGAATGGACGTGTATTGGCCATTGAAATCGAAACCGCCGCGTGAATCAGGCGGAGCGATCCAAGGGAAATAGATCGATTGCAGCTCAAAGCCCCCCTTGAAGGTATGCGAGCGATAGACCTTCGTGAGATTTTCAGTGAATTGGATGGTGTTGCTGTAACGATCGCTGATCAACCATTCGGAGGAACCCAATTGGCTCAGGCTACCGATTGCCAGATAAGGGAGGCCGCCGTTGCCCGGGGTTTGCTGGACCCCTTGAATGCCGTACTGCGCGGGAATGTTCGAGGTGTCGTTGCCGAAGGGCTGGACACGCGACGTATGTTCGCGATTAAAGCCGATGCGCGCTTCGTTTACTAGCGTGGATGAAAACGAATGCGTGTAACTCAAGGCCGCGCCTTGCGTGTCGACGTTCTGGTCTCCGGTATTGAAACCGCCGCCATCCGCGGCGCCGGTGAAAGGGCCGGGCAGAAAACTCGGGCTGCGCGACCAACTGTAACGGCCGAAGACCTGATCGTGCGCTGAGAAGTACTGGTCGATGCGGACGTCGAAAGCATTCACGTCAGTCGTAGAATTCCGGTTCACGCTGAAATTGTTAAACAGACCGGCCTGCGTTGGCGCAGGATAGAGGTTGAGAAGCTTGACCGCGTTGGGATCGAGGCGGCTAGCAGGAATGATGTTGTTCGGGAACGGATCTCGAATGTATTTGTTGCTGCCGATGGCCCGGGTTGGAAAAATTAGTGTAGCCGCTGGCGCGCTCAGCGGCGGTTGGCACGGTTAAGCCAGTTTGCGGAACGCCCTGCCGGATGCGTGTACCTTCGTAGTCGACGAAGAAGAATGTCTTGTCTTTGACGATGCGGCCGCCGGTAGTGGCGCCAAATTGATTTTGTTTGAACGAGCCTTTGGGCTGACCGGCGGAGTTGAGAAAGAAGTCGGTGGCATCGAGTTTGTCGTTGCGCAGAAATTCCCAGACAGTACCGTGGAAGCTATTGCTGCCGGATTTGATGCTCGCGTTGAGCACGGCTCCCCCGGCGCGCCCGAATTCGGCGCTGAAGGAATTCGTCTGCAGCTTGAATTCACCGATGGCATCGATTGGCGGCTTAAGGACGTAAGCCGCACCGCTGAGGAAATCGACGTTGTTGGTGTTGTTGTCGATCCCGTCGAGCATGTAGTTGTTCTGCGCGGGGCGGGTGCCGTTGGCGGTGAACCAGCCGGTAGCGTTCAGGCCGCGGCCCTCGGGCTGGCCGACGGTGGCGCCGGGAACTAAGCGCGCCAGGAAGGTGTAATTACGGCCGTTCAAGGGCAGATCGTTGATGGTCTTACCTTCGATGACGTGGCCGACGGAACCGCTTTCGGTTTGCAGCAAGGGGACGGCAGCGGTCACTTCGATTTCGCTCGTGACGTCACCGACGGAGAGGCTGAAGTCGGCGACCACTTGCTGCTGGATGTTCACGGTGAGCCCGGTACGGCGCTCCTTCTTGAAGCCGGCGTTTTCGACTTCGATGGTGTAGGTACCGATTTTGACAGGCGTGAAAACGTATTCGCCCGAGGCCGAGGTCGTGTTGGTTTGGGACCGCGAGGTTCCTTCATCGCGCACGCTAACTTTGGCGCCGGCGATGACCGCGCCGGTATTGTCGTGAACGGTCCCGAGGATCGTCCCGGTGTCTACCTGGGCGTAGAGGGAGAGGGCGCAGGAGAGACACGCCGAGAGAGAGAGAACACGCGCGAGCAACATGGCACACCGACCTTCCGGGAAAAAATATCACAGAATTGGGGCACTGTCAACGTACACGGTGCCTTGCGAGTAATTTTGGTATTTATATGGGGTTTAGCCATCTAGTGACCGTTATCGTACACTGGATCGGACAAACATCCCGCCTAGAATGGTAGGAACGCCACTCCCATGAGCGATTCCGCAGAGCGACGCGCACCCGAGCGGCCGGCAGGCATCAAGGATATTGCGCTGGCGCTGGGCGTTTCGATTGGGACGGTCGACCGCGCACTGCACGGGCGGCCGGGGATCAACGCCATGACGCGGGCGCGTGTACTCAACATGGCGCAGACGTTGGGCTACAAGCCGAACTTTGCGGCGCGGCATCTGAAACTCAATCGGAAACTGGAGATCTCGGTGCATCTGCCGCGAGAAATCGCCTCGTTTTTCGACGCGCTGCGCGAGGGGATCGAGGAGGCGGCGGCGCCGTTTGCGTCGTCGATTCGCGTGCAGTTCCGAAGTTATCCGCACTTAGGGGAAAAAGACGTTGAATTGTTCGAGCAAGCACTGGCTGAAGGGACGCAGGGAATCATACTAGCGCCCGGGCATCCGGCGGACTTGAAGCCCTGGATCCGAAAAGCGGCGCGAAAACATATTCCGGTGGTGTGCGTGGCGACCGACGCGCCGGGGACTGAGCGGCTCTGCACGATCTCGAGCGATGCGGCCAGCGGCGGCGCGCTGGTGGCCGAGTTGTTGACGCGCTTCGTCAAGAAGCCCGGGCCGGTGCTGATCGTGACCGGGGATTTGAGCACGGTAGACCATGCCGACAAGGTGCGCGGATTTCGCGAGTGCCTGGAGGCGCTGAAGAGTCCGCTCCGGATCGCGGCCGTGCTCGAGGCGCACGACGATGCGGCGGAGGCGTACCGTCTGACGCAGGACGCGCTGGCGAAACATACCAGACTGGCAGCGGTCTACGTGGGCACCGCGAACTCGGTACCGGTGGTGCGGGCGCTCGAAGATGCGGGCCGGCTTGCGGAGGCTGCGGTGATCACAACGGATTTGTTTCCGGAACTGGTTCCGCTCATTCGTACGGGCAAAGTGATCGGCACGGTGTATCAACGGCCGCGTGCGCAGGGACGGCTGGCGTTCCAGGCGCTGTATCAATTCCTGGTGGAAGGGCGTTGTCCGCCGCTGCGGCACCGCCTGCCGCCGCATATTATTTTGCGCAGCAATTTGGATGTGTTTTTAGAGATGCTGCCTGGAGATTTAGAAGGAGCGATCAGCGCGCCGGGAGAGTGAGGGCCGCCACTACCGTTCGAAGCCTAGTACCTCCGTGGAGTGAGGTCCCCAAAGATCGTAGAAATATTTTACCCGGACTTTCAGCCACTTACGTCAAAAACTGCTGTCGCCCTAGACACACTTGCGACACAGTTAAGAAAATGAGGCGCGTGAGAAAATCTCATCGACAAACACCCCGGCGTTTGATGTCAAGCGTTGGCGACGGACATTTCGTTTCGTAAAAAACGCCATTTCTTCGCCCTGATGACCACCTTTGGGGTGGGTTGACAGGCGAAGAAGGAATACGGTAACGTACACGAGACGCCCTACACAGCTATGGAAATCGTGAAGGCCTGGGCGGCGCCGGTCACGCTGCCAACGTACGAACCGCTTGCGCCGGACAAGAATCCGATGTTCCTCGAGACGCGCGTCTATCAGGGGAGCAGCGGGAAAGTCTATCCCCTGCCTTTCATCGATCGCATCGCGACGGAGCCGCGCGACCGGGTTTGGCAAGCCCTTTACATCGAGAACGAATTTTTGCGCGTGATGATTCTGCCTGAGATCGGCGGGCGTATTCACGCAGGCCTGGACAAGACGAACGGGTACGACTTTTTCTATCGGCAGAACGTGATCAAGCCGGCGTTGGTCGGACTCGCCGGGCCGTGGATTTCGGGCGGGGTGGAATTCAACTGGCCGCAGCATCACCGGCCGGCGACTTTCCTGCCGGTGAATCACGAGATCGAAGAGCATGCGGATGGGTCGCGCACGATTTGGCTGAGCGATCACGATCCGATGAATAGGCTCCGCGGGATGCATGGCGTGTGCCTCCATCCGGGGCGCGCGTATCTGGAAATCAAGGTGCGGTTGTATAACCGCACGCCGTTCACGCAAACGTTTTTGTGGTGGGCGAATGCGGGCGTGCACGTGAGCGAAGAGTATCAGTCGTTTTTCCCGCCCGATGTGCATTTTGTCGCCGACCATGCACGGCGCGCGATGAGCGCGTATCCGCTCGGCGAGGGCCGCTACTACGGCGTGGACTATGGGCGGCGAAGCTATCCGGCAAACGATTTGAGCCGGTACGCGAACATCCCCGTGCCCACAAGCTATATGGCAATCGGCTCAGACGAGAATTTTCTGGGCGGTTACGATCATGCCAAGCGGGCCGGCGTCGTACACGTGGCCAACCATCACATTGCGCCCGGCAAGAAGCAATGGACGTGGGGCAATCACGAATTCGGGCGGGCGTGGAACCGGAACCTGACGGATCATGATGGACCGTATATCGAGTTGATGGCGGGCGTGTACACAGACAATCAGCCCGACTTTTCGTTTCTTGCGCCTTGGGAGACGCGGACCTTTGAGCAATATTGGTATCCCATCCAGGAGATCGGACCGGCACACACGGCGAATCGGGATGCCGCCGTCAGTCTGACGCCCACAGGCACAGCGATTCGGACGGGCGTCTCCGTAACGCGGGCATTTCCAGGCGCGACGGTGACACTCGAAAGAGACGGCGCAGTCGTAGCGGCTTGGACGCGAGATCTAGCGCCGGGGAAGACGCTGGTTGAAAACGTTGTCTCGTCTAATGAAGGACCGCTTCGATTGTCGGTGAAAACCGCCGAAGGCCGCGAGTTGATTGCCTATCAACAACGGGCTCCGGAATCCGGAGCGCCTCCGCAGCCGGCGACGGAACCACCGCTACCTGAAAAAATAGCCACGAACGAGGAACTGTATCTCACCGGTCTGCATCTTGAGCAATACCGGCACGCAACGCGAGCGCCCGAGCCTTACTGGAAAGAGGCCCTGCGCCGCGATCCGGAAGATGCGCGTTCGAATAACGCGTTGGGATTGTGGCATCTGCGGCGGGGTGAGTTTCAAGCCGCGGAACGGTGTTTGCTGCGGGCAATCGCGACGCTGACACGCCGGAACGCCAATCCGTACGATGCCGAGGCTTATTACAATCTGGGCCTGACACTGCGCTATCTGAACCGGCAGGACGAGGCGTATACAGCCTTTTACAAAGCGACCTGGAACTACGCATGGCGCGCAGCGAGTTTCCATGTGTTGGCAGAGTTGGACGCGCGGCGCGGCAATTGGGAGCAGGCGCTTGCACATCTCGAGCAATGCCTGCGCACGAATGCGGACGACCTGAATGCGCGCAATCTAGCCGTTCTGCTTTTGCGGCAATTGGGGCGGCGCCAAGAAGCGGATGAACTGTTGGCGGGCACTTTGCGATTTGACCGGCTCGATCCTTGGGCTCGACACCTGGCGGATGGCGCGTTACTTGGCGACGATGGAATGCGGCTGGATGTGGCTTTCGACTACGCGCGCTGCGGATTTTACACAGAAGCGCTGCGGCTGCTCGAGACGGCCGAAGCGCCCATGTTGCTGTATGCCCGCGCGTTTTGCGAGGCACAACTCGGACGCAGCGCCGAGCAATCGCTGCAGCAAGCGGCGCTGGCTTCGCCGGATTACTGTTTTCCCAGCCGATTGGAAGAGATGCTGGTGTTGCAGTTTGCGATAGCGGCGAATCCACGCGATACACGCGCCTGCTACTACCTGGGCAATCTGCTGTACGACCGGCGGCGGCATGGTGAGGCGATTGAGCATTGGGAACGATCGGCCGCGGTCGATCCCGGATTTTCCGTTGTCTGGCGGAATCTGGGGATTGGCTACTTTAACATTCTTAGAAACGCGAAGAGGGCGCAGGAAGCATTTGAAAACGCCCGCACGGCGAATCCTAAGGATGGGCGCCTGCTATACGAGCAGGATCAACTTGCAAAGCGTACCGGAGCGACACCCGGGGCACGGCTCGAACGCCTGCAACAACATCTCCCGCTAGTAGCTCATCGTGACGATTTGAGCGTGGAGCTGGCTTCGCTGTATAACCAGACGGGACAACCGGAGAAGGCTTTGGAGCTCTTACGGTCGCGGCAATTTCAACCGTGGGAAGGCGGCGAAGGGTTGACGATCGCGCAATACGTACGCGCGCATTTGGCTTTGGGGCGGCGAGCGCTTAGGAAGGGTGACGCGGCAGTAGCCACGCGCGAGTTCGAGGCCGCGCTCGAAGATCCTCCCCAGGCTGGAGAAGCGAAGCATCCTCTCACCAATCAAAGCAACATTTACTATTGGCTGGGGATCGCGTGGGAAGCCAGAGGCGAAGAAGAAAGAGCGCGGGGATGGTGGCGCAAAGCGGCAGCCGCGACGGACGAGATTTCCGAGATGACATACTACAGCGCGCTGGCGCTGCTGCGGCTTGGCGAAGAGGAGGCGTGCGAGCGATTGCTGCGGCAGTTGCTGGCACACTCGCGGCAACTCTCTCGTCAGCCGGCCAAGATCGATTATTTTGCCACATCTCTGCCGGCGATGTTGCTGTTTCACGAAGATTTGGAAGCACGGAAGAACGTTACGGCGGCATTCCTGGAGGCGCAAGGGCGGTTTGGCCTGGGCGACCGGAAACGCGCCCGTCCGCTGCTAACGCGAGTCTTGAAACTCGATCCGAATCACGCGCTGGCGATGGATCTGCGCGAGGAGCTGCTAACACAGCAGCCTCTTTCGATCGAAGCGCGAGTCTGACGAATGGATACGTTTAACGCGCGATACGCCTGGACCATTTCCTGCGCGGCGGCGCTTGGCGGACTGCTCTTTGGTTACGACTGGGTCGTGATTGGCGGCGCCAAACCGTTTTACGAAACGTATTTCCGGCTGACCAGCGAGCAATCGATCGGGTGGGCGAATAGCTGCGCCTTGCTCGGTTGTCTCGCGGGATCGGTAGTAGCAGGGTGGGCGAGCGACCGCTTCGGTCGAAAGAAATTGCTGCTGCTATCGGCAGTGCTATTTGCAGTGTCCTCAGCATTTACCGCATTGGCGGGTAGTTTTGGCGCGTTCATCGGCTGGCGAATTACGGGCGGGCTCGCGATCGGAATCGCGTCCAATGTTTCGCCTACTTACATTGCCGAGATTAGTCCAGCGCCCTGGCGAGGGCGGCTGGTGGCGCTGAATCAACTTACGATCGTGGTGGGCATTCTCGCGGCGCAGATCGCCAACTGGCTGATTGCCGAGAGAGTTCCGGTAGACGCGACCGCGGAGATGATCCGGCAATCGTGGAACGGGCAATATGGATGGCGTTGGATGTTCGCGGCGGTCATCGCGCCTTCGATCATTTTTTTCCTGGCGGCGCTGTTCGTGCCGGAGAGTCCGCGCTGGCTGCTGAAGAAAGGGATGGTCGAAGTCGCGAGGGCGACCCTCGCGCGGATTGGCGGCGCGGCGTATGCTGACCAGGCGGTAGCCGAAATTCGGACTACATTTTCCGATGACGGCAGCGTGCGGTGGGCGGATTTGTTTAGTCCGGGTGTGCGCCGGGCGCTCGGGATCGGCATCGCGCTGGCGGTGTTGCAGCAATGGAGCGGCATTAACGTCATCTTCAACTACGCGGAAGAAATTTATCGCGGCGCGGGCTATGGCGTGAGCGATGTGCTCTTTAACATCGTCATCACCGGCATGATTAATTTAGTTTTTACTTTGGTGGCCTTACAATTCGTGGATCGACTGGGCAGACGTCCGCTGATGCTAATCGGATGCGCGGGCATCGGAATCGCACATTTTTTGATTGGCATGGCTTACCGCGGAGGTCTGCGCGGGTTACCCGTGCTGATCTTGACACTCGCGGCAATCGCCGGCTACGCGATGTCGCTCGCGCCGGTGACCTGGGTATTGATCTCGGAGATTTTTCCGAACCGGATTCGCGGGCGCGCTATTTCGGTTTCGGTGTCGGCATTGTGGATCGCTTCGTTCGCGCTGACATACTCGTTTCCTTGGATCAGCAAAACGCTGGGGTCTAGTGGAACGTTCTGGCTTTATGCTGGAATATGTTTCATAGGGTTCGGCTTCGTTTTCCGGGGCGTGCCCGAAACCAGGGGAAAGACTTTAGAGCAGATTGAGCGCGAGTTGGCGGCTGCCTGAAAGGACCACGATGCTTCGTCGCTTCCGCGGAGAGCCGAGTACGGCGCGGGAGGTTGCGCATGCAATTTCTCGCAACCGCCGGGAGTTCCTGCGCGAAGCTACTGGCGCGGTAGCCGCGGGCACTCTGTTACGTCCGTATCCGCTGAGCGCTCTCAGTCTGCCGCGCGCACGCAAGGCGGTTGTGGTGACGTTCGGCGGCGGCGCACGAGACGACGAAACCTTCGCGCCCGATGGGCAGGCAAACATTCCCCACATGCTCGCTGAACTGGCGCCGCGCTCCACGTTTTTTACGCAGGTGATCAATCGAGGCATTCTGGGCCACTATGTGGCGACGGCAAGCCTCGCGACAGGTGTTTACGAGACGTTCAATAATTTCGCGAAGGTCTCACCGGATCATCCAACCGTTTTCGAATACTTTCGCAAAGACTTGAAGCGCCCGTCGACGGACGCCTGGGTGATCGCTCCAAGCAACGGGTTCAATCGCATTGGCGAAAGCGGGTATCGCGGATATGGTCCCGGATTTGGGGCGGGCGTGATCCTGCCGAAACGCCTGCTGGCAGCAGCTCTCACGAACGGCGGCGAAGGAAACTTCAATCATCTGCTGCGCGACAACTATGAATCTTCGTCGTTCAGTCCCGTGGTCGGCGGCAACGATGTCGAGTTGAAAACGCTCAGCGATATTTTCCAATTGTCGGTGGCGGATTTCGTGGCGCATGCGAAGAGCCTAGCGAGTCCGGATGAACTGTCGGTGTACATCGCGCGGCAGCTCATGCACAGACTTGCTCCGAGCCTGCTCTGGATCACGCTGCACGATATCGACGTAGCGCACTCCGGAGCGTTTTCGCTCTACCTGGACGGAATTCGCCGGTCGGACCGGCTATGCGCGGAACTCTGGCGCACGATTCAAGCCGAGCCGGAATATGCGGGGAAGACGACTATGTTCATTTTGCCGGACTTCGGCCGCGATTCGGACGCGAGCTCCGGCGGCAATGGTTTTCAGCATCATCGAACCGGCGATGCGACATCGCGAACGACCTGGATGATGGCGCTCGGCGCGGGTGTGCGCGAGAACACGATCGTGGACCGGCCGATTGAATCGACGGACCTGGTTCCGACACTCGGCGCGCTTCTGGGTTTTTCGGCAAGCCTGGCGCAAGGCAAGCCATTACCCGAGGTCGCCTAGCCGGCATGGTTCCCTCACAACTGAGCGCCGAACATTTTCGCGGTTATCCGCCGAAGGCGCGGCAATTGGCGGCAGACAACGTCGGATTGCTGCGGCGATTGCCATTGGGGTTCGTTCCTTTTCTGCTGAAAGAGATCATCCTCTACGACTGGAAATTTCCGGCGGAACAACGGGAACTGAATGGTCAGATCGCCTATCTCGAAGGATTGCCCGACGAACAGCGGCAGGCGGAGATGGCGCGTTTTGCCGGCCTGCATCTGGATGCCTCGCTCGAGGCCTTCGACTGGGTCAATTCGCCAGCGCAATTTTTGGAATTGCTTTCGGCGCACTTGTGGGCCACGCATCAGACGGACGAATTTCGCGAGGCTTCCGAGCAGTACGTGCATAAGTTCTATGCGGCGTTTGCGCGGCCGGCACTTCCGGTTCCGCGGCTCGGCATCGTGGTGGTGGGGCATGGCGTGGGCGAGAACCGCTATGCGTTGTTTCGCAAGCTTCGCCGGAGCGGCGTTTATTTCAGCAACGTGAATCCTGCCAACGGCCTCGAAACGCTACTGGAGACGGTTAGAACGAGGGCGAAAAACTACCCGCAAGCGTATGGGCACTGGTCGATTCAAGGTGGCGGGAAGGTGGCGGCGCCGGGAGTGACTTGCGTTTCTTACGACGAGCTGACACCGGTGCGTAGCTCGCTAGCCGAGAAGATGCGCGCGGCCTACGAATCACCGAAGTTCAATCCGGAGACACTGCGCACCGTGTTAGCGCAGGTAGAACCTGGATCGCTCGGGATGGCCGGCGACGCGACGCTCGATCGTTTTCAGCTCAGCCTGTTGACGGAGGGTTCGGGAACACAGATTTATAGCACGACATTTGTGCAATGGGCGGCACGCGAGGCGCTGCGGCGCGCGCAACCGCTGACCTTACTCACGCGATATACGGCGCGGCAGAAAGAGCGGCCGATGAACGAATTGCTCACGGGAACGGGGCGGACGGTCGCGACCGATCCCGAGGACTCGCTGATCGATGCGGACATGGGCGCCTATTACACCTGGCTCAATCAGCAGCGGCTTCCGGGCGCCGAACAATCTCGATTCCTGGTTTGGTTTGAGGATCATGGCGAGGCCGTAGCGATCGCGCCGCATCTCAAAGCCGGCACATCGGACGCCAGCGCTATCCATGTCGCAGAATTGCTGCGGAAGATCGCCTAGAAAAGCGTCAAGGATATGCTGGAAGGGCAAATGACGAGACTATTAGGAAAGAATGTGCTCATCACGGGCGCGTCCTCGGGGATCGGCGAGGCGATTGCGATCCGGTTTGCGCAGGAAGGCGCCAATGTCGCGATTAACTACAACAGCGGCGCGGACCGAGCGGAAGGAGTGCGGGCTAAAGTAACGCAAGAGAATAAGTCGGGTAAGTCGCTGACCGTGAAGGCCAATGTGGCCGACGAACAGGAAGTAAAAGCGATGTTCGCGACGGTCATTAAAGAGCTCGGAACGCTCGACATTCTGATCAACAATTCGGGGATTCAGAAGCCCGCGGCGAGCGACGAACTCGACATGGCGGACTTCGATCGAGTGCTCGGGGTAAATCTGCGCGGCTCGTTTCTCTGCGCGCGCGAAGCAATCCGGCATTTCCTTTCGCGCAAGGCGAAAGGCGTGATCGTGAACAACTCGAGCGTCCACGAAATTATTCCGAAGCCGAAGTATGCGCCTTATTCGATGAGCAAGGGCGGTCTCGAGAATATGACCAGGACGCTAGCGCTCGAATACGCCGACCGGAATATTCGCGTGAACTCGGTTGGACCGGGCGCGATCGTCACTCCGATCAACATGGCGTGGATCAACGATGCAAAGGCGAAAGCGGAAGTAGAGAGCCACATTCCCATGGGACGGGCGGGCACGGCGGAAGAGATTGCCGCGGTGTTCGCGTTTCTCGCGTCGGACGACGCGTCCTATATTACGGGGCAGACGCTGTTCGCTTGCGGCGGATTGACGCTGTTTCCGGAATTTCGGGTGGCTTGGTCTTCCGGGGAGTAGCGGAGAGCATCCGGCTGTAGAGCTGGAAGGGCGCCCAATAGTAAGGCTTGCGGTATTGCGTTTGGAGCAATTTCAATTTGGCCCCACGCAGCGCAGCCGCGTAGGACTGGCCAGACTCGACGGCGGCGTAGAAATATTCCATAAAGGCGGCGGTCGAACGATCGTTCACATCCCACAAACTTGTGACGACGTTGCGCGCGCCGGCCTCAAAGAACGCCCAAGCGAATCCAACCAGGCCTTCGCCCGAAAGAGTGCGAGCCCCTGCCCCGCGGCAGGCGGAGATCGTGACCAGATCGGCGTCCAGCGGAATCTCGGCGATGTCGCGCGCGTAGAGTCTATATCGATTAGCACGGAGCGAGAGGATGATGGCCGAATCGAGGGGACTTTGTTCGTTGGCGTCGGCGTGGGTAACGAAGTGGATGGTGGAAAAGCGCTGCGGCTGAGCGGAGCGATACGCCTCAGGCACGGCGGCCGCTTGTGTGAATACAGTGGTTTGCGCCGGTGGGAAATGGCGGCGTATTTGTTGCATTTCGTTCGCTGCATCCGGAAGCGGTTCGAATCCCGTGCCCGTCATGATCGGATCTCCCATGAGCAAGAGGGAACGCGTGCGAGCGGAGGAGATGCGTCCCACCTGCAGGCTGCCTAGCGACGGAGCCACCGACAAGGTTACGTCTTCGATCCAATAGTGCGGAACGGGGTTTGGGACGAGGAGTGTTTCGAAGTTCAAGCTGTGCAGAGAACCGTCGGGAATAAGCACGACCTGGCTGCCCCTGGCGATATAGGGCGCGGCTGGGGCGACCAGCGTATTGTAGAGGCGCAGTCCGACGGCGCTGGCACCGACGACGGGATCTCGTTTCTCCCGTTCTATGAGCGCACGGTAAGATTCGACTTCCCGATCGAGCTGCTGTTTATCGGGAAGAGCAATCAGCTTGAAAGTGTCAGGGGAAAGAATCCACAAATAGGACTGCTTCGGCGCTAGCCAGTAGAAGAGCACCGTTGTGTTAATCGATTTGAAGTCGAGCGAGGGGCGCTGAGTGTGGCCGGCGAGGCTTTCGGTCAGGACACTGGCGCGGCTGGAATCGGCAATTTCAAGGGCCTGCCGCGGATCTTGCTGCTCGATCAATAGTTCTACATAGTCCCGATAAAGACCGATCACCTCGGAAAGAAAGGTGATCTTGTACTCGTTATGAAGCTGGTCGGCGCGATTGGCGCCGATCACGCGCAGTGCATTTTCGTAAGCCCGCCTGGCATTGGCCGCGTCGCCGGCTCTGACATAGAGCGCGGCCAGATGGCCGTAGGCTTGCCATTCCACAGCGGGAATGTTACGGCCAGCGCGCAAAGCATCAAGATAGATTTGCTTGGCGTCTGAGGCGCGACCGCGCCGATCGGCAATCAAGGCACGGGTCAAGATGGCATAAGCAAGCTGCTCCTGGTCGTCTTTGCTGCACGCATCCAGGGCTTGTTGATTGTAGTGCTCGGCCTCATCGAGTGAGCCGGCTTCTTCGAGAGCTTGCGCGACGGCGCCCGCCACTGCGGCAAACTGCGCCGGCGAATCGCTTCTCTTGACAAGCGCAAGAGCCTGCCGAAAATAGCCGAGCGCTTTGAAATTCTCGCCCTGGTCTAAATAGATATTCCCAAGTTCGAGGTAACTGTTCTTCAAGGGTGTGGAAAGGCCGGCGTTCCTCTGCAGGGCAACTGCTTGCAACCGCGCCTGCAAGGCGCGAGGAAAATCGTGGAGTTTGTAAAAGCAAGTCGCAGTGTTGCCGATGGCGAAGGAATTCAGAAGCACCGCCCCGATGCTAGTGGCGATGCGGTTTGCTTCCTGGAAGTACGGGATAGCATCGCCATAGTGCGCGCGCCCGATGAAGGTCATGCCCAGGTTCACGAGTGCCGCGCACCGTTGATACTCCAGGTTATGGGCAGTTGCGATTTCGAGGGCGCTGCGCGAAGCGGCTTCAGCCTTGACTTTATCTTTCAAGAACGCGCCGAGGAGCAATTGAATGTCTGCCTCCAGCTCGAAGTCGCTAGAAGAGTGGGCGTCGGCCGCCGCATGATGCAACAGGCGTTCTCCGCCGGCATAGTCCTGCCGGCGAAACAGCACGTACGCGCGAAGTTTTTCGCAATAAGGCAACAGACGCGGAAAGCGCGCCGGGGGCGGAGCCGCAAGGAGAGGCTCCGCCTGAAGCGTATCACCGTTGTAGAGAAGCAACTCGGCCAAAAGCAGCTTGAATTTCCAGTGCCACTCGGAAGCCGGTTGATACTGAAACTCTTGGTAGCCTGCGGCGGCGAATTGACGAGCGCGCGAGAATTGGCCCTTTATCGACTCGGCGCGCGCCGAGTCAAATAGTTTGTCCGGAGAGCGCGCACAGCTTACCAGTAAAAGAAGACAACTACAAACCCGCAAACTGCGGAGGCCAGGTATCGCCGTTCCCTGACGCTTCGCACGCCGACATGTCGCCGCCATAGGTGGAACCAAGCTGAAAGCGTAGCAAGGTTACACGTCTATAGTTTTCGTCGATGAAGATCTCGCCGAAATAGATTGTGCCAAGGCCTTCGATCTTGAGTCGATTCGTGCCGATGACATCGGCTTTGTCAGGTTTCTTGCCCTGCCACTCGAGACCCGCGACCACGGTTCCGTAGATGAGCCCTTTTGAGTTCGGAATCTCGTTCTTACCCGTTGCCCGGCCCGTCGAGAAAAACAAATTGCCATAGCGCTTGCGAAAATCGGCGTCCTTTTCGAAGCGTTGGACCAGCTTGGCCTTCGTTTCGTGCTGAGAGAAGACGTCGGCGACGGTAACGACCTTGAGCGGCACGCCATCCACCGAGACATCGCCGAAGGTGGCTTCGAGCGATCGGAAGGCAATCGGATTGCGGCGATCGGAAGCGCTTTCGAGACGAAGGTGCAGTTGCTTGACCGCAAAAACGCGGCGGCCTTTTCCGGAGTCGAGAGGCACGTCGACCTTGAGCGCGTTCACGGTGGATTCGACGAAGGTATGCGTGGAGAGACCATTGTCGCCGTGGTTACCGTTGGTAAAACCGGCGGCGCTATGGACGTCGGCGAAATCGCCCATCGCGCGCGTGGATGCCGATTCAAACGAGATGATCTCGTGAAAGTTTTGGCCGCTCGCCTGAACTTCGGCGAGGCCGCCGGTAACCGGAAGGCAAGTGGGGGCAACGGCCCGCACGAAAAGATCGTTTGGCCGCCGGATGTGAGCGGCCAGCGCCACAGCGGCGCCGTTGAAGATGAATCGCTTCTCTACGGGGTTATCCATGAGGCTCCTTGTCCTGGATCGCAAACGAAAAACGGCTTATCACCGTTCCTGGTTGGGAAGCAGGTCTTAAGATCATCACATAACGCCCCGGAGGAAATTGCTTGGAGGGCAGGAGCAACTCCAACGTAAAAGCGGCGACCTTGCGCGCGCCGGAGTCGACGGCGAGGATGGAGCCCTTGCCTTCGCTTTGGAAGTCGCAAGTGTAGGACGGATAGGCTTGTGGAGAATCCACATCGAAGCTGAGGTTGAACATGGGCAGGCCGCGGTCGACGGCGACAACGGTTCCACTGTCGCGAGCGGCAGAGGAGATCGACACCGTTTCGAGAGCCTGTGGGCGAGTGAGGCCCGGTATGTAGACGAAATTCTGATAGCCTGCGACCAGCGCCAGAGCGAGTGCGGCAAAAGCGGGAATGAGCGTCGACGGCCTCAGCCAACTGAGCCAGCCTCCGCCCGGTTTGGCCGTGGCGGACGCGCGCTTCTCGGAGGTTTCGCGCTGGTCTTCGAGCAGCACTTGTTTGAGGTTGTCTACGACGATTGCGTTGTGCTGGAGCCGATCGGCGCAAATCCGGCAATCGAAATAATGCTCTTCGAATGCCAGCCGCTCGGCGTCGTTGAGTTCGTTCAGCAGGTATTTATCGACCGCTTGGGTCTGTTCTGCCAATTGGTGGTTCATAGCGTCTGTCTGGTAGTGAAACAAGACAGGGCAGACGTTTCACTTAACTTACTGCCGTGGCAAAGGATTTAAGGCCTGTCTCTTTTTCTAGTGCACCACGGAAGCGGGCTAGGGCGCGGTGTACGCGGACACGCAAGTAGTCCCGGTCGATACCCAGTTCGCGGCAAATGTCGTCTTTGTCGCGATCTTCGAGAAACACCTTGCGCAGGACCGTCTGATCGGTTCCGGAGAGCTTATCCAACACTTGCCGAATCAGGCGCTTGCGCTCCTCGGTGATGCATCCGGATTCAGCGCTGGCGGATTCGTCCTCGGGTTCGGGGGCGTTTTCGGGAGGCTGCTGGTAGCGGCTGCCTGCCCGAAAGAATTCGGAAAGCACGTTGTCGCAGACGGCGTTGACAAATGCGCCCAACCGCTCAGGATGTTCCAGGCCGCCTTTATTTCGCAGTACGTTCAGTACGCGTAGGAAGGTTTCCTGGCGGGCGTCTTCGACCAGATGGGAAGAGCGCAGCCGGCAGCGTAGCTTAATGGAGAGCAAATCGCCGAAATAGCGGCTGAAATGCCGCTCCGTCTCGGCATCTCCCTGGGTAAGTCGTGTGACGTAGCTTTGGTCGAATGACTGGCGCTCCAAAGTTCCTCTAAGTCGATAGACACGATGGTACAACGGCGGATTGACCGAATTACTGGAAAATTCCTGCGTAGCGACAGACATGAGGCTTGATGCCGCTTGGTGACGGCTGGCGCGGTAGCGTTTCAACCGGCAAGCGATTTTCCGAATTTAGGCCGGAATTTACGGTCGATAAGGAAATTAGCCGAAAGATATATGAGTAATAAGTACAAAATTCGAATGTTTGAAAGCGGCGATGGCGAGCGCGTAACCCACTCAGGAACGATCGTTTTGCCGATCGATCGAAGTTTCGCGGTCCATGCCAGTTCGACGGAAGAGGCGGAAAGCGCAATCTGCCGGGACGTTCGTGAGGGCAAATTACCGTTCGACCGGATTTATCAAATTTGTCCGCCATCCGGGGATTGCGAGCAAATCCGGTCCGTCGTTATCTCCAAGGAAGGCGGCGGCCAAACGGTTTTTCTCGATCAGGGCTCTGGGTTGTATTCCGAATTCCGGCGTCTCCGGCACGCATAAAGAGCCTAGCGTTGCAAACTAGAGAATGTGGAAGCAAGAACAATGGTGGCGATTACCGGCGCCTCCAGCGGTATTGGCGCTGTATTCGCGCGAAAGTTAGCGCCTGAACACGATCTACTTCTGATCGCGCGCCGAAAAGAGAAGCTTGACGGATTGGCCGCTGAACTCACTGCGGCGTATCGCACAAACATCGAAGTGTTGCCGGCGGATTTGACCGAGGAGAACGATCTCGAGCGAGTGGCCTCTCGGATCGGGAACGCGCCGAGCCTCGCGCTCTTGATCAACAACGCCGGCTTTGGAGCCAAGGGTTTGTTTTGGGAAGCCGAACTGGCGCCGCAGGAGCAGATGCACCGGCTGCACGTCATGGCGACAGTGCGATTGACGCATGCCGCGCTGCGAAACATGGTCGCGCGCGATTTCGGGGGCATTATCAATGTGGCTTCGGTGTCGGCATTTGTAAGAAGTCCCGGATCGGTGAGCTACGGCGCGACGAAGAGCTGGATGACGGTATTCACCGAAGGGCTGTATCTGGAATTGAAAAGCGCTCGGTCGAATGTGATTGTGCAAGCGCTGTGTCCGGGCTTCACGTATTCCGAGTTTCACGACACGATGGCGGTGGATCGCAGCCGGTTGGCCGGGCCGCGGTTCTGGTTGAGCGCGGAGGAGGTCGTCGACGCATCGCTCAATGGATTGCGGCGGCGAAAATTGTTCGTGATTCCCGGCTGGCGCTATCGGCTCCTGACCATATTTCTTTCGACGATTCCGACGGCCGTGCGGCTGCGAGTAGAGGAAGCCGTCGGTCGAGCGAGATTGGCGCCCGAGGAAAGGGCCAAGTTGCATGACTGAGACCCCGAATCCGGCCAAGGTGCAAGTGGAGCCTTTTCTCGTGATCGGGATTGAGGCGCGCACTACCAACCAGCGCGAGATGAGCGGACAAGGAGCGATCGGAACGCTGTGGGGACGGCTCACAAAAGATAAGTTGCT
>Ga0193753_10001517_pt1 | contig 19753 bp, 20 predicted proteins | sample H1c2metaG_FD_144925 | JGI IMG/M metagenome (GOLD analysis project Ga0193753, IMG submission 144925) | Soil microbial communities from a riparian zone of the East river system, Colorado, United States - H1c2 | ecosystem: Environmental > Terrestrial > Soil > Riparian zone | place: USA: East...
ATGTCGGCGGCAAACAGATCCTGCCCCAGCCGGAACGTGACGAGCTTCACGACGTCCTTCTTCATGTTCTCTCTCCTTCCGGCACGGCGACGGCCGCATCGAGCAACGCCTGTGTATCGAGCACCGCGATGAGATCCGATCCGCGCCGCACGACGCCGATCAGAATTCCGTCCGAGGCATCGGCGCCCGGGGCCGGTCGTAACTCGTGCTGGTCGAAGGTCAGTGGATCGAACACGTCATCAATCGCGAGACCGACCCGCCGATCGTCCCGAACGAACAGAAGAACTGCGCCCGCAACATCGCCCCCGACACCGAGGAGCGGACGCGGATCGTACACCGTGAGGAACGTGCCTCGGACGCCCGCAATCCCGAGGGTCGTCGCGCCCGCATCGGGAACACGCTGGACCGCCGGCGCCTCGATCACTTCGTCCACGTCGGCCATCGGCACCGCGAATCGCTCGCCGCCCACGCGAAAGACAATGAACCGTTCGGCGCCATCACGGAACATGGCGCACCGCGTCGACGAGATCGGCGAGCATCGCGCCAATCTCCGTCAAAGGAAGCACATGGTCCGCGCCGGCAAGCGTGAGCGCGGCGTTCGGCATTCCGTAGATCGTTGCGGTCTCGCGATCCTGCACGACGGCGCGTCCGCCCGCTTCGCGAATCACCCGCAGCCCTTCGGCGCCGTCGCGGCCCATGCCCGTGAGCACCGCGCCGACCGTGGAGGAGCCGAACACCGTTGCCGCAGATCGAAACAACACATCTGCCGCCGGACGCACGCCCCACACCGGCGGCGACGTGTTCAGCGCGATGGTCGGTCCCTCGCCGTCGTCCTGCACCTGCATGTGGAATCCGCCCGGGGCAACGTACACACGACCGTTCACGACGGGTTCGCCGTCGACGGCTTCATCGACGAGCATCGGACTCATGCCGTCGAGCCGTTGCGCGAAACTCTTCGTGAACCCGGCCGGCATGTGTTGCACCACGAGCACCGCGGCCGCGAGCTCGCGCGGAAACCTCGGCACGACCGCCGCGAGGGCCCGTGGTCCACCCGTGGAGCAGGCGATGACGACCGCGTGCGTCGCCCGGCCGGCGAACGCCACGCGCGGCGCCGCGTGGTCGACCGCGGGGCGGGCCAACATGCGCAAGCCGGCTGGATTCGCCTCCGACGCGACGCGGAGAGCCCCGATGAGGCGATCAGTAATTATTCTCAAATCGAGACTAATTGACCCGGAGGGCTTGAGCACAAAATCCACCGCGCCCAGGTCCAACGCGCGAAGCGCCGCCTCCTGCCCGCCGTGCGTCGTGCCCGCGCTGAGCATCACCACCGGCCGCGGCGTCTCGCTCATGATGTAGCCGAGGGTGTTTAGGCCGTCGAGCTCCGGCATGTCCACGTCGAGCGTGACGAGATCGGGATTGAGCGCGTAAATCTGTTTCAGCGCGTCGTACCCGTTGCGCGCGGTGCCGGCCACGCTGAACTCGCCCGACTCCTCGATGATCTGCGACGTCATGCGCCGCATGAACGCGCTGTCGTCCACGACGAGCACGCGCGGCTTGTTAGAGGACACACGATCCCCGGCGCAGCGAGCGCACTTCGACGCGCCCTTCCTTCACGAACAGGTACACACTGCGGCCGTAGTCGGCGCCCGTGTCTTCGGCGACGATTGGCACCTTGAGTGCCGCGAGCACCGCGCGCACCGCCGCGACATTCCGCTCACCAATGTTGATGCCGCCCTGCGGAACAAGACTCGCGAACATGCTCGCGCCACCGATGATCTTGGCGCGAATGCGCTCTTGCTTCGCTCCGAGTTGGCCCATCTCCGTGATCAGGAGCGGCACCGCACTCTGCGGAAACTTTGCGGGGTTTGAGCGGTCCCGCGACATCGACTCGTTCGGCAACAGCACGTGCGCGAGGCCGCCGACTTTCGCCACGGGGTCGTGCAGCACGATGGCGACGCACGATCCCAGCCCGATCGTGATGATCGTGCCGTCCGCGGCCACGGCATAGTCCGCGATCTTCACGCGAATCTCGACCGACTCGGCGCTCATAGCCGGCGAAATATGCGTTCTCGTGCATCGACCGGCGCGAATCGACTCCGTGCGCGGCCAAGCAGGGTTTCGACCTTTCCGAGCATGAGGAACCCATCAGGTGCCAGCGCCTGATAAAAACCCTCGAATAAGCGTTCTTGGGTGTCGCGATCGAAGTAGATCAGCACGTTCCGACAAACGATGAGGTCGTGCGCTCCGGGAGGCGGCCCGTCGGCGAGCAGGTCGCGGCGCTCGAACCGAACCATCCGGCGAATCGCCTGCGACACACCAAAAGGAGCTGTTGCGGTGAAGTATCGGCGCCGAAGGTCGTCGGGCGTATCCGCGAAATCCGTCTCGACAAATTCTCCGCGCGCGGCGGCCGCGAGGCATTGCCGGTCGATGTCCGTCCCGAGGACGTTGACCCGGCCAATCCGCGGCAGCGTTCCTTCGGTCGCTGCCAGGCGATGAAACAGGATCGCCAGCGAGTATGGCTCGTCGCCCGACGAGCAACCGGCACTCCACACGCGAATTGCCGGAGCCTGGCGGTGCCACAACACCGGAACGACTTGGGCCGCCAACGACGCGTATGCGTCCCAATTGCGGAACAACTTGGTGACGTTGATGGTCAGCGCGTCGAGCAAACGCTCATACTCGGCGGCATCGTCGTCGAGAATGCGGGCGTAGTCGGTATACGTGTGGACGCCTCGCGCGCGCATCCGAACGGCAATTCGGCGCCGTAAGCAGCGCTCCTTGTAGCTCGCGCAGCCGAAACCGCGCTCCAACGAGATTTTCTTCGTGAGCGCGAGAAAATCGCCGGGAGGCAGATCAACCATCACAGCACCTGCCGGACTGACTCGAGATTGGTCCGCACGATCGCGTTGTCGGGATCTAATTCCAGCGCGCGCTCCCAGCACCGGACGGCTTCTTCGCGCTCGCGCCGGCGCAATCGGATATTCCCGAGTTTGAGATAGACGTCTCCGCCCAAGTCGCCGTTCGCCTTCGTTGCGCGCAGATAGCACTCGAGGGCGTCGTCGTATCGGCCGGCGCGATAATACAGGTCGCCGAGGTTCTTGTGGAGCTGCGGAATGCCCGGGTCTTCGTGTATCCCGCGCTCCGCCGCACTCCGCGCGGCGTCGTACTCGCTGGTGCGTTCGAGCACGGCAGCCAGATTGTTGAGCAGCATGGCCGCATGGGGGTGGGCAGCGGCACCCTCCTTGAGGATGCCGCCTGCTCGCGGCGCGTCGCCGCCGAGCGCGGCAGCGAGACTGCTGTAGTGGTACCAGGCCCCCGTCGGCGGGCGATTGCCGAACAGCGGCCGCGCGCGCGTGAGGGCTTCGTCGGCAGCCTGCAGGTCGCCGACGAGCAAGTTGACGACGCCGATCGACGTCTGAACGCGCGGGTCAGTCCCGCCGCCGCGGCGCACCGCTTCGTCGAGCGCAGCCTGCGCTTCGTCGTAGCGATGCATCTGCTCGAGCGAAAATGCCAGATTGTGAAATACGGCGACCTTCGCCCCAGGTTGGGCGGCCGCCTCGCCAAAGGCGGTCACGGCGTCCGGCCACTTGCGTTGGCGCGCGAAGACGAGACCCAGATAAAATCGCGCGACTGGATCGTTGCTGCGCAATTCGACGACACGACGAAATTCCCGCAACGCCTCGTCGAGCATTCCCGTCTTATAGAATGCTACTCCGAGATTTCGATGTTCTTCGACGCGCCCCTCTGACTGCGGTGGAGCGACGCCCGCCGATTTCCCGATCCGGTGGATGAATCCGGCCGTGACCAGACCGTACAGCGCCTTGCCGACTTCGAACTCGACCAGTCCGGACGCATCGATGATTTCTTGCACGTCGCGGATTCCGTCGACGAGGCTCAAGACGGCGCGTTGCTCGGAGATCAGTTCCGCGTCGGTCGCGACCACTTTCGAGCGATCGACTTCGAAGACGATATCGAACGTCGGAATTTTCTTTTCGATCAAACCCCACTCGTCGACCCGTCGCGCGCCCTCGAGGAGCAGCGATTCGGGATTGATCGATACGACATGGTCCTGCTGGTCCGGCAGAACGTCGGCTTCGAAGTTGAACGTTCCCTGATTCCAGGTGAACAGGTAGTAGACCGCTTCTTGAATCTGGACGTTGATCGCCGTGTGGAGCTGCTGCAGCGACAGCGCGCCCGATTCGACCAACAGCTCGCCGACGCGTCGGTCGCGCTTGCGATCCTGGAGCCCGATGGCGCCATCGAGTTGCGCCTGCGTGATGACGGCGTTCTTCACGAGCATGTCGCCCAGCCGGTCCCGCCGATTGACGACCGACGCGTAACAGATGCGGCCTTTGTCGAAATAGATGTAGCCGAAATTATTTCGATGAGCCACGCTCAGGCATCCGGTCTTCTTGCCCATTGCCAGGAGCTGCAGCACGTCGGGGAGGCTCGCCTCCTTGAGACTTCCGCGAATCGCCATTTACGTCGCTCGCCTCATCGGAGTTCTTCGATCAGGCGAACCGCGGGATCGGGCCAGTCCCACGCGATCTTTTCGCGATCGAGGAAGAAGCTGTCCGACGCTTTGCGCATGACTTCGGCGCGCGACGCTTCACCGGCATCCGGCTCCAGCTCGGCGCGCATGAATCCCACCGTCACTGCCACCGCCTTCACCTCGGCCGAGGCGACGATCCTGTTGGCGGTCCCGATGATCTCTCGCACGCTCGCCACGGCGCGGTCGCCGAGGTAGCTGAGCATTTCGCCCGTTGGCGAGACGCCGAGGTCGATGAGGAATTTTGCATAGAGTCGTTCGCGCAGCGACCGGTCCGGCGACGCCATTTGGACGACGAGCCCGCCCTCGAATCGCGAACGGAGCCGTTCTTCGAGCCCGGACAACTCGCGCGGCGGACGATCACTGGCGAAGACGAGTTGCTTGCCGTCCGCATAAAGCGCGTTGAAGACATGGAAGAGCTCTTCCTGGGTGCGCTCCTTGCCCGCAACGAACTGCACGTCGTCCAGCAAGAGGGCCGACGCGGCGCGGTATCGCGCGCGCCACCGATCGACGGTGCCTTCCTGCAACGCCGCGATCAGCTCATCGACGAACAATTGTGCCGGGACACAGGCGACCGCTCCAGCCCCGGGCTCGGACGGTCCGGGCACCAACCCGTTGCCGATCGCGTTGAGCAGGTGCGTCTTCCCGACGCCGCTCGGACCGTGAATGAACAGTGGATTGTATCGCGTGCCCGGCACGGCGACGATCGCGTCGGCGGCGCGCACGGCGAGCTGATTGCTCGCGCCAACTTCGAATCCGGCGCGGGTAAATGCGGCGGACGGTCCCGACGGCGGCGCCGATGTGCGGAGCGCGCGCTCGAGCAGTTGTTCCGCTTCCGACAGTCGTTCGGGATCGCTGAACGCGTCGTGGGCCGCGAGGGGCGTATCGAGACGCCGAATTTGCCGCTCGAGGTCGCGAAGCTTGGCGACCGACCCCTCGAACTCGCGGAGCACCGTCTCGACGCTCGTCGGCGGCGCATCTGCCGTCAGGATACGCTCGAGCGATCCAGTGCTATAGCCCTCGCTCTTCCAGTAGTCGATGGCCTCGGTGAGGCGCGTCTTCCACTGTTCCACGTGCTGCGCGACCGCCATGGAAATATCGCTCAGGAAATGCTGGAATTCTCCACTGGGTTTCGCCGGCGGGTCCACGCGAACCCGCTGATCGGCGAGATCGCCGAGGATCTCGAGCACTCTGTGCGGCTCGATCTGATCGCCGCCGAGCGTTTGGTACGCGATGAGCCGATTGAGCGCGCCCTGCAACTCACGGACGTTCTTGAACTCGAGCCGTCCCAACTCCTCGATGACGCCGGTGCGAAAGCGCACGCCGCGCTCTTCACACTTGGCCTTGAGAATGGCCATACGCGTTTCATAATCGGGCGCGCCGATGTCGACGATCAAGCCACCGGACAAGCGAGTGATCAGCCGCTCGTCGACATCGGCGATCTCGGCCGGCGGCCGGTCGCTGGTCATGACGATCTGGCGTCCGTCGGCTTGCAGCGCGTTGAACAGGCGCAGCAGTTCCGTCTGCGTCTCGCGGTGGCCCGTGAGGAATTGCATATCGTCGATCAACAGTACGCCGACCTGGAGATACATCTCCTTGAACGGAGAGGTATCGCCCGCGGCAACCGCTGCATGAAGATCGACGATGAAATCTTCGAGCGTGACCAGCTCGACGATCAATCCCTTCTTGCGCTGCGCCACCTGGTTGCCGATCGCGCTCATCAAGTGCGTCTTGCCCAACCCCGAGCTGCTGTACATGAACAGCGGGTTGTAGACCATCCCGGGCGTTTCGGCGACCGCGCGCGCCGCGGCGACCGCGAGGCGGTTGGCCGAGCCGACGACGAAGTTGTCGAAGCGGAGTTTGGAGTCGACTTTCACGACGGCTACCGGACCGCGCCCGCGCCGGCGCTCAATCGCTTGAGCACCACTTCCGAAATGGCGCGAAGGGTTTCAAAGACGCCCGGCCCATGGAGCGCGTCGGCCGAGAACTCGGGCACGCCGCGAAAATTGAGCGCGTCGGACATGGTCGCCGTGCTGAGAATCAAATCGCCCGGCAGGTCCTGCTTGTTGTATTGCAGGACGAGCGGCAACGTGCGCGCGTCGATGCCCTGGTCGGCGAGATTCGCGTGGAGATCTTGAAAACTTTCCACGTTCTCCTCGAGTTGGCGGGCTTGACTGTCCGCCACGAACACGACGCCGTCGGCGCCCTGCAGCACGAGTCTGCGGGTCGTCTGGTAGTAGACCTGGCCGGGTACCGTGTACAGTTGGAATTTCGTGGTGAATCCCGAAATCATGCCGAGGTCCAGCGGAAGAAAGTCGAAGAACAGCGTGCGGTCGGTCTGTGTCGCCAACGACACCATCTTGCCTTTGCGGTCATCGGGAACCTGACCATAGATGTAGTGCAGGTTCGTCGTCTTTCCGGACCGGCCTGGTCCGTAGTAGACGATCTTGCACGTAATCTCGCGGGTGGCGTAGTTGACGAGAGACAAGGAGGATAGCGGAAAACGGATCAGAATACTCGAATGTGAACATCGGCAATCACAGTTACTGAACAACTTTCAATACACGCGTCGCTCGGCGACCCCGCCGTTCGAGCCTGGTCCGTTTCGCCGTCACCCGCGTCCGAACAGCGATGCCAGGTTTTGATTGAGGTCTCGCTCGAAATCCGCCGCCAGCGCCGGCGGCCTCAACGTCGCCAGCGGTGGGGCGGCGGCGGCGAGATCGCGGCACAGATCGGCGAAATAGAGCCGAACGAGCCCCAACGAACTCTCTTGGTCGAACACGGTCAGACAAATGTACGGGCCCCTCGCCGTCTCGATCGCAGCGAGATGCAACTGCTTCTCCACTCCAGAATGGTGCAACCCGCGAAACGCTCGCCCCTCGAGTTGTCGTCCCAGCTCACCGGCCGTCGCGTGAACCGCCGCCGCCAACGCGCATGCCGTCATGACGTCGACCGCTCGCGTGAACCCGGCCTGCGCCAACACCTGACCCGACGGATGCAGTAACAGCGCGAGCCGCGCGCGTGCATCATCGACGTACTGTTTGAGCGGCGCCTCGATCCACGGCTCGACGGTCGCGATGATCATTCGAGGGACTCCAGCGCCTTGAGTAACTCGACCCGTATCAACCCAACGTTAGCGGTAGATTCGGCCACCACGACGATCACCAGATCGTTGCGGCCGCCGACGGCGCAAATTCGCCCACGCTCAGCATCGAGCTGCAGGAACCCAACTGCCCCCAAACGTGCCGCGCGCGCCGACAGGCGTGCCTTGCGATACAGCGACGCCGCAAGCGCGGCCACCGGGTCGCCGTCCTGCCCGAACCGGAGATTGGCATCCACGACGAGACCATCCCCCTCCGAGACGATCAAGCTCGCCCGCACGCCACGCTGGCGGGACAGGGACTCGAGAAGCGCTGTATAGGGCGTGATCATCGGCTGCCCTGACGCGCCAGCCACAGCCCAGCGCGCTCGGCGCACCGGTCGAGGAGCCGGCGGAGCAGCCCAAGAGGAGTCGCGCGCGACGCGGCGACGACGACGAGACTCTCGTCGGCGCCTGGCGCCATGGCAACGACAGCGGCATGGGTCTCAAAGACGATCGACCGCCATTCGCCGATATCCAGACGCTTGGTCGCCCGAAGCACTTCGTCGGAAATGCCGCTCAGCTGCGCCCCGATCTCCTGTGCGAGGTCGTTGCCGTCGTGGTCCTGATACACGCCGGCCATGACGAAGCCATTCACGTCGAGGAGCAACGCCGTCTGTCCCTCGTCCACCAGAAGATCGGCAAACAGCCAGGGTGGATCGACGGCGGGAATCGCGTCGTGCCCCGGCATCACCGCTCCGGTCGACGACCGACGCACCGTCTGCAGCGCGGCATGAACCGCCGATCCCCCACCGCCGGCGGCCGCACCCGTGAGATATCGCTCGGCTTCCTCGAACCGGCCCTGCTGAAAACACACATATCCCAAACCCTTCATCGCGCCCACGTGGTCGGGAGCGATTCGAAGCACGGTCTCCCACTCGTCGCACGCGCGCTCGAAATCACGCCGGTCCACCGCGATGCGAGCCACGAGGTCGTGCGCCTCGGCGTGCCGTGGATGCCGCTCCAAACCGCGCAACGCGATCTTGAGGGCGATCTCGAGTTGGCCTTGCCGGCGCAATGCCTCGCTCAACTGCAGGAACACGAGACTGGCCGGCTCGCGCGCCAACTCATCGCTCCAACGACGAATCTCGTCAGCCATTGAGTTCCGCCTCCAGCAGTCGTTGGAGATCGTTCAATGCATTGAGCGCTTCTTGCGCTCGGGTCGCGGACCCGGCGTCGCTCGCCGCGAGACGGACGACATGCGTCCAACTCGCGCGCGCCGAGGCGAAGTCGCCGGCTCGGGCGGCCGCGAACGCGAAGTCGAGATGCACGCGCGGCGTGAGAGGATCCTCCTGAACGGCGCGGCGCAACTCATCGAGCGCCTCGGCCGTACGCCCTTCGCGTGTCAACTTGCGCGCGGCGACCAAGCGCGACTCGATTCCACCGCGATCGGCCTCGGGCGTCATGCGCAGCGGCGAACGGATTCCGATGATGCCCGTCGTCGCTAGACCATACGCGATCTTCGCCACTTCGAACTCGTCGCGCGCAAGTGCGGCCGCGATGGCGCGCAGATCACGATCGCCGTCGATCATCGTCAGCACTTGCCATTCGTGCGGGAACAGATCCAGCATCGCGCCTTCGCGATCCGTTTCCACCGGCGCGAGCTCCGGGATCACCGCGAGATTTGGCACGATATCGGCGATGCGCGACCATTCGTCGATCCGGCGCGCGCCCTCCATGAGCAGCGACTCGGTGGACACCGTAATGCGAGCGTCGCGCGGCATCTCATCGCGTGAGCGTTCTTCAAAGGAGAAGAACCCTTCGCGCCACGACATGAGGTCGAACACGACACTCTCGATCTGCAGTCGAATCTGGCGGTCCAATTCCTTCTGCGTGAGCGCGCCGAGCTCGACGAGCAGCTGCACGATGTCGTGCGAAGCACGCCCGTTCGCCTTTTGGGCTCGAGCCTGCGCCAAGTCCGACTCCGTCACGCGCCCGGCTTGGAGCAACGCAAGCTCGATGGGCATTGCCTTGCTGCGGATGCTCGCGGCGACGACGCGCCCGTTGTCGAAGAAGACGGTGCCCTCGTCTTCGCGAAGCTCGGACGAGACACGCAGCATGCCGGTCTTCCGACTCAGATCGAGGAGCTGGAAGACGTCGTGGATGCCGAGCTCGCGAAGCGGTCCTTCGATCGGCATGGGCTAGTCCCTCGCCCGCGGTCCGAGAATGCGCTGCAGGTCGCCCGCGGTTCGAATCTCGCGCCGCGCGCTGCGCACGTAGTCGGACCCTCCGCCAAGCTCGATCACCTTGTTCCAACGATCGATCGCGTCTCGGTAGCGATGCTGCTCGGCGAGAATGGCCCCCTCGTGGAACAATGCGCCGACGTGCGACGGATCGAAGCGCAGAACGCGCGCGAACGCGTGAATCGCATCGCGCTTGCGACCCATGGCCAGCAGCGTTTCACCGAGCGCGATCAACGCGTCGAAGTGATATGGATCGCGCTGGAGCAGATCGATCAGCAACGCGAGCGCGTCGGCCGTGCGACCATGTTTGCGGCGCAGCCCAGCCAATTCCAGTGTCGCCTCGGCGTAGGTCGGCACGGCGTCGAGCGCGAACACCAATTCCTGCTCCGCCTCTCGGTACTGTCCTTTGGCCTGCAGGAGTCGCGCGAGTTGAAAGCGGACGACGGCGAAATCCTGATCGAGTTGCAACGCGTGGCGATACGCCATGATGGCGCCTTCATTGTCGCCGAGCGAGCGCGCGATGTCGCCGATCTTTTGTTGAATGTCGGCACGCATCGGCGCCACGCGTCGTGCCGACTCGAGCACGGACAGCGCTTCCGCCGGATCGCCTGAATCGGCGCAGGCGGTGGCCAACAGCATGAGAATTTCCACATCGTCCGGATGCTCGGTGCGCAAACGCTCGGCTGTCGGACGCGCTTCCGGAGCGCGACCAAGCCGAACGAGCGACCAGGCTTCGCCGAGCAATGCGCCGCGCAGCTCGGGTTCCAGACGCAGCGCGTCGCGATAACGATCGAGCGCTTCGCCGAACACGCCCTGTTTCGCGAAAACGTCGCCGAGCAACGAAAGCCCATCAGCGCGTGCGTTGCCGCGCGCCATTGCGCGACTCACCTCCGCCGACGCGCGATCGTAGAGGCCCTTCGACAGAAAGTCGGTCGCCATTGCGAACGGCGACGAGTCCGTGGACCGCTGCGGCTCTTTCGCCGGCGCGGTCGCAGCCGGCGCCAGTTGGGTGAACAACGTGTCGAGCGACTGCGGGTCGAAGCTGAAGTCGGCGATCGACGCGTCCGCCGGCCGCTCGCCACCGAAGTCCGGTTGGATCGATAGATCGGGATCTTCGTACTCCACGTCCATGGCCAACTCGAACTTCTGCGGCACATAGTACGGGTCGAGCTCGAGCGCGCGCTTGGTTTCGCGCAGCGCGCCTTCGAAGTCGCCGAGGTTCGACAGCGTGAAGCTCATGTTGTAGTGCGCTTCGGCGAAATCGGGACGCGCCTGAATCGCGCGCGCGAACGCATTGCGCGCGTCGTCGAACTTTCGAAGCTCCGCCAACACCACGCCGATCCCGTTCCACGCAACGGGATGTTCGGGCGCCGACGCCAGCGCATGACGATACGCGTCGAGCGCGACGGGATAGCGCTTTCCACGACTGAGCAGCAGCGCGAGATTCAACCGCGCCTTGATGAAGGCCGACCGTCCGTCGAGCGCTTCGCGGAACGCAGCGATCGCTTCATCGACGGCGCCGCGATGATACAGCGAGACGCCGAGGTTGTTGTGTGCGATGGCGTACGTCGGCTCAGCGGTGAGCGCGCGACGATAGCTGTCTTCCGCTTCGGCGAACCGTCCGTCCTGGTGCAACGCGACGCCGCGCTCATTCCAGAGTTTTGGGCTCGACGGTTGGCGATAGAGCAATTCATCATACAGGCCGAGGGCTTCCCTCGGCTGGCGCATGAGCAGATGCATCTCCGCCATCGCCTGAAGCACGAGATCACGTTCCTCTCCGCGCTCGAGTGCGACTTCGTATTCGCGGAGCGCCTCGGCGTAGTAGCCCTTGCTGCGAAATGCGAGCCCAAGGTTGTAGCGCGCGAGCTGGCCTTCGCCGGTCACTTGAAGCTCGCGCTTGATCGACGGCCCGGTGCCGTTCGTGCCCGCTTCGCGTTGCTGATCGATCGCGAGATTCGCGTGCGCGCGCGACAGCGTTGGATTCAACTTGATCGCGCGCCGCGTGATCTGCTGTGCTTCTTCTTGGCGACCAAGGTCGCCGAGCACGAAGCCCATGAGATACAGCGCGTCGTGATTGTCGTGGTTGAGTGCGACCGCGCGTTCGAGAGCCCGAAGCGCTTCGTCGTTCAGCCCGCGATGGTAGAGCACTTCGCCGAGCGACACATACAGCAGTGAGCTGTCCGGGTCGAGCTCCACGGCGCGCTCGAGATACTGCTGCGCGCGCTCGATGTCACCGGCCTGCTTCTCCGCCAACGCCAACTGAAGGAGGACGCCGGCGTCATTCGGATTGAATTGAAGCAACGCGCGGAACTCTTCGACGGCGCCGTCCTGTTGCCCCAGCAGCGCGAGCGTGCGGCCCAGCTCCCACCGCGCATCCCGATCCTCGGGTCTCAGCCGGACGCGTTCTTTGAGCTCCGGAATTCGCGTGTCGTAATAGCCGGTGTTGAAGTACGTGATCTCGAGATTGCGCTGCGCGACCTGCATCTTCTGGTCGAGCTCGAGCGCCGTCATGAACGCCGACACCGCCTCGGCGTAGAGGCCCTTGTTGTAGTACAACACTCCGAGGTTGTTGTGCGCGCCCGCGTCCGACGGATCGATCCGCCGGGCGAATGAACGAAGTACGTCGCGGTCGCGCTCGGAGGTGAGAACCATGACTCAAGCGACGTGCACAGCCTTCAAGATGGCCTGCAGCGATGCCGGGTCTGGAAGCAACAGGAAGAAGCCGCGCAGCTTCTCGTCGGAGTCGCTCATCAAGAACTCGCTCTCGACGCAAAACACAAAATCCTTGTCGGATCCGAATTGCAGATACGCGGTCGTGAGGACCGCGGCGGACATATCAATCGCCAAACTCGGCGGCGACGGAAGCAGCATCATCCCCATGAAATCGCTCAACGCATTCATGTACGCCGAGCTCAGAATGTTGCCGGCTTCCTTGATGGCCGACTGCTCCATCTCGGAGAATTCACCCGCTGCCGCACGACGATGCAGCAGGAGCTCGGCGAGCCGCCCTGCCGTCCGGCGTGGAAATACGAGCAGCGTCCGTCCGGTGAGATCGCCGAGCATGTGCATGAGCACCGCGGCCACCGGCTCGTCCGGCGACGCCAACTGCGGCGGCAGTTCTTCGAGACGCGACACGTTGATTCGCGGAACGCTGATCATGATCGTTTCACCGATCATCTGCGACAGCGCGGTGGCGGCGTGGCCGGCACCGATATTCGCGACTTCGCGCAGCGCGTCCAGCTGGAGAGCCTTCAACGAACGGATATCATCCATGGCATCCTCAGAGGAGACTGCTGACGTCGACGATGAGCGATGGCGTGCCGTCGCCGAGAAGCGTGGCGCCGGCAAAGAACGGGAGTCCTTCTCGAGTCGCGTCATATTGCTTGACGACGATTTCTTCCTGCCCGGTAAGCTCGTCGATGACGAGTGCGGCACGCCGATCACCCAGGTCGATGACGATGACCTGTTCCAGATCGGCCGCCGTAGGAGCGACGTACGAGTCGAGCCCGACCAGACTGCGCAAACGGAGAAGGGGCAAGACTTCATCGCGCGCCAACAACACTTCTTTGCCCTTCACCGTGCGAACGATGTCCGGCACAAGCTCGATCGTTTCACTCACGTGCGCGACCGGAATGGCGTACGTCTCGTCACCCACGCGCGCGAGCAGTGCGCGCACGATGGCGAGAGTGAGCGGCAGACGCAGAATCATCGTCGTTCCCTGGCCGGGAACCGACCGGATGTCCATGGCTCCGCCGAGTGAACGAACACGCGTGTACACCGCGTCCACGCCCACGCCGCGTCCCGATAGGTCCGTCACCTTCTCTGCCGTCGAGAATCCCGGCCGCGCCAACAGCCGAAGCAACTCATCCTCGGTGAGCTCCGACTTGCTCGCGTCCACCAGGCCGTCGCGCTTGGCGCGCTGCAACACACGATCGCGGTCAATGCCCTTTCCGTCGTCGCTCACTTTGATGACGACGGCCGAGCGGTGGCGCGCCGCGCTGAGCAGCAAGCGGCCCATGGGCGACTTTCCTGCCGCCGTGCGAACCTCGGGCGTTTCGAGCCCGTGATCGATGGAGTTGCGGAGCAGATGGATGATCGAATCACCAATCTCGTCGACCATCGAGCGATCTAGCTCGATGTCACTTCCCTCCACCACGAACTCGACCTGCTTACCCACGGCGCGCGATGCGTCGCGCACGACGCGCGGGAACCGGTCGAACAGTTGCGACATCGGCACCATGCGGCTCGCGGTAATTTCGTCGCGAAGCTCCGTGATGAGGCGTGATGATTCCGTCACCGTTTCTTCGAGCGCCGCGTCGCCCAGCTCACCGGCGATCTGCGACAAGCGTCCGCGGGCGATCACCAACTCGCCGATCAAATTCATGAGCGTGTCGAGCCGGCGAACGTCGATGCGCACTGATCTCGCGCGCGCGGTTACCGAGCGCGTTGGCGATACGCTGCCATCGACTTCGGTGGCGATTGCGACGGACACTTCGCGCGGCTCCGCCGCCGGCGCAACGGGATCATCGCCGACCTGAACAACGTCGACGTCGCCCGCACTGCGCGCGGTGCGCTCGATCTTCTCCGCATCGGCGGGCGTCAACAGCCGAACGGCAAAGTCGTCGTCGAATCCCTCCGCCTGGAGGTCGTCGAGCGACGGATCAGTGCCCACCACCTCGCCGATGCGCGCGAGCGTCTGCACGATGATGAACGCGCGGACTCCGCGCAGCGGCGTATCGGCCGCGAGACGAACCCGAACGAGCGTGCCGTCGCCTGGAGGAGCGATCGTCGTCCATGCGGCGGCACCCTTCACCGCGGTCCGCACGCCGAGCGCGCGAAGTTGCGCGACCAGATCGGTGGCGATCACTTCACCGTCGCGACCGGCGACAGCGCATTCGACCGCCTGTTCCAGGACATCGGCCGCGCGAAACAGCACGTCCATGATGTCAGCGTCGATCGTCAAGTCTTTCCGGCGAACCCGATCGAGCACCGTTTCCAGTTCGTGGGCGAGCTCGGCGACGATGGCGTAGCCCATCGTCGCGCCCATGCCCTTGATCGTGTGGACGGCGCGGAAAATGGACCCTACCGCGGCATCCGCGGTCGGACCCACAGCCTCACGCTCGAGCTCGAGAAGCGCCAAGTTGACCGCAGCGACATTCTCGCGGCTTTCCGTGAGGAAGAGCTCCGCGTACTGGAAGTTATCCACGGCAACGCCTGCGCTGCAGCCGGTTACCCGAGCACGCGCTGCACAGCCTCGAGCACTCGACTGGGCTGGAACGGCTTGACGACAAAATCCTTCGCGCCGGCTTGGATTGCCTCGACCACGAGCGCTTGCTGGCCCATGGCGCTGCACATCAGAATGCGCGCTTGTGGATCGAACTTGCAGATCTCACGCACGGCATCGATACCGCCCATGTCTGGCATCACGATGTCCATGGTCACGAGATCCGGCCGGAGCTGTTGGTACCGCTCCACCGCCTGAATGCCCGTTTCCGCCTCGCCAACGATCTCGAATCCCGCTTGCGTCAGGATGTCGCCGACCATGGTCCGCATGAAAATCGCGTCGTCACAGATGAGAACCGTATGACTCAAGAAACGCCTCCGTTATGAAAGCAGTACCTGCGTGATCAACGCGTCGAGGTCCAGCACGATGACCGCCGCGCCATCGAACGTTGCCACGCCACGCACGACGGACGCCCGCGATCCGCGCGCCTCGTCCACATCGATTTCCAACAACCGCATATCGAGCACTTCGTCCACGACAATGCCCACCACATGTTCGTGGTGTCGTATCAGGAGTATCGACCCCTCACTCACCGGACTTCGCGACGGATCGAGGCGAACACCCAGATCGAGCACCGTGACAATCGTCCCGCGCATATTGATCAACCCGCGCACATACGCCGGCGCGCCGGGAATGCGCGTTACAGCTCGTAACGGGATGATTTCCTGCGCATTGCCGATATCACACCCGTGCAGATCCGACCCCACGCGAAACAGCAGCGTGGGATGCGTGACAACGTCAGGAATCGTCGCGGTAGAATCCAAAGAAGTCGAGCGGGTTGGTATCAGCTATGGAAACGTCGGGGCCGGCCGCGGCCACGATGGCTTGGTGGAGATCGTCGGGCAGCGGCGAACGCAGGTCGATCACGTCTCCGCTCACCGGATGACGAAAAACCAACCACGCCGCGTGGAGGAAGTGTCGGCGCGGCGGGAGATTTACCAACTTGCGCCCCCCGCCTCCGCCGTACGTGTCGTCGCCCACGACCGGATGTCCGATCGAAGCGAGATGTACCCGGATCTGATGTGTGCGCCCGGTAAAGAGATGCGCTCGCAGCAAGTCCGCGGAGTCGAAGCGCGCGAGCCGAGTGAGATCGGTCCGTGCCGCCCGTCCGGTACTGACGACTGCCATGCGCTTTCGGTCTCGCGGATCACGAGCAATCGGCTTTTCAACTGTGATCCGGTCTTCGGTCAGGTGACCCCACGAAAGCGCCGCGTAGCGCCGGATGATCTTCCGGGCTTGCAGCGCCGCGCCAAGCACCCGGTGAGCGCGGTCGGACTTGGCCACCAAAAGCAGGCCCGACGTCTCCTTGTCGAGCCGATGAACAATCCCCTCCCGACCCTCCTCGGCGGAGGCCGAGAGCGGGGCGCCGCGGCCTTTCAGTGCATTGACGAGGGTGCCAGACCAGTTCCCCGGGGCGGGGTGCACCACCATTCCGGCCGCCTTGTCTACAACGAGGACGTCGTCGTCTTCATACGCGACGCTGAGGTGGATGTCCTCGCCAAGGATGTCCCGAGACGGACTTGGAGGAACGACGACGGATATGGCCTCCCCGCTCTCCGCTTTGTAGCTGGCCTTTTCTCTGCGCCCGGCCACCAACACATGGCCGTTGGCGATCAGCGTTGCTGCCTGGTTTCGGGAGACATCGAGGCTGGATGCGACAAGGACGTCAAGTCGCGGAGCGCCTTCGGGAGCGACGAACTCATGGGAGGTCATTGATTTGTTCTAGTGATGCACAAGTCGGGCTCCGCGAACGGATTGCCCGACAGAGAGGCCGGTGAGCGACGCGAGCGTCGGAGGGCGGGCCGTTCCGCCCCAAAACTGCCGACGGCCGGACTAGTCCCGAGCCGCTGCCTCGGCCGCGGCGGTCGCCAGCGCCCGCCGGTCCTCCTTCCAGAGTACCCACGCCAGCAAAAGCGCGCCCACTGTCACGGCGGAATCGGCCACATTGAACGTCCAGAACCGGACATCCCCCACGCCGATGTCGATGAAGTCTACCACACCGCGCGGGCGGCCGAAGCGGTCGAGCAGGTTGCCGGCCGCGCCTCCCCAGGCGAGTCCGAGCGCGAGCGAGCGAATCACGTCGCCCGACTCACTGGTTCGATGCATCCGCCACAGAATCACAAGCGCACAAACGGCGAAGGCGCCGAAGATGTAGCGCGAATTCTGCCCGAGCGACATGCTGAACGCCGCATACGGATTATACGCGAGAGTGAACCGAACGACGTTCCCGATCACGCGATGCGTATGAAACGGCGCGAGATATCGCACCGCGGCCATTTTGGTGATGACGTCGAGAACGATCACAACGACGGCCGCGGGCCAGAACACGCGGCCGTTCTTGCTTAACGGGCTCATGCTGTGTGTTTGCTCTTACGAAAGTTTTCGGGATTCGCCCGTGACGGCCGCCGCCGCTGGAACCGCCAGCGGCTCTCGCTCGGTGTCTTCTCCCCACAGCACCCACGCCAGCAGAAACGCGCCCAGGCTCACGGCCATGTCGGCGACGTTGAACGTCGGCCATCGCGAATCGCCGAACCCGATGTCGATAAAATCGACGACACTGCCGGGCTGCTTGATGCGATCAATGAGATTGCCGACGGCCCCGCCACAGACGAGCGCCAACGACAGTGTACGAACAAAATCGCCCTGGCGTGTCGCCACGTACAAGCGGCTCAGAATGATGAGCGCAACGATCGTCAGCACCATGAAGATCCAGCGCGAGTGTGGTCCGACATTCAGACCAAACGCCGCGCCCGGATTTCGAACGAGTGTGAACCGTATCCACTCGCCGTAGACGTCCCTGGGCAACCGCTGCGGAATCAACTGATTCACCGCGAGCGCCTTTGTACAAAAGTCGATCGCGGCAACCAACACCAGCACGGGCCAGAAAAGCCCGGAGTTACTTCTTTGCATCTTCTTCGCGCTGCTTGCAATCGATGCAGTAGCGAGCGTGCGGGAGCGCATCCAAGCGCTCGTAGGCGATCTCGTTCCCGCACTGGTGGCACTTGCCGAATGTCTCGGGCGACCGATACAACCGGCGAAGCGCTTCGTCGATGTGCCAGAGGAATCGGCCTTCCTGGCTCGCGAACAAGAACGCCTTCTCGCGCTCCATCGCGTCCGTTCCCTGATCAGCCATATGGAACGAGTAGCTGCTCAAATCGCCATCTGCGGACTGCGGCGTGGATCCAAACGCTTCGTCGGCGCGACCGAGCTCCTTGAGCACGCGCCTGCGTTCGTCCTGCAACCGCTTCTCGAAGTGTTGCAGCGACTTCTTGTTCATACCCTTCGGCTTCTTCGCGCTATTGGTCGTCGCCATTGCTACTCTATCCTGGTGATGGCCACGTAGGCCGTGATCCCGTCGAGATCGATCGCTTGCATGTCCTTCCCTTTTCCATTCGCGTCAGCGTCGCTCACAAATACGAGTTCGGCCGCCAACACCTCGTCCGCAATCCACGCACCGTGCGCGTCGATCACTGACCGAACATCCGACCCTCCCGTCACGGTCAGGAGGATCCGGTCGCTGACCGCGAACCCAGACTCCTTTCGCAGACGTTGTACCCGGCTGATGACTTCTCGTGCGTGTCCTTCGCGCTTCAGCTCCGGAGTCACCGCCGGATCGATCGCCACGAAGAACCCACTCTCTTCCTGAATCGCCAAACTCCCCGACGCTCGGCGAACGATCGTAAGATCGTCAGGACCGAGCTCGTGCGAATCCCCCTCAACGCTAACGACCAACGCGTCGCCGTGCAGGAACCCACGTAATTGTTCGCTGCCAAAGGTCGCAACAGCTTCCGCCGCTAGCGGCGTCTTCTTTCCAAACTTCTTACCCAGGGCCCGGAAATTCGGTTTCGCCTGCAACGTCACCAACGCATCCCCCGAGCTGGCAAACTCCACCAACTTGACGTTTAGTTCCGCCGCGAGCAGCGGAATCAACGGCGCCAACGCTGCCTCTTCGACGCCCGGAGCCACGCAGATCAGGCGAGCAAGCGGCTGCCGGACCTTGATTCCGACTTCCTCTCGCGCCGCCCTCCCGAGACGGGACAGGGTCCGGATAGCATGCATCGCGCCGTCGAGCGCCGGCTCGGCGCCGACCACCCGTTCCGTGACGAATGGCGCCAAATGGACCGACGTTCCGGTCAATTCGCGATGGACCCAGTCGCTTACAAATGGCGCGATCGGGGCCAGCAGGCGGCAGATCGAGACGAGCACCTCGTGGAGGGTCGCGAACGCCGCGCGGTTGTCGTCGCCGTCAACGTCATAGAAGCGCCCCCGGTTGAGGCGCACGTACCAGTTGGCCAGATCGTCGTCCACGAACTCGATGATCGCGCGCGCCGCCGTGGTGGCATCATACGCCTCGAATGCCGCGTCGACGGTTCGTTCCAGTCCCGCAAGACGACTGATCATCCATCGGTCGATCACCGGTCGCTTGGCGACCACGGGATCGCGATCCGTTGGCGACCAGCCAAAATTGGCGTACTGGGCGAAGATCCCCGTATACACGTTCTTGAACGTGCGCAGGAAACGGCCCGACTGGTCTTGTATCACCTGCTCGTCGAAGGCCCGAGGCATCCACACGTTGCTCGACGCCACGAAGAACAAGC
>Ga0193753_10001518_pt1 | contig 19742 bp, 18 predicted proteins | sample H1c2metaG_FD_144925 | JGI IMG/M metagenome (GOLD analysis project Ga0193753, IMG submission 144925) | Soil microbial communities from a riparian zone of the East river system, Colorado, United States - H1c2 | ecosystem: Environmental > Terrestrial > Soil > Riparian zone | place: USA: East...
CCCGGGATGATCGAAGCCGGCCTCGCCTGCCGATGCAGCTGCTGCGCCGCTTGCGGATCGACGCGCATCAACACATCGGTTCGCGATGGGTCGAGACTCAACACCGTCTTCGCCATCGCAACCGCATGCGCGATGAACCCCGTCTTCGCGTAGACGTCGACCGCTTGCTCGTACGCAGCGACAGCCTCCGCTCGACGCCCCACCTTCCGCAGCAGATCACCCCGCTTGTGGGGCCAACGCGCATTCGTGGGTTCCGCACTCACCAATCCGGCGAGCAGCTGAATCGCCTCGTCATCGCGATTCGCGGCGAGCGCTTTATCTAGTTTCGCGCGGTGCTTCCGAAGAGTCTTTTCATCCATCATCGCGGCCGGCGAGACGATAGTAACCCCGCCTGTGCCCGCGCGCCCAGCAAGCCGACATTCGGATGCAACACAACCGCGACCGGAATCGGCGTTAGCACCGAAGAGAGACGGCCCTTGGCTAGGAAGCTCGCCATGAACGCGCCGCTCGTCAGGCGCGGCAAGATCCGAGGCGCGATCCCGCCCGCGACGAACAACCCACCCGTCGGCAACGCCTTGAGCGCGAGGTTGCCCGCCTCTGCTCCATACGCCGACACGAACAACGACAAGGTGATCTCCGCAGCCGGATCGACAGGCGCGAGCTCCGACAACACCGCACCCACCGATTCGGTCTTCGAACGCCGCAGCGTCTCCGGATTTGCTTTCGCCAGCCCCGCGTCCACGACGAATTCGTAGAGCTCCGGCAACGCGATGCCCGACACGACACGCTCGACCGACACGTGCTCGTAGCGAGTCATCAAGAACTGCAACAGCTTCACTTCGAGCTCGGTATGCGGCGCGAACGTCGAGTGCCCGCCCTCCCCCGCGATCACGTGCGGCCCGTCGCTCGTGTGCACGCACAACGCTTCGCCGAGCCCGGTGCCCGCCCCGATCACCGCGATCGTTCCCTTCGGATTGCGCGCACCCGCCTGAAGCACGTGCAACTGATCCGGCTGGAGCTCCCCGACGCCGAGTGCGACCGCGTGGAAGTCGTTGATCAACGAGACCGGCGCACCGACGATCTGCGCGAGCTCGAGCTCCGACATCGTCCACGGCAAGTTCGTCGTCGAACAGACGCCGTTCACGACCGGCCCGGCAACCCCGAACGCCGCCGCGTCGATCCGACCTGCCGTCTTCGGAAGAAACTGCGCGAGCACGTCGGCGAAGCTCTTGTACTCCTGGCTCGCGTATTTGCCCTCGGCGATCGTGCGGTAGGTCCCGTTGTCACCGCGCTCGTAGACGGCGAGCGCCGTCTTCGTGCCACCGACGTCTCCTGCCAATAAAGACATGCTGGGCAGTATATAGACGCGAGTGCCGGACCGGCATCCGACTTACGCGCACGGCCGCGCATTGCTGCACTCGTGCTACACCTCGGCGACATGCGTCGCGCAGGTATCGACCCCGGAAGCGTGCGCACCGGCGTCGCCATCGCCGACGACGAAGTGCCGGTCGCGACGCCGTTGTGCACGGTCGAGCATCGCGGGCTCGAAGACGCAGTACGCAAAGTTTCGGAAGTTCTCGCGCGTGAGAACGTCCAGCAAGCCGTGATCGGTTTGCCGCTGAGCCTCGACGGGCGCGAAGGCGAAGCCGCCCGCAAATCCAAGCTGTTCGCGCAGCGCCTGGAAGCGGCGGCGAAGATTCCGGTCGTCCTCTGGGACGAACGTCTCACGTCCACGGCTGCAAACCGCGCCCTGTCCGACCCAAGCTATCATCGCGGGGACACCGGTTCGCGCGGCCGCCCGAGTCGCTCGCGCCGGAACCCGAACTCACGTGACCGCGGTCAGGTCGACCGCATGGCCGCTACGCTGATCCTTCAAAGCTACCTCGACTCGCAACGAGAGCACCCTTGGCAAGACCCCCTGACGACAGATCCGCAGGACAAGGACCCGCACGGCGGCGGTCGCCCTGGCTGAGCTTCGCAATCCTGATCGCAGTGCTGCTGCTCGCAGCCGCGAGCGCGGTCGGCTACCTGGTCGTCGTCTACCCCGCCGAGCGCGGCACCGGAACCGGAACGGCCGCGGTCACGATCGAGCCGACGACAACGCTGACCGACGTCGCAAACCAGTTGGCGCGCGAGCGCTTGGTTCTCCACCCGTGGACGTTCGCACTCTACGGCCGCGCGCTCGGCGCCCAGAACAAACTCCGGCACGGGCGAATCTTGGTGATGCGCGGCATGACCGCGCGCGAGCTCCTGCAGCGCGTCGCAGTCGGATTCGGCTCGGCGGCTGTGCGCATCACGATACCCGAGGGCTGGACGCGTTACGAAATCGCAACGCGACTAGCCGAGTGGGGCCTGTGCGAGCGCGCGGCGTTCATCTCCGTAACCGAAGACCCGCAGCTACTAGCTACGATCGACCCCCGCGCGCAGAGCGCCGAGGGCTTTTTGTTTCCGGATACGTACTGGCTCAGTGACGCGCTCACGCCGCGCGCCATCGCCGACAAGCTGGTTGGAAACGGCCGCAAGCGTTGGGCGGCGATCGCGCAAAGCGACGAGGAAGGCATCACGCGCGTGCGCGAGGAGTTGGGCTTCGGGTCATACGAAATCGTCACGCTCGCTTCGATCGTCGAGAAGGAGGCGCGCGTGCCGAGCGAGCAACCGGTGATCGCCGGCGTGTTCTTGAATCGACTTCGCGATCCCAAGTTCAAGCCCAAACGTCTTCAGGCGGATCCGACTGTCGCTTACGGCTGCGTCGTGCAGCCAAATCTTCAAAGCTGTCTGCAGTTTGATGGAAGAAAAGTGACTCGCGTCATGACCGCCGACCCTGCGAACCCCTACAACACCTACCGGTTCGACGGACTGCCGCCCGGACCGATCGGTAGCCCTGGCAGCTCTGCGCTGCGGGCGGTTCTTGCACCAGCGGCACACGGTTTCTTTTACTTCGTCGCTCGCGGCGACGGCCGGCATGCCTTCACTTCCACGCTCGAGTCGCATGGCCAAGAAGTGCAGCGGGCCGCGGCAACCCGGGCTCAGACCGAGCCTCTTTCCAACCCGTGACCCGGTGTCGGCGAGCCGTGGGTGCTGACGGACTAACCTTGAAATCCCGATGATTTAACTGCGTTTATGCAGCTGGTAGTTCATTGCGCCGAACGGCGGCGGCCGTTGTAGAGTGTGTACGATGCAGCAACCAAAATCGCGGAACATCGCTTGGCAGACCGGCGTCGTCGCGCGCGCAGACCGCGAACGCGTGCGCGGGCACAAGGGCGCCGCGTTGTGGTTCACCGGCCTATCGGGATCAGGCAAAAGTACGATTGCCTCGAAGGTCGAACACGAGTTGCTGTCACTGAGCTGTGCCGCCTACGTGCTGGACGGCGACAACGTGCGGCACGGGTTGTGCCGAGACCTCGGTTTCTCACCCGGGGATCGCGACGAGAACATTCGGCGAATCGGCGAGGTCGCAAAGTTGTTCGTCGACGCGAACGTGTTGTGCCTCTGTGCATTCATCTCACCCTACCGTGCAGTGCGCGCACAGCTGCGTACTTTGCTCGGTTCGCCCGATTTCGTGGAGATCCACGTGCGCGCCTCGCTCCGGACGTGCGAACAGCGCGACCCCAAGGGCCTGTACAAGAAGGCGCGTGAGGGAAAAATCTCGGACATGACCGGGATCGGGTCGCCGTACGAAGAACCCGACAATCCTGAGCTTGTGCTCGACACGGAACGCTCGACGGCGGATGAAAGCGTCCAGCAGGTACTCGGCTTCCTGCGAAAAAACGGCTATATCGCGAGCCAGACGTGAGCTTGACGACCCGGACGTGGGGGACACACATGCTGGGTAGTGCGGCGGTCCGTGTCGCCGTTTGTAAGCGCACGTCCAAGGCTTGTCATGACCAAGAGTACCGAAATCGTGCCGCCGCCAGCTGCAGTCGGGGCGCCAGCACCAGCGCCAGCGCCGCCGAGTCGTCGGCGTAATCCCACCGAGTCGAAGCGCCGCATCCTCGATGCCGCGGAGCGTGCATTTGCGCTCCGGGGCTACGAAGGTGCGCGCTTGCGTGACATCGCCCAAGAAGCGGGCGTCCATCACGCGCTATTACATCACTACTACGGGGACAAACGCGGGCTATTCCGCGAAGTCGTGCAGCGAGCGTTGTCGAACGTCTCGCTCACCGGCTTTGCGCAGCTGCAGACACCGGACGGGCTCGAAGGCCTCACGCGTTCACTCGTAAACGCGCTGACGGACTTCTTCTCCGCGCATCGCGACTTGATGCACATCATCGAAGGCGCATTTCGCGAACGCGGCTCGGAAGCACAACAACTCGCGTCGACAGCCTTGACCGAGTTCGTCGCTCCGCTGATGACCGGCATCAAGAACCGCATTCTCGATGCACAGGGGCGCGGCACCGTGCGCTCCGACATGAACGTCGATCAAATCTTGCAGTTCGGCTTTGCAGCGCTCGCGACTCCGTTCGTGTTGCGGCGCGAGATTCTGGATGCGCTCGGCGTGGGGGCGCCGGCGCGCGACAAGCTCGAAGAGCACAAGCAGCAGTTGTCGCTGTACCTGATCGCGGCGCTTCAGCCGCAGCGTTGAAGCCGTTCAACCGACGCGTGCGATCGCGCGCGCGAGACAAGCGATTCCGGTCGCGATGCGCTCTTCCGTTTGCACGCCAAACGAAAGCCGCATGCACGACCGTGACTCGCGTGCCGGATCGGGAAAGCAGTACTCGCCCGGCACGAACAACATGCCCTCTTCGAGCGCGCACGCGAACAGCGGGCCGTTCGGGCCGGTATCGATGTCCGCTGCCAGCTGTAGCCAAACGTAAAGCCCGCCTTCGGGCCGCACGTACGTGGCTACTCCCCCGAGCTCGCGAGTGAGCGCAGCGCACATCGCGTCGCGCTTGCGCGCGTACATCTCGCGAAGCATTGCGACGTGCGGCTCATACAACCCAAGGCGCAAGACCTCGCTGACCAACCGCTGATTGAGGTTGGGCGAGCCGAAGTCCAGGTTGCCTTTGAGCGCGAGCACCGGCGCGACGAGCGCCGGGGGCAAGATCCCGAATCCGACGCGCACACCCGGCGAAAACGACTTCGAGAACGTGCCGGCATAGATCACGCAGTCGTCGCTCTCGGGCTCCGAAAACAAACTCGGCAAGTCGTCGCCGGAGAATCGCAGCTCGCGATAGGCCGCGTCTTCGATCAGATAGATCGGCGCAGTGCGCGCACGCGCTCTCGCGATCCGCACGATCTCGGACCGCCGCTGCTGTGCCAGCGTCACGCTGCGCGGGTTGTCGAAGTAGCTCATCGCGTAGATGGCCTTCACGCGCGGAAGCTCACCGGCCGCGTCGAGCCGCGCCAGCTCGGCGTCGAGCGCGTCGGCGCGCATGCCGCCAGCGTCACTCTCGATGCCGATCGCTCGCGCGCCCATCCCGCGGAGCATGCCCGTGAACACGAAATAGGTCGGCGAGTCGCACAGCACGATGTCGCCGGGATCGAGCAGTGCTTCGCAGACCAGAAACAACAGCTGATTGCTGCCGGCCGTCAACACGACGCGGTCGAGAGACACCGAACCAGGGGCCCGTCCGAGCCGCCCGCCGCCGAGAGCTGCAGCGTCTTGGGCGAGGACGCGCTCGAGGACTTGCAAGCGCAGTGCAGGATCGCCGCTCGTCGCGTTGTACTGCAGCGTGGTGCGAGCGGCGGTCGGATCGGCGAACAGCTCGAGTGCAGCCGTCCGCGTCGCATCGACCGGTAAGCTGTGCAGATCCACGAACCCGGCGGCGAGCGAAACCAGCTCGGGATGCGCCAGCGCCTTCGTCATCAAATAGCTGATCGGCGAATCCGCGAGCCGGCCTGCGCGCAGACTCAACGCGGGAGCGCGGAGAGGTTCGTCGCCGAGGCTCACGACCGCACCGATTTTGGAAAGCGGCCGCTCGGCGGACGCACCGACCGAAAACCTTCGTGTTCGAGCATTTGCCAGACCGGCTCGAACGCGCGCTCGCGACCGAAGTGCAGCAAATGGCCGCCTTCGAACCGCGAGATATGCGTGCCGAAGTGCTGGGCGAGGTGCTCGGCGTGGGCGAGACCGGTCACGTGGTCGGCTTCACCCGCCACGACCGAGACGCGCTCCGCGGCTACGAGCGGCGGGCGAGCGAGCGGGCTGATCGGCCACTGGGCCGCCCGCAGCGCGTCACGCTGCTGCTCCTGCTCCGCCGGCGTCCCGAGCATCCGGCCGTGGTCGAACGCAAACTCCTCGATCGCAGCCAGCGGAATGAACAACACGCTGAACCGCAATCGCTCTTCGAGTGTGCTCAGCAGCGCCGCCGAAAACCCGCCGAGGCTCATCCCCATCAGCCCGAGGCCAGGCGCGCCGCCCGCATGGAAGTACTCGAAGAGGGCGCGATGATCGAACACGAGCTGGCGAAAACCCTCGATCGTGAAGCGCGGGTCGCTCGAGGGAAACGCCGGTGGCCGAAAGCCGCGCGACTCCGATCGACGCGGGCCGTGCAGTGGCAGGATCGTGAGCACTACGTCGAGCCCGCCCTCGAACAAGCGCCGCACCGGCAGCACGCGTTCTTCGATCGCAAAGTTGCCGCCGAGGTAACCGTGCAGGAGCACCGCGATCGGGCGCGGCCCATTCGCATGCCGATACCAGCGCGCGTGAGCGGTACGGTTGGCTTTCGACCGCAAGTACTTGTCGCGCAGGGTCGCCGACTGATCGATCCCGAATTCGCGCAGGAGCGCCTCGGCATCGGGCCGGGACGACAAGCGCAGAAGCTCGCGATCCTCGGGGCTGATCGTCTCGAGCCGCTCTTGCACCGCATCGAGCGTCCAGAGCGGGTCGAACTCGCTCGGCCAGCGCAGGTCGAGGACCTCGCCCCCGCCGCCGCCTCCCATCGAGCGCACGCGAGTCACGTTCGGCGAGATGGGCGGTGACGACGGGAAGATGCGCCCGTGCGTCGCGAGCGCGTCAGGCCCGCCGTAGAACAGTCGGATCAAGGTGAGCGCCCGTAGCCTCGCGTCCACCCCGAGCGACTCCGCGGACGACTTCGAGCGCGTCGACATCGAGGGCCGAAGCGCGGTTTCGGCGAATGCGCGGTCGACGCGCTGGGCGAGGTCGGCGACCGTCCGCCGGAATAGGCTGGGCATACGGTCGGGCAGCATAGCGCGAGCAGTTGGGACTGTCCCGATTCAGCGGCTGCGCTATCCTCCGCCACCATGTCGAAGGCAGGCACGTCGAAGAAAGAACAGACCGCGATCACGCCCACGCGCGCGCAGGACTATCCCGAGTGGTACCAGCAGGTCATCAAAGCTGGAGATCTTGCAGAACAGGCGCCGGTTCGGGGCTGCATGGTCATCAAGCCGTGGGGCTACGCGATCTGGGAAAACATGCAGCGTGTGCTCGATGCGAAGTTCAAAGCGACGGGCCATCGCAACGCGTACTTCCCGCTGTTCATCCCGAAGAGTTACCTCGAGAAAGAGGCGGCACACGTCGAAGGCTTCGCGAAAGAGTGCGCGGTCGTCACACACCACCGCCTCGAGCTCAAGGACGGCAAGCTCGTGCCCGCAGGCGAGCTCGAAGAACCGCTGATCGTGCGGCCGACGTCCGAGACGATCATCGGCGAGGTCTACTCGAAGTGGGTTCAGTCGTATCGCGACCTGCCGATCCTCATCAATCAGTGGGCGAACGTCGTCCGCTGGGAGCTGCGAACGCGCATGTTCCTGCGAACGACAGAGTTCCTTTGGCAGGAAGGGCACACCGTGCACGCAACCGCCGAGGAAGCGGTCGCCGAGACACGCCAGATGCTCGACGTCTACGCGGACTTCGCAGAGAACTGGATCGCGATGCCGGTGATCCCCGGCGAGAAGTCCGCGGCCGAACGGTTCCCGGGCGCGGTGTCGACCTATACGATCGAAGCGATGATGCAAGACGGCAAAGCGTTGCAGTCTGGCACTTCGCACTTCCTGGGTCAGAACTTCGCACGTGCGTCGGAGATCAAGTTCCTCGATGACAAGGGCGAGCTGCAGTTTGCGTGGACGACGTCGTGGGGCGCGTCGACGCGTTTGATCGGCGGATTGATCATGACCCACAGCGACGACGACGGACTCGTGTTGCCGCCGCGACTCGCGCCCGCGCACGTCGTGATCTTGCCGGTTCTCAACAAGCCCGAGTCGCGTGACGAAGTGCTGAAGTTCTGTCACGCGCTCCAAGCCGAGCTGCGCGCGCTTCGCTACGACGATCGAAACGTCGACGTCGAGCTCGATCTGCGCGACTTGCGCGGCGGCGAAAAGAACTGGAGCTGGGTGAAGAAGGGTGTGCCGATTCGCCTCGAGATCGGACCGCGCGACGTCGCGGCAGATGCCGTCTTCATGGCGCGGCGCGATCGGCCTTCGAACGAGAAGCAGACGCTGCCGCGAGCGCAGTTCGTGAGTGAGCTCCCGAAGATCTTGGGTGAGATGCAGACGGCGCTACTCGAACGCGCGAAGCAGCTGCGGGCCAGCCGTACGCGCGAGATCGACTCGAAGCAGGACCTCTACGACTACTTCAAGGGCGACGATGCGGGCTTCGCAATGGCGCATTGGTCGGGCGATCCCGAGATCGAGAAGCAGCTGAAGACCGATCTGAGCGTCACGCTGCGATGCATCCCGCTCGAAAAGAGCGAGCCGGGGACGTGCCCGTTCACGGGCAAACCGTCGGCACAACGCGTCGTCTTCGCAAGAGCCTATTAAACGCAAAACGGGCGAGCCGTGTGGACTCGCCCGTTTCTCGTGAACCAGCCAGCGCCTACTTTTTGGCGGCTGCGATTTCCTCGGGAGCTTCGGCGTACTTCGCCGCGATCTGCTCGGCCTTCTCGACGAGCTCCTTCGTGTACACGCGACCGATCATGCGCTGGCGGAGCGCCTTACCGGCATCCCACCACTCCTTCTCGTTCTTCGCGCGCATGGGCGTGTGACCGCGCTGCACGAGCCGCTGGTACGTGCGCTCATCCTGCTTGCGCACGTCGATCTGGTTGGTCTGCGCACGCTCGCCCGACAGCAGCGTCATCGACTCCTGCACGTTCTTCGGCAGCGCATCCCACGCCGGGCGCCGGAACACGAACGCGCCGCTGATGAAACCCAAGCCGCGCTCCGAGATGTACGAGGTACCGCTGTGCCACTGCAGCGCTGCTGAAACGAGCGCCGAGCCCCAGACGACGTCGATCATGTTCGTCTGCAAACCGCCGTAGACTTCCGCGATGCCGAGCGGCACGCCGGTCGCGCCGATGCTGCGGTAGAACTCCTTGAGCATTTCGCTCTGCGGGTACAGCCACGGGCGCATCTTTTTGAAGTCGGCGAGCGTCTCGACCGGCTTTTTGGAGAGTAGGCGCAAACGGCCCACGTCGCCCCACGCCATGATCTTGAAACCATTCGAGTAGGCTTCAGCTTCCATCGCCGGCGTGAGCGCTTGGCGCGCTGCATCGACCTGCTTGTAGTTGTTGAACAGCGCCGGCGATGCGAGCACGAGCGCCTGGCGCACGAACTGGCTGCACAGCTCCAAGCTGAGTGGCGCGCCGTCCATCTGACCTGCGCGCATCTTGCGGAGCACGTCGACGTCGTCACCGGCCGCGCCGCCCCAGTACATGCGGACTTGGACCTTGTTGTCCGTCATCGCGGCGAGCTTGTCGTTGTACTTCTTCGCTTCGATCGCGACTTCCTGCGAGCGCGGGATCGGAACCGCGACCTTCAGAACGATTTGTTCGCCCACAGTGAAAGCGGTCGCAGGCACTACTGCCAGCATCAGTGCCCCGAGAAGCACCGCGATTGAAGTCTTACGCATATTTCTCCTGTGACCTCCCCGACTTCGGGTCCTGCAGCCTTACCAAAACTCGCGACCTGCGCAAACCGCGGACGGGGAACGCCGCCGGCCGGTCGCAGGGTCCAACTCTCAGCGCCGACGGAGCGACCTTGAAATGCCCAATCCCAAGTTCGCCAATCTGCTCGACCGCCGCGGAAACGCTGAATCCATTGCAAAAAACAGCAGCACTTGCGCCTGTCTGGAAGTCAGTGGAATCCACCGACTGTTCCGGCTCAATAAACCGTCTCAGCCACAGACGCTACGCTTTCCTGCGTAATCAACTGATGCCAGGCACGACGTGACAAAAGAGGCCCGCCGCCACCAGCCGCGCTCGTAGATCCTCGCCACGGGCAGACCGAAAGGCATCGCCAATGCCGAGCACACACACACGAGCGCCGCTCTTAGCCGCAGCGATCGCACGCAGCGCGACGAGTGGCATGACTTCGGGTGAGTCGTCGACATAACGCTCGCGCGTCGCATCGCGCCGGCACAAATCCAAGATTGCCTCGCTCACGCGCGAAGCCGCCAACACGAGCTCCGCACGCGCCATCGATCGCAGCGCCCGAAACGACACGAGCTCGGGGTCGTTCGGACCGACGCCGACGAGAAATACTTCGCCGTGCGTGTTGCTCGATGCATCGCGAGCCCACGACGCGAGCAAAGTCCGGAGCTCTCGCTCGGCTTCCTCGAGCCGGCCCGCAAACGCGAGCTCCGCGACCGGCCCCTCGAGCGCCGTTTCCCAAAACCGCCGTCGTGATTGCACGTCCGGCAACTGCGAACGAACGTCGCTTCGAAGCGCGCTGCACAGCTGCGCGAGCGGTCCGAGGTGCGCGGGTAGCGCGGCTTCGATCTTTCCGCGGGCGAGCCGCGCGAGCACCGGCGACGCACCCGTGCTCGAGACTGCGATCACGAGCGGCGAGCGATCCACGATCGCAGGCATGATGAACGTGCATAGCTCGGGATCGTCGACGACGTTCACCGGAACGCGTTGCGCTTTTGCGTCACTCGAAACGCGCGCGTTGAGCGTTCGGTCGTCAGTCGCCGCAATCGCGAGCCGCGCGCGATCGAGATCCGACGCCTGGTAGCCGCGCGCGCTGTGACGCGTCGATTCGCCGTGAAGCACTTCCGACATTGCGGGCGCAAGCGAAGGGGAAACTACGTGCACAATCGCCCCTGCGCGGAGCAACATCGCGGCCTTACGCGCGGCGACCTCACCCCCACCCACGACGAGGCACTCAGCGCCCGAAACGTGCATGAACAGCGGGAAGTAGTCCACACACGAGACTACCGCGGCCGGGGGCGTCGTGCCGGTCCTAACCGCTGGAACTGCCCATTTTGGGGGGCCTTCTCGGCCTGAAACGCGCAACCCGCGTGAACCCGGCCGACCTCTAGCGCTACAGTCATGAAGTGGGTCGTCAGTTCATCGAGCCGGGCGTCGTCCGCGGCGAGCATTTCCATGCGATCGAAGACGGTCGCCGGGTTCAGTGCGACGTCTGTCCACGGTACTGCAAGCTGCAAGAAGGCCAGCGCGGCTTCTGCTTCGTGCGCCGTGCGCGTGCGGGCGGCATCGACCTCACGAGTTACGGCAAAGCGTCGGGCTTCTGCGTCGACCCGATCGAGAAGAAGCCCCTCAACCACTTCTATCCCGGCACGAGCGTGCTCTCGTTCGGACAGGCCGGCTGCAACCTCGGCTGCAAGTTCTGCCAGAACTGGGATATCTCGAAAGCGCGCGAGATCGATCGCCTGACCGACAGCGCGTCGCCGGAGCTCGTCGCGCGCGCTGCACGCGAGCGCGGCTGTAAGAGCCTCGCGTTCACGTACAACGATCCCGTGATCTTCGCGGAGTACGCGAGCGACTGCGCGGAAGCGGCGCGAGCGATCGGCATCAAGACCGTTGCGGTCACCGCGGGTTACGTCACCGAACGAGCGCGCGCGGCTTTCTTTCGGCACATGGATGCAACGAACGTCGACTTGAAAGCATTCACGGAAGAGTTCTACCAAAAGTTGTGTTTCGCGGAGCTCGCACCCGTGCTCGAAACGCTCGAGTGGCTCGCCCGCGAAACGAACGTGTGGCTCGAGGTCACGACGTTGTTGATCCCAGGAAAAAACGACTCGGACGCCGAGATCGAACAGCTGGTGGCGTGGTTTGCCGAACACCTCGGGCCGGAGGTGCCGCTGCACTTCAGCGCGTTTCATCCCGACTTCAAGCTGCTCGACCGCCCGCAAACGCCGAAGTCCACACTCACCCGAGCGCGCGAGCTCGCGAAAGCTGCGGGGTTACACCACGTGTACACCGGTAATGTTCGCGATACCTCCGGCCAAACGACGTATTGTGCCGGTTGCAAGAACCCGCTGATCGAGCGCGAGACGTACCGCGTCACCCGCTTTGCGCTCGATCCGGAAGGGGTTTGTTCGACGTGCGGGACGAAACTGCCTGGTCAGTTCGAGGCGAAGGCGGGAAACTTTGGTACCCGCCGCATCCCGATTCACCTTTCGCAAGCCGTTTAACCCGAAGTCGCGAAGCTCACTCTGAAACATGGCGATTCCCTGCAGCGTTTTGATGTGCCACGCACCGATCGTGATCCCCGATGTCGCGGGGCATCGCGCGCGCCAGTGTGCCGAGACCACACGTGCGATGCGCGACATCGCATCGCGAATTTGCGCGCACGGTCCTGACGTCGTCGTACTCGTGAGCCCGCACAGCCCGCGTCACGCGACGCGTTGGGGCATCTGCACCCAAAGTCCGCTGTCCGGAAACTTCGGTAAGTTCGGGGCCGATCACATCGGCGTGAACGTTCCCGGAGCGCCGCCGGCAGCTGCAAGGCTCGTGACGACCGCGCGCGAGATGCGGTTGACGACGCGTGAGATCGCCGGCGACGACTTGGATCACGGCGCGCTCGTGCCGCTGTATTTTCTACGCCAAGCCGGTTGGGACGGGCCGACGCTGCTCGTCGCGCTGCCACAAACGGGCACGAAGACGGAAGAGCGCATGGGCCAAGCCATCGCGCGCGCGGCCGATGAAGCGGGCGAGCGATGGGTGATTCTCGCGTCGGGTGACATGAGTCATCGCCTGAATCCGAACGCCCCGGCCGGCTATCACCCGCTCGCGAAAGAGTTCGATCGCACGTTTCGGACGCGCATCGACTCGGGCGACTTGCGCGGCGCATGTGCGATCGAAACGGAGCTGCGTGAGATCGCCGCCGAAGACGTGATCGACTCGACGGCCGTTGCAGCCGGTGCGGTCGGTTATCGAAGTGAAGGTCATCGCACGTATTCGTACGAGGGTCCGTTCGGCGTCGGGTACCTCGAAGCGGTGTTGCACGAAGAAGTGCCGCCGCACTCGGGCGCGCACGATTACTCGGAGCACCGTCCCTGGCCGATGATGCTCGGGATCGCGCGTGAGGCGATCCTCGCGCGGATCACGCACAACGCCTATCGGCCGCCGGTGTTGCCGAAGCCGTGGAACAATCCACAAGGCGTGTTCATCACATTGCGCCGCGCAGACGGCGTGTTGCGCGGTTGTATTGGGCACGTCGATCCGCTGTTTGCCGGCCTCGCCGAGGAAGTCGCGGACTGCGCGGCAGCCGCAGCGACGCAAGACACCCGCTTCGCGCGCGTGTCGCCGAACGAGTTGCCGAACATCAGCATCGAAGTGAGTCTACTGAGCCGGCCCGAGCCGGTGGCCGACATGAGCCAGCTCGATCCAAAGCGCTACGGCTTGGTGGTGTCTTCGGGTCGTGCGCGCGGCGTGCTCTTGCCGAACGTCCCCGAGGTCAACACGGTCGAGGATCAGCTGCGGATCGCAGCCTCGAAAGGGCAGTTGCCACCGGGCCGGCCGTGGATAATCGAGAGGTTCGAAGTCGCAAAAGCCGTCGAAGTGCCAGGGCAGCTCATGACCGTGCGAGGTGGTCGTGCCTAGTCGAGACATCGTGAGCAACAGCGAGGAGATGGTCGGCGATCAGCTCGTGCGTCGAGGTGTAGCGGACCCGCGCATCCTCGATGCGATGCGCGAAGTGCCGCGCGAGGCGTTCGTGAATCCAGCGGATCGCGGCCGTGCGTACTCCGACTGTGCGCTCGCGCTCGCACACGGGCAGACGATCTCACAACCGTACATGGTGGCGCGCGCCGCCGAGCTCGCGGCGCTGAAGCCGACCGACGTCGCGCTCGATGTCGGCTGTGGGTCGGGTTATCAAGCGGCGGTGCTCTCACGCTTGTGTGCGCGCGTGATCGGGATCGAGCTCGTTCCGGAGCTCGCCCTCGACGCTCAGCGGCGATTGAACGAGCTCGGCTTCGGCAACGTGAGCGTGCAGCTCGGCGACGGGTCGCTCGGGTTGCCCGAGTTTGCGCCCTACGATGCGATTCTCGTCGCTGCAGCTGCGCGCAGCATTCCAGCGCCGCTCGTCGACCAGCTGCGCGTGGGCGGCAGGCTGGTGATTCCGGTGGGTCCGGGCAAGCTGCAGGTCCTGACGGTCGTGACGAAGACGGATCACGGCATCGAGACGGCGGAGTACGACACATGTGTGTACGTCCCGCTGCTTGGAGCCGCCGGCGGCAACTGAGGCCAGATGCAGCTGCGGGCGGCAACCGACCATCGTCAGTCCCGCCCGCCGCTTACAGCTTCAGTCGCTCTACTACAGAGCAGCGCGTTCCAAGTCGGTCTGTGAAACGCGTGCGCGCATCTTCTCGAGCGCAAACGCTTGGATCTGACGGATGCGCTCGCGCGACAAGTTGTACATGTCGCCGATCTCTTTGAGCGTGCGCTCTTCACCGTCGTCGAAGCCGTAGCGATACCGAAGGATCTGCGCTTCGAATGTGGTGAGCTCACCCATCAACCCGGCCAGGCTTTCCTTCTGGCCGTCTTGAACCATGCGCTCTTCCACGCTGGTCTGATCCTCGTCCTTCAGCAGGTCGACGAACGTCCGATCACCATCGTGACCGACCGGTGCGTCGAGTGAGCTGTGTGACTCGGTCGACAGGTTTTCGATCGCGCTCACCTTGTCCGGCGCGAGGCCAGTCTCGGCTGCGAGCTCGGCGAGGTTCGGCGCGATGCCGGTTTGTGACGTCAGCTTGCGAGCGACTCGCGAGAGACGCGCGCGCGCTTCGAGTGCGTGCACCGGCAAGCGAACGAGCCGGCCCTTGTCGGCGAGACCGCGCGTCAGCGCGTGCCGAATCCACCACGACGCGTACGTGCTGAAGCGGAAGCCGCGACGGTGATCGAAGCGCTCCACTGCTTTCATCAAGCCGAGGTTGCCCTCTTGGATCAAATCGCCGAGCGGCATGCGGCCTTCGCGGGCATAGCGACGCGCCATGCTCACGACCAAGCGCAGGTTCGCCGCGACGAAGCGGTCCTTCGCATCTTGCTGTGCGCGACGCGCGCCTTGCACCTCGTGCAGGTACGCTTTCACGTCGGCCGCCTTGCGCGGCTGCTTTTTGCCGATCGCCGTAAGCTCCTGCTCGGCGTAGTCGAGCACTGCCGCGTGCACGGCCTTGATCGCCTCGCGATGCAGGTCGGCTTCGCGCAACTTCACCGCCAGGCGTTGCACTGCACGCTCGTACCGTGCTCGGTCGGCGCGCAGAGCTTTGCTCGCAGACGCGGCACGCACTGCACGGGCGACGCTCTGAATCTCGCGCGGTACCGCCTCTAGGTGCGGCGTGATCGCATCCCGCACGATGGCGTGAGCACGGGGCCGGCTCATCAGCGCCTGCCAGTATGCGATCTCGAGGCTCTCTACATCTTTGGCCAGCGCGATCTCATCGGCATGCGTCAGGAGCTCGTACCCTGACAACTCTGTCATGTAGCGCGCGAGTGAGCTATCCTGAGCCGTCGACGACGCAGCAACGAGCGGGGTCGCGGCCGATGCGGAACTTTGTGGGGCTTTGTTCATGGCTGCTCAGTAGGGGGACGAAAATGGGCTTGGCCGCCCTCACACGAATACCGGCTGCTCGGCCGTACGTGGACAGGAGGCTCTAAGGGCCCAAGCACAAAAGGGGCGAAACTGGCGCACCCGACGGTCAACGATCCGCGCGCCTGGATTGTTCCGTGCGCGAATATGGTGCCGTCGTTGTCACTGTCAAGTTGTACCGACGCTGCGCCTACACACCCACGGTACCCTCGGCCTCGGCAACGATACGCGGTAGAATCTCGCCGATTTTGCCGCGCAATACGTGGTCGGCCAGCCCATCCATTTCGGTTGGCGTGCCATTGAGAATGACGATATGCGCGCCCGCCTGCTTCGCCAGGGGCACGACTGCGGCGATTGGGTAGACCCCCAACGAGGAGCCGATGGCGACCATGAGCTCGCAATCGAGTGCGGCCTGTTCTGCGCGGCGCAGGTCCTCCGCGACCAGGTTTTGGCCGAACGAGATGGTCGCGGACTTCAGGATCCCGTTGCACGCGCGGCAACTAGGGTCTTCTTCGCCAGAACGCACGCGGTCGAGCGCCTTGCTCATGGGCGCCCGATCGCCGCAACTCATGCACACGACTTCGTGAATCGTGCCGTGAATTTCGACCACGAGCGCCGGATTCGAGCCCGCTTTTTGGTGCAGCCCGTCGATGTTCTGAGTCAGGAGCGCCTTCAGTTTTCCGCTGCGTTCGAGGGCAACTAGCGCGGCGTGACCCGGATTTGGCTCCGCTTCCCAAGCCTCGTGCTGCAAGCGCTGCTGCCAGGCCCGACGGCGCACGTCGGGGTCGTTCATGTAGTGCTGGAGCGTCGAAAGTTTTTCGGCCGCGGGATTTTTTGTCCAGACGCCCTGCGGCCCACGAAAATCCGGGATGCCCGACTCGGTCGAAATGCCAGCGCCCGTCAGCACCGCGATCCGACTCGCAGCTCGGACGAGCTTCGCCACCGCGTGAATTTCCGAGTCGAGGTCTGGCATCGAAGTCATGACGCCTGGGAAGCGGGTACTGCCGCATCGAGAGTAACTTCGAGGATCAAGCGCCGTTTGACGCGACCCCCGATCGTCGCGATCACGGTGAGGACGCGCATGAGCAGGTACTTCGAGTTCAGCGCGTCGTAGGCGCGCGTGATCAACTCGGGCTCCCCTTCGACCACCCGACAGCGGCCGGGCAACCACGGGCCGACCAGCTGGCCGCGCACGCCGCAGCGTGCGAGCTCAACCTTCGCGTTGCGGCGGATGCGCTTCACTTTGTACGAGGTACCGTCGGTGAAGATCACGATCCGATCGCCGACTAGGGCGAACCAAACCGGCGTGTCGATCGGCGAGCCATCCCGCTTGAAACTTCGCAAATTCACGTATTTCGAGTCGGCGAACGGAATAGCAGTGTCAGGGCTCATGGTTTCATCCAAGACGCGTTTTGGTGCGCGCATCCTACACCCGAGCAGACGTTCGGCGCACGCTCGGTTTGGTTCGCGTAACTACGCACAACGCAGCTTGATTTTCAGGCTCCGCGACCTAGGTTGAAGCCATGTTTTTCGATCCGCTCTATCTGCTCGTGATGGTTCCGGGCATGTTGCTCAGCCTCTGGGCGAGCATGCGCGTGAAGTCGACTTTCCACCGCTACAGCCAGGTGGCGTCGCGGTCCGGGCTCACCGGTGCAGACGCCGCGCGTGAGCTTCTGCGGCGCCAGGGAATCGAAGGCGTGAAGGTCGAGCCGGTCGAGGGGTTCTTGTCGGACCACTACGACCCGGGCGCGCGCACGCTGCGGTTGTCGCCGGACGTATACCACGGTCGTTCACTCGCATCGCTCGGCGTTGCGGCGCATGAGGCCGGCCACGCGATCCAACACGCACACGACTACAAGCCACTCGCGTTTCGTTCGCTCGTTGTTCGGCCGGCGATGCTGGGTTCGAACCTCGGCATGATCGTGCTCGGACTCGGTCTCGCGCTCCAGGTGTCGGGCATGGTTTGGCTCGGCATCGTGCTCTTCTCGGCCTTCGTGGTCTTCACGCTGGTCACGCTGCCGGTCGAGTTCAACGCGTCGAGTCGCGCGGTCGCTGCGCTGATCGATGGGCAAATCATCAGCCAGAGTGAAGCCGTCGACACGAAGAAGGTCCTCGATGCAGCCGCGCTCACGTACGTGGCGGCGGCGATCTCCGCCGTCATGCAGCTGCTCTATTTTTTGTGGCGGGCGGGTATCCTCGGCGGCAATCGTCAGGAAGAGTAACGGTCCGTAAAAGGACCGCGAGCGAATGACAGCTTCAGACCCCTCCTCGCTTCCGCCTCCGGCCCGTCGCGTCTACACAAATCGCACGCTCAACATGCGCGCGATCAAAGCCGTGGGTTGCGACATGGACTACACGCTCATCCACTATCGGCATGAGCTGTGGGAGAGCCGCGCGTACGAGCACGTCGTCCGCCGCATGGCCGACTCGGGGTGGCCGGTCGCAGGCCTCGTGTTCGATCCGGAGTTTGCGACGCGCGGGCTGATCCTGGACGTCGAGCTCGGAAACCTCGTGAAGGCGACGCGCTTCGGGTTCGTGATGCGCGCGAGTCACGGCACGCGGATGATGGCGCACGACGAGCAGCGTAAGACCTACTCACGTGTACTGGTTGATTTGTCGCAGCCGCGTTGGGTGTTCTTGAACACGCTCTTCTCGCTGTCGGAAGCTTCGATCTACGCGCAGCTGGTCGACCGCTTCGATGAGGGCGCGATCAAGCAAGTGAAGAACTACCGCGAGCTCTACGACGCCGTGCGGACGAGCGTAAACGTCGCGCACATGGAAGGTGCGCTCAAGGCCGAGATCATTCGCGACCCGCCAAAGTTCGTCGTCACGGACGAGGAGCTACCGACCACGCTGCTCGATCTGCAGCACTCGGGCAAACAGCTCTTGCTGATCACGAACTCGGACTGGACGTACACGCGTGCGATGATGACGTACGCGTTCGATCCGTACTTGCCGAAGGGTAAGACCTGGCGAGACCTGTTCGAGTTGGTGGTCGTCGACGCGCGCAAGCCGAGCTTTTTCACGGATGCGTATCCGATTCTGGAGCTGGTCGACGAGGAAGGGTTGTTGCGTCCGACGACGGGCAAGCTGCGGAGTGGCGGCGTGTACTTCGGTGGCAATGCGCGCTTGATCGAGGCGCACTTGGGTGTGCCCGGCGAAGACATCTTGTACGTCGGTGATCACGTGTTTGCGGATGTACACGTCACGAAGGACGTCCTGCGTTGGCGAACCGCGCTGGTGGTGCGTGAGCTCGAGCAAGAGATTGCGGACGCTGAGGCGTTTGCGGGCAAACGTGCGCAGTTGCTCGCGCTGATGGAGCAGAAGACCGGCCTCGAGCATCGCTACTCGCAGCTGCGTTTGTATCTGCAGCGCAAGGAGCTCGGCTACGCGCCGCCGCCTACGGCTGCACGCGATCCGGGTGCAGCACGCGGTGAGCTGACAGCGCTTCGCGGCGAGCTCGAGGCCGTGGATTTGAAGGTCGCGGAACTGGCGCGAGCGGCATCGGAGTTGGGCAATCGGCGTTGGGGCCCGCTCCTCCGAGCAGGAAACGACAAGAGTCGAATGGCGCGGCAGTTGGAGCGTTACGCGGACATCTACACGTCGCGCGTGTCGAACTTGGGTTACTACACGCCGTTTGCGTATCTGAGGCCGCCCCCCGGCACGTTGCCGCACGACGTGTAGCGACTACTCGACCTGCAGCTTGTAGCTGCCCCAGCCGACTCCACCTCGGTCGTCTCTGAGCACGACCCAGATTCGCACCTCGCCTTCGGCAGCCGGTGCTGTCCAATCGTTTTCCGAGTCGGCTCGATCGGCTTCGGTCTCGCTTCGACCGGTTCGATCGTGGCCGAACTCCCCCGCGCTCGCGAACCACGATACCCGCATCGCCTCGCGCCGATCCGCGAGCTTTCTCGTGATCGGATCGAAGTAGACGTACGGCTCCGAGCCGCGACAGCCGTGCGGCTGCCGGCAATCGTCGTCACAACTCGCCGTATCTTCACTGGGGCTGCAGATCTCGT
>Ga0193753_10001519_pt1 | contig 19741 bp, 15 predicted proteins | sample H1c2metaG_FD_144925 | JGI IMG/M metagenome (GOLD analysis project Ga0193753, IMG submission 144925) | Soil microbial communities from a riparian zone of the East river system, Colorado, United States - H1c2 | ecosystem: Environmental > Terrestrial > Soil > Riparian zone | place: USA: East...
AAAAATGCGCGCGCTCCGGGGCGTATTTGCCATTCAAGCCGAACACCGCCTATCTGAATACGATTTCAAAAGCGCAGGAACCGGACTATCCCGGCGATCGATCCTTGGAACGGCGCAACGAGGCGTACATACGCTGGAACGCGCTGGCCATGGTGGTGCAGGCCAACCGCACGAATTCCGAGTACGGCGGCCATATTGCGACCTACGCCTCCGCGGCTACGCTGTACGAAGTCGGCTTCAATCATTTCTGGCGCGCGCGCAGCGCCGCCCATCCGGGGGACATGATTTTCATGCAAGGGCACTCCAGCCCGGGCATTTATGCCCGCGCGTACCTGGAAGGCCGTTTGGATGAGAGCCAGCTGCAGAGATTTCGACAGGAGGTGCGCGGCGGCGGTTTGTCATCCTATCCGCATCCCTGGTTGATGCCGGATTTCTGGCAATTTCCCACGGTGTCGATGGGCTTGGGTCCGATGATGGCGATTTTCCAAGCGCGTTTTCTGCGCTACCTGGAACATCGCGGCATCGTCGCGCCGTCCGACCGCAAGGTTTGGGCATTCCTGGGCGATGGAGAAATGGACGAGCCGGAGTCGATGGGCGCGCTCACCATGCCGGTGCGCGAGAAGCTCGACAATTTGATTTTCGTTATCAATTGCAATCTGCAGCGGCTCGACGGACCGGTGCGCGGCAACGGCAAGATCATTCAAGAACTCGAAGCCGCATTCTTGGGCGCAGGGTGGAACGTCATCAAGGTTTTGTGGGGCGGCCGCTGGGATCCGCTGCTGGAACGCGACCAGAAGGGGTTTCTGAAGCGCGTGATGGAAGAGTGCGTGGACGGCGAATATCAGAATTTCAAGTCCAAGGGCGGGGCTTACACTCGCGAACATTTCTTTGGCAAATATCCCGAGCTCAAAGAGATGGTTGCCAACATGTCGGACGAGGAGATTTGGCATCTCAACCGCGGCGGCCATGATCCGCAGAAGGTCTTTGCCGCTTACTCCTCCGCAATGGCGCATGTAGGTGCGCCGACGGTGATTTTGGCGAAGACCGTCAAGGGCTTCGGAATGGGCAAGGCGGGCGAGGGATTGAATTCCACCCACCAACAGAAAAAACTCACCGACGAAAATCTCAAAGAAGTGCGCGATCGCTTCAACATCCAGATCACCGACGAGGAAATCGCCGGCTTGTCGTTCAGAAAGCCGGCCGACGACAGCGAGGAGATGCGCTATTTACAAGAGCGCCGCGCCGCGCTCGGCGGTTATCTGCCCGCCCGCAATTCGATTGCTCCACCCCTGGTCGTACCGCCGATCGAGGCCTTCAGCACGCTGCTCGAGGGAACCGGCGATCGCGAGATATCCACCACCATGGCATTGGTGCGGATGATGACCACATTGGTCAAGGACAAAAACATCGGCAAGCACATCGTGCCCATCGTGCCCGACGAGGCGCGAACCTTCGGCATGGAGGGCATGTTCCGCCAGATCGGCATTTATTCCTCCGTCGGACAGCTGTACACGCCGCAGGACGCCGACCAGCTCATGTTCTATCGAGAAGACAAGCAGGGGCAGATCATCGAGGAGGGCATCAACGAAGCCGGAAGCCTGTGTTCGTGGATCGCCGCGGCCACTGCCTACTCGAACCATGGCGTGAGCATGGTGCCGTTTTATATTTACTATTCAATGTTCGGTTTCCAGCGGGTCGGCGATTTCATCTGGGCGGCGGGCGACAGCCAGGCACGGGGATTCTTGGTGGGCGGTACGGCCGGCCGCACGACGCTCGCGGGAGAAGGCTTGCAGCATCAGGATGGACACAGCCAGCTCGTGGCTACGACCATTCCGAATTGCGTGGCCTACGATCCCACCTACGCTTATGAATTGGCGGTGATCGTGCAGGACGGCCTGCGCCGCATGTATCAGGAACAGGAAAGCGTCTTCTACTACATCACCGTGATGAACGAGAACTACGCGCATCCCGCGATGCCGGCCGGCGCCGCGCAGGGCATCTTGAGCGGCATGTATCTGCTGCAAAGCGGCGGCCGCGGCAAGGTGCGGGTAACCCTGTTTGGCTCGGGCACGATCTTGCGCGAAGTGCTGGCGGCCGCGGAACTGCTCGAGAAAGACTATGGCGTGCCGGCCGATGTCTACTCGGTGACGAGTTTCAGCGAGCTGCGCAAAAACGCACTGGCCATCGAGCGCTGGAACATGCTGCACCCGAACGAGCCGCGCAAGCCGACTTATATCCAGCAGGTCTTGGCGGAGCGCGAAGGACCCTTCATCGCGGCAACGGACTACATGAAGACCGTCCCGGATCAAATCCGGCAATGGGTGCCTGGAGCTTATACGGCACTGGGAACCGATGGTTTCGGCCGCAGCGACTCGCGCGCGGAACTGCGCCGCTTCTTCGAAGTCGACCGCCACTATGTGGTGGTCGCCGCGCTCAAGGCGCTGTCGGACGAGGGCAAGATCGACAAGCAGACGGTGAGCAAGGCGATGCAGGCTTTCGGCATCGATCCGGAAAAATCCAATCCCGTGTCGGTATAGTCGATCATGGCAAGTCCAATGGAAGTTAAGGTTCCCGACATAGGCGGTTTCAAAGACGTCAACGTCATCGACGTGCTGGTCAAGGACGGTCAGCAGATCGAGAAAGAAACGCCGCTGGTCACCATCGAAACTGAAAAAGCCGCCATGGATGTGCCGGCTCCCGTCGCGGGCAAAATCGCGCAGGTAAAGCTCAAGACCGGCGACAAGGTGTCCGAAGGATCCGTGATCCTGTTGCTCGAGCCGACAGCGCCTGAGGCCGCGCCGGCCGAACAGGGCGCCGCACCACCGGCCGCCGCCTCATCCTCTGGCGCGCCATCGGCCGCGGCGCCCACCGCCGCACCCACCGCGGCACCGGCGCAGAAGAAGGAACCTGCGGCCGCACCTGCCGCACCTGCCGCGGCACCCGCGCCCGCGCCCTCTGCGGCACCGAGCCCAGTGCAGGTCGACGAGAAGGCATTCTCGAGAGCGCATGCCAGTCCGTCGGTGCGCAAATTTGCCCGAGAACTGGGCGCCGATTTGGGCAAAGTTCAGGGAACCGGCGTCAAGGGCCGCATCACTCAGGACGACGTCAAGGCTCATGTCAAAGGATTGTTGGCGGCGGCCGCGACCGCTGCCCCGGTGTCGGCGCTGCCGCGAGTGCCGGTTGTTGATTTCGCGCACTTTGGAGCCGTCGAGGTCAAGCCGCTGTCCCGCATACAGAAAATTTCGGGCGCGCGTTTGCAGGCGAGCTGGCTGAACCTGCCGCATGTGACGCAACACGAGGATGCGGACATCACCGACCTCGAAGCGGCGCGCGGCGCGCTCAAGTCCAAGGCGGCGCAGGAAGAAGTGCGGCTCACGCCGCTGGTATTCATCATCAAGGCCTGCATTTTGGCGTTGAAGGAGTTCCCGCGCTTCAACGCTTCATTGGACGAGGGCGGTGAGAATCTGGTTTTCAAGAAATACTTCAATATCGGCTTCGCCGCCGATACGCCGAATGGGCTGGTAGTGCCGGTCATTCCAAACGCCGACCAGCTGAGTATTTACGACACCGCGCGGGCGCTCGCCTCCTTGTCGGAGAAGGCGCGTGCCGGAAAACTGAAAGCCACGGAAATGCAGGGCGGCAGTTTTACGATTTCGAGCTTGGGCGGCATCGGCGGTACGTATTTCACGCCCATCATCAACGCACCGGAGGTCGCCGTGCTGGGCGTATCCCGATCCGCACAAAAGCCGGTGTACGAGCGCGGCGCGTTTGTGCCGCGGCTGATGTTGCCGCTGTCCTTATCCTACGATCATCGCGTCATCGACGGCGCCGCGGCGGCCCGCTTCGTGGTGTTTCTTGCAAAAACGCTTGGTGACGTAAAGGCATTGCTATGAGCACCGTTGAGGTGCGGGTTCCGGATATGGGCGACGTCAAAGGCGTCACCGTCCTCGACGTGCTCGTCAAACCCGGCGATAAAGTGGCCAAAGAGGATCCACTGATCTCGCTCGAATCCGACAAGGCCGCCATGGATGTGCCTTCGCCGGTGAGCGGTGTGATCAAAACGATCGAAATCAAGAAGGGCGCCGAAGTCTTGTCGGGCACCTTGATCGTCACGGTGGAGTCCGATGCCGCTGCGCCGGCCAAGGCGGCCGAACCTTCCGCGGCGCCAGCCGAGAAAGCCGCTCCGGCGAAGGCTGATGCGCCGGCCAAGAAAGCGGATGCGCCTGCGGCAAAGGCCGATGCGCCCGCGCCCGCGCCGGGGCCGGCCGCGGCGGAGGCGAAGGACCCGGCCGAGAAGCCGGCAGTCAAAGCCGCAAGTCCAGCGCCCGCGGGAGCGGTCGATCTAGTGGTGCTCGGTGCCGGCGTCGGCGGCTACACGGCCGCATTTCGCGCAGCTGACTTGGGTCTCAACGTCACGCTCATCGAGCGTTGGCCCATGCTGGGCGGCGTCTGCTTGAACGTTGGCTGCATTCCATCCAAGGCGCTGTTGCACGCCGCCAAGGTCATCGAAGACGCGGCTGACATGGCATCCAATGGCATCGTCTTTGGCGCTCCGCAGATTGACCGCGATCTCCTGCGTGGTTGGAAGAACAAGGTGGTCACCCGATTGACCAATGGTCTGAAGTTGCTGGCGAAGCAGCGCAAGGTCACGGTCATTCAGGGCGAGGCTAAATTCGTGGGACCCTATTCCTTCGAAGTCAAAGCGGAGGACGGCACACGTCGCGTGGATTTCAAGCAATGCGTCATTGCCGCCGGGTCAGAATCGGCGCTTTTGCCGGGACTTCCCAATGATCCGCGGGTCATCGACTCGGGCGGAGCCCTGGAATTGCCGGCCGATTGCAAGCGCTTGTTGGTCATCGGCGGCGGCATCATCGGCTTGGAGATGGCCTGTGTCTACGACGCGCTCGGCGTGAAGGTAACAGTGGTGGAACTGAGCGATGGCCTCATGCCGGGAACCGATCGTGACCTGGTGCGCCCGCTGCAGAAGCGCATTGAAAAGCGCTACGAGAAGATTCTCTTGAAAACCAAGGTTGCCAAGCTCGAAGCGCTTCCGGAGGGATTGCGCGCGACCTACGACGGCCCGGACTCTCCGTCGCCGCAAATGTTTGATCGAGTTTTGGTGTCCGTGGGGCGCACCGCGAATGGCAACGCCATCAATGCCGCCGCGGCTGGCGTGGAAGTGAGCGCCCGCGGTCTCATTGACGTCGACAGACAAATGCGCACGAACGTGCCGCATATCTTTGCCATCGGCGATATCGTTGGCGCACCGATGTTGGCGCACAAGGCCAGCCATCAAGGCAAGGTCGCCGCCGAAGTGGCAGCCGGGCACAAGGCGTCGTTCGATGCGCGCTGTATTCCGTCGGTTGCCTATACCGACCCTGAAATCGCCTGGGCAGGCCTCACCGAAACCGACGCGAAGGCACGCGGCATCGAATACGGCAAGGGCACGTTTCCCTGGGCTGCCAGCGGACGATCGCTGGCATTGAATCGCGACGATGGATTCACCAAGCTGCTGTTCGACAAGGAGACGCATCGCGTGCTGGGTGCGGGCATCGTGGGTACGAGCGCCGGCGATCTGATTGCCGAAGTGGCGTTGGCCATCGAGATGGGCGCCGATGCGTCCGATATCGGCTTGACGATTCATCCGCATCCGACGCTGTCGGAAACGGTTGCATTTGCCGCGGAAGCCTTCGATGGAACCTTGACCGATCTCTACATACCCAAGCGGTAACATGGCCAGAAGCGCTGTTCTCTCGATTCTGCTCGCAGCCCTCGTGGCTGTTGCCGTCGCGCCTGCGATGGCGGATGACGCCTGCGTGGATTTCAAATGGGACGTGTCGCGGGAGCGCGCATTGTTCGCAGGTCCTACGACGCCCTTGACGGCGGCGGCGGATGCGAAGGCCGCGCCGGAGATGCTGCTCAATCATTTGTACGAAGTGACGCTGCAGCCGCAGGAGAAGGTCGTATTCGCAGTCACGCCAGGAAAGAAAAATCCGCGCACAGGTTCGCATGCCGGCTTGTTGACGTTCAAGATCGCGAACAATGGCAGCTATCGCGTCGCGATCGACATGCCGTTCTACATCGACGTGGTGTCCGATGGCGCGCTCGTTGCCGCGACGGACTTCCAGGGTCAGCGCGGCTGCGGTTCACCGCATAAGATCGTGGTATTCGAGCTTAAGGGAACCCGGCCGCTTACTCTGCAATTGAGCAACGCCGATCCCGATAGTGTGCGCTTGACCATCACGGCCACGCCGGCTCGAAAACTATGAATGCGCCGGGAAGCGGCCGCTCGACTGAGGCTGTCGGCGCCTAGGGCTTGTCCGGTGGTGAAATGCGGTTCGCGGAAACCGCGTCGGGCGGGGCGTCTATGCAGTGCTTGAGAAACGCCGTCCTTTCAGTGCCGATCAGCTTGCGTGACCTGGCTTCTTTGAGACAACTCGTGCGTTGGGCATGCCGTGCGGCGGCATCGTTGGCGACCTGCGTAGCCGACGGCGAAATTGCCTCGGGTGCGGATGCCTGCGGCGTCGCCGGAACGGCGGCAAGCACCAAAAAGCTGAGGCACAGGGCGGTCGCCGCTAATGCAAGGCGCATGGCTAATTCCTCGGACAGCAGTAACTTGGGATCAACCCAGAATAAGGGTGTGTGTCCGGCGCTCCGATGACGCGCGCATGAAGCTTCGTTAACCTTCGATGCGAATCGGCTAGCGGCCGGCCAGGTGAGCCCGCGCCAACCTGAGATAGCGCTGCTCATCCGGCGCCCGGCCTTCGCGCTGCGCAGTCCACAGCTCCTCGCCCAAGGCCTCCATCAGCACATGCTCGGCACCATGCAGGTCGACGAACCGGGTCTGCAATTCACGCAGCAAATCGCGGATTCCCGGCGGGCGATCAATGCCCACTTGCTCGCGCACCGCCAGGTGCAGCCCCATATGTAAAAACGGATTATCGGCGCCGCCCGCAGTGTCCGGCTCGAAGCCGAGCGCGCTCTCAGCATCCGCCACCACGCGCTGGTATTCGGGATGCGCGCCGATCACGTCGGCGATCTGTGCTTCGAGCGCGGTTAGCGGCGAACGCGCCACGTGCTTGGCCCAGGCCTCCGCGTAGGCAAGCCGCAGCTGGTCGCGCGTATAGCCGCTAAATGCGCTCATGCCGGCGTCTTGTGCCGGTACTCGCACAGATCCGCGATGATGCAGACCGGGCAGGCGGGCCGGCGTGCCTTGCACACATAGCGGCCGTGCAAGATCAGCCAGTGATGTGCATCCACGCGGAACTCCAAGGGCACGAATTTCATGAGTTTCTCTTCCACTTCGCGCACGGTTTTGCCGGGTGCAATTCCGGTACGGTTTGCGACCCGATAGATGTGAGTGTCGACCGCAATGGTTGCGTGGCCAAATGCCGTGTTGAGGATGACATTGGCGGTTTTACGCCCCACACCCGGCAACTCCTCGAGCGCCTCGCGCGACGAGGGCACCTTGCCGGCGTGCCGCTCCAAGAGCAAGCGGCTCATGGCGATGATGTTTTTGGCTTTGGCGTTGTAGAGTCCAATGGATTTGATGTACTTCGAAAGGCCCTTGATGCCAAGTGCCAACACGGCGGCGGGCGTCTTTGCCGTCCGGAATAATTCCGCCGTCGCCTTGTTCACGCTCTTGTCGGTTGCCTGCGCCGAGAGAATGACGGAGACGAGCAGCTCGAAAGGGCTTTCATAGATCAGTTCGGTGCGCGGCTGTGCGTTTGCCGCGCGGAAGCGCGCAAAGATTTCCCGGCGTTTTTGCGGATTCACGTCGGCTCCGAGCGCCGCGTCGCGGTTGCCTTCTTGGCATCGAGCTGCCGCTGCCGCTCCGCCGCGTGACTCGCGAGGCGTGCGGTGTGGGCGGCGTAACGTTCGCGGTTCAGCGGCGGCTGGTTGACGTGCCCGGAGGCGGGCCGCATCTCAATGCAGTCGACGGGACACGGCGGCAGGCACAACTCGCAACCGGTGCAACGATCGGCGAGCACGGTGTGCATGAATTTCTGCGCGCCGACGATGGCATCGACCGGGCAGGGCGCCAAGCAGCGGGCGCAGCCGATGCAGCGTGCTTCATCGATCCAGGCGACCCGCGGCGGCGATTCAACTCCATACGATGGGTCCAAAGGCAGCGACGGCTGGTCGAGCAGGCGCGCCAACGCATCAATCGTCCCCTGACCGCCCGGCGGGCATTGATTGATTTGCGCCTCGCCGCTGATAATCGCGGCGGCGTACGGGCTGCAACCGGAGAACCCGCAGCGCGTGCACTGGGTCTGCGGCAGCAAAGCATCGATGCGCGCCGCCAGGTCGGGCGCGGTCGCGTTGCTCATGTCATTTGACGCGCATGCCGGGCATCGCTCCGGAATCCGGCGACAATGCAAAAATGTCCTTGCCGCCCGGTCCCGCGGCCAACATCATTCCCTCCGAGGTGCCAAAGCGCATTTTGCGTGGCTCCAGGTTGGCGACCACGACGATGAGCCGTCCAACCAGCGTCTGCGGATCGTATGCGGCACGGATGCCGGCAAAGATCTCGCGCTCGCCCAATTCACCGACGTCGACGCGCAGCTTCAGCAGCTTGTCCGCGCCGGCGATGAACTCGGCACCGAGGATTTTGGCCACGCGCAAATCGATGCGCAAGAAGTCATCGATCGAAATCAAGTTGCCTTCGACTGACGCGGCCGCCGCCAGGGTCGCGGTGTCGGAAGCGCCCGCATTGCCGAGGGGTGCAACAGCGGCGGCGGGTGCAAGGGTCTCAGGCTCGATCAACCGGGCCACGGTTTTGGGATCGAGCCGAACCGCCAGCGCTTCATACGCATTGATCTTCGTGCCGAGCAGCGGCTTCGTCGCCGCGGCCCAGGTCCATCCGGGTTCTTGAAAAAACGCGCAGGCCCGGGCAGCCATGGTGGGCAGCACCGGCTCCAGATAAATCATCAACACCCGGAAGAGATTCAGGGCCTGGGTGCAAACGCTTTGCACCTCGGCGGCGTTTTGCGGGTCCTTGGCGAGCATCCAGGGTTTACGTGAATCCACATACTGGTTGGCGCGGTCGCACAGCGCCATGATTTCGCGCATGGCAGCGGCGGTATCGCGCGCTTCATAGCTCTTCGCGATCGCCTCGCCGGCAGCAACGAAATGCGAGTACAGCTCCGGATCGGCGAGGCTTTGCGCCAACTGGCCGCCGGAGGTGCGCGTAATGAAGCCCGCGCAGCGGCTGGCAATATTGACGAGCTTTCCGACGATCTCGGAATTCAGGCGCGTCGCGAACTCGTCCAGGTTCATGTCCATGTCGTCGATGCCGGAACCGAGCTTCGCCGCAAAGTAATAGCGCAGGTACTCAGCCGGGAAATTCTGCATATAGCGGCGTACGGTGATGAACGTACCGCGCGACTTGGACATCTTCGTGCCGTTGACGGTGAGAAATCCATGCGCATGGACGCCTGTCGGCCGGCGCATTTTGGATGCCTGCAGCACCGCCGGCCAGAACAACGTGTGAAAGTACAAGATGTCCTTGCCGATGAAGTGATGCAGCTCCGCGCGCGAGTCGACGGCAAAAAAGTCCTCGAATTTGAGGCCGGTGCGAGCGCACAGTTGCGTAAAGCTCGCGAGATAGCCGATCGGCGCATCGAACCAGACGTAAAAATATTTCCCGGGCGCGCCCGGGATTTCGAAGCCGAAATAGGGCGCATCGCGCGAGATGTCCCAGTCCCGGAGGCCTTGCGAGAACCATTCGTCAAGCTTTCGCACGACGCTTTCCTGCACCGCGCCGCTGCGCACCCAGGCGTTCAACGGCTGTTCGAACGCACTGAGCTTGAAGAAATAGTGTTCCGACTCCCGCCAAACGGGAGCGGTGCCGCTGACGACCGATATGGGATCCTTGAGATCGGCGGGTGTATAGGTGGAGCCGCAGTTTTCGCACGAATCGCCGTATTGGTCAGCTGTCCCGCACACCGGACAGATGCCCTTCACGTAGCGATCCGGCAGGAACATCTTGGCGGTCTCATCGTATGCCTGGCGAACGCTGCGCTTGTCGATATATCCCGCCTCCCGCTGCATCGAGTACATCCGATCGCACAGCGCCCGATTCTCGTCCGAGTGCGTCGAGCCAAAATTGTCAATGCCGATCAACATGTCGTTGAGATCGCGCTGATGCTCGGTATTCACCTGGGCGATGAGCTGCTCAGGCGTGATCCCCTCCGATTGCGCCTTGAGCATGATGGGCGTGCCGTGCGTGTCATCCGCACACACGTAGTAGCACTCGTGGCCGCGCAGCTTCTGAAACCGAACCCAGATGTCGGTCAGAATCATTTCCAGGATGTGGCCCAAGTGCAGGGGGCCATTGGCGTAGGGCAGCGCGCTGGTAACCAGAATTCGGCGTCGTTGGGTCATCCTTGAAATTATGCCACGCCGCGGAGTGGCGGTGGCGCCGGCTGCCGGAGAACGCGCCTAGGACGCTTCGCGAAACTGCTCGAATTTGGATTTGTTGATGGCCTTTTTAAAGGCTTCTTTGCCGGAAATCTGCCGCGAATCGAACAGCGCCTGGATCGCCGTGTCCATCAGCCGCATGCCATTGGCGGCGCCGCTTTGCATGGCGTTTTCAAGCTGATCCATCTTGCCTTGGCGGATTAGATTGGCCACGGCGGGCGTATTTACCAGGATTTCCAAGGCCGCGACACGGCCCGCCTTGTCGGCCCTTTGAATGAGCTGCTGCGAGACCACGCCGCGCAGACTGGTCGAAAGCATGGTGCGCACGTGAGGCTGCTTGTCCGCGGGAAACGCGTTGACCAACCGGTCGACGGTGGGCGCGGCGCCGTTGGTGTGCAGCGTCGCCATGACCAGAATGCCCATTTCCGCCGCGGTGACCGCGATGCTCATGGTTTCCAGATCGCGAAGCTCGCCCACCAGAATCACGTCCGGATCCTCGCGCAAGGCGGAATTGAGCGCGGATGCGAATGATGCGGCATGCACTCCGATTTCGCGCTGGCTGATCAGGCAGTTTTTGCGTGCGTGCACGAACTCGATCGGATCCTCGATGGTGAGGATGTGTCCCTTCTCGCGCCGGTTGATGTCGTCGATCATGGCGGCAAGGGTCGTGGATTTGCCGGATCCAGTCTTCCCCGTCACCAGAATCAGGCCGCTGTTGATCTTGCACATGTCCATCACAGCCGGCGGTAGCTTCAGTTCCTCGGCGGTTTTGGCACTCGACGGAATCGCGCGGAACACCGCGCCCATGCCGTTCAACTGGCGCATGACGTTGACGCGAAAGCGCGCCACTCCCGGGATCGCGTAGGCGAAATCGGTGCCATCCTTCTCTTCGAAGCGCTCGACCGCCAGCTTCGGCATGATTTCGTACAGGGTGGTTTTGACGACATCCGGGCTCAGCGGCTGATCGGCCAAAGGCTTCAGATCGCCATACTGGCGGACGCGCGGCGGGTCCCCGGCCAAATAGTGCAGATCCGAGCCGCTGCGCTCGAGGACCTGGGTCAGGTATTGATCGATGGCTGCCATGGATCCTACGGCGGCGTCGCCGGTTCCGCGATCGGCGCACCGGACATGTCGGTGACGAAACGCTGAAACTGGCGTTTGTCGGACGCGTAGGTGTAGGCGTGCTCCGGGTCGACTTCTTTGGCGTGGATGGCCGCGAGCAAGGCCTGGTCCATCAGCTGCATGCCGTATTCCTTGCCCATTTGCAGCTGGCTGGGAATCTGATGAGTCTGATCGGTCATGATGAGTTTGCCGATTGCCTTGGTCAGCACCATGACTTCGCACACGGCCTTGCGCGCGCGCTGATCCGGGGTCTTGAGCAGAATCTGTGTAATGACCGCGATGAGACTATTGGCAAGAAAGGACTTGGTCTGCTCGCGCTCATCGTTCGGCAGCGCGTCGATGATGCGATCGATGGTTTTTGTGGCGCTGGTGGTGTGCAAGGTGCCGAGCACAAGGTGGCCGGTTTCGGCGGCCGTCATCGCCATGGCAATGGTTTCGGCATCGCGCATTTCGCCAACCAGGATCACATCGGGGTCTTCGCGCATCGCGGCGCGCACACCTTCGGCAAAGGAGGGCAGGTGCGTGCCCAATTCGCGCTGGATCACCTGGCTCGATTTGCTGCGATGAACGAATTCGATCGGGTCCTCGAGACTGATGATGTTGAGCGCACGGGTCGAATTGAGGTAATCGATCATTGACGCCAGCGTCGTGGTCTTTCCGGTTCCCGTCGAACCCGTCACCAGGATCATGCCCTGGTGGTAGTCGCACAGCTTCTTCACGATCGGCGGGAGGCCCAGCTGCTCCATCGAGGGCATGGTGGTGGGAATCGATCGAAACGCCGCGCCGATCCCGGTCTCCTTGCGAAACACATTGACACGAAAGCGGCCGCCTTCGGTCGAGACGTAGGAGAAGTCCAGATCGTGACCCTCGCGCAGCACCTTGAGTTGCGATTGGGTCAGTACCTCGGTGATGTAGGCCTCGAGTTCGGCATCGCCCAGGTTGCGGAACTTGATCGGCATCAGGTCCCCATGCATGCGCAGCATGGGCGGTACGCCCACCGCCAGATGCAGGTCCGAGCAGCCTTGGGCCACGCCTAGCTTGAGAAACGCGTCTACTCTTGCCATAACGCGTAAGGCTACCCGTAAGCGATTGGTTTTTCGAGTGTTTGGCGCCCGAATAAACGTGAGGTACGTCTATTGCTAGAGGAATTTCTCGAGGGAAAGGCGCAGTTCGTCCATGGATTGAGACCGTTTGGCCTTGTCCAGCGACATGCACTTCACGACCAAGGCGTTCAATTCCGGGGGAATTTCCTTGTTGATTTCGATCGGCTGGCGGGCCTTGCCCTGGACGTGCTGGTACATCACCGACATGTGATCGCCGCGCGAGTAGGGCGGCACGCCGGCTAACATTTCATACATGATCACGCCGAGGCTATAAATGTCCGCCCGCTCGTCGACTTTCTTGCCCAGAATCTGTTCCGGCGCCATGTACTTGGGCGAGCCGATGACATAGCCGGTCTTGGTCAATTGCGTGTCGCCCTGGGTCTGCGCCGCGGCCACGCCGAAATCGACGATCTTCAGCAGCGCATCATTGTCGATCAACACGTTGGCCGGCTTCAAGTCGCGATGTACGATGCCGGCCTGATGCGCCACCGCCATGCCGGTGGCGATGTCGATGGCAAATTTGACGGCACGCTTGAGCGCCACGGGCTTTTCGTTGACGATTTCCCCGCCGAGCGTGTGCGAAGGAAAATATTCCATCGAGATCGCATAGTTGCCGCGGATATAGAGGAAATCGTAAATACGGATGACGTTCTTGTGCGTGATCTTGCGGCTGTAGCGCAACTCATGCACGAAGCGCTTCATCATCTCCTCGTCGGATGACACGTTGGGGTTCAGGAATTTGAGGATCAGGCGCTCCTCTACCACCGTGTCTTCCATGAGCAGCACGGTGCCGAATGCGCCCTTGCCGATCTTTTCGATGAACTTGTAGCGGCCCTCGATGACGTCTCCGGGCTTCAAGGTCGCGATGTCGAGCTTGGCCGAAGCCGCGGTCTCTTCGGCCTGCTTGACGACATTCGCCAAGGCCTGATTGTCGATGAGCAGCGTCTTCGCCGGTTCCTGCATCTTTTCCGCGCGTTGATTGGCGGCAAGTTGCTGAGTCGAGAAGCGGTTGTCGAGTTCCTGCATCGCGCGGGCAACTGCCTGGCTCAACGTGCCGTCGGCAGTCGTTGAAACGGCCTGCAGGCGCACGCGAATGGTATCCGCGCGGCGCTCGTCGGCGAGCTTGGCCAATGCCGCAATGGTCTCCAGTTTGATTTCATTTTCCGAGCGCGACAGCATGGGCAGCAGGGCCTCGAGACTCTTCTGATCGCCGATCTTGCCGATCGCGCGGATCACCGTCGGCAGGGATTTCGCCTCTCCTTGCAGCATGTCGATGAAGCGCGGCAGCGCCTTGGTGCTGCCGATTTCCGCAAGCGCGTCGACCGCGCGTTCGCTGACCCACCAGTCCGGGTCGCGCGTCGCTTCGATGAGCTGCGCGACGGCGCGCTCATCCTTGGTCTGGTTCAAGATCTCGATGGCGGCGCGGCGGATGTCCTGATTCTCGTCCTTGATGAGCGTCAGCACGGCATCGACCACGCGCGGGCCGCCGATTTTGCCGAGGGCATCGGCCGCTCGGGTGCGGACCCACCAATCGCTGTCGGCGATCACTTCGAGCAGATACTTGACCGACTTCGAGGTGCCGACGACGTTCAAGACCTCGACCGCAGCGCGTCGGGCGTATTCGTTTTCATCCTTCAGGACGTCCACCAGATACTTGACGGTTTCCGGATGGTTGGCCTTCACGACGACATCGACGGCCTTGTTCTGCACCTCGATTTCCGGGTCGCGCAGCATACCGACGATCAACGGCATATCGAACGGGCCATCCATCTTGGCGAGCGCCGACAGGGCAGCGGAACGAATGAACTTGCTGTTGTCCTTGAGCTGCTTTTGCACCGCCTGCTGCACCTTGGGCAGGTTGAACCGCGCCAGCACATTGATGATGTGCAAGCGCGCTACCGGGTCCTTGCCCTCGATTCTCGCGATCAAGTCATCCACCGAGGACTCGTCGGCGACCTCGCCGATGATTTTGAACAGTCCATTTCGCTCGCTCGGCTCTTGCGTGTAGGCGGCGTTCAACAGTTCCCGTACCGAGTAGCGGGTTTTCTGGGCGGCGATCACGTCGAGCAGTGCCTGCTTCGGCATTCCCGGTTTGGTCAAGGCGTCGAGCAGCGCGTGCGCGGGATAGTTCTTGCTCGAGGACAAGGCCCAGGCGATTCCCGACATGGCGCGGCCGTTCGCTTCCGCCATGGTCTTCAGCAAAACCGGCAGAGTTTTGGTATCAATCAGGCGGGACAGCACCTCGACGTAGGCGGTCGTCTCGCGTTTCTCTGAGGTGGCCAGTGCGTCCACGATGGGGTCAATGGCGTCCGCGCCGAGCGCCGTCAGTTTTTCCAACGCCTTCTGCGCCAGCGGGCTTGCTGGGTTGGATTTGACCTCGGCGATGAGCCGATCGGCACGGTAGTTGGCGAATAAGGTCATTCGGCGCCTAAGCTAAACATTCCCCGAGAGTCACCCATTGTTACCTTAATTCAGGCGCCTTCCGTGGTCTTGATTCTCAATTTAGAATTATGCCACACGTCACGGTTTTAGCCGCCTGCGGTACAATCGCGGTCCCTTATGAATCAACCCCCTGGCGCGGACGGTCCTGTCCGCGAGAAACTCGAGCAGTACACAGATCCCTACCTGGGTCAGACCCTGGGCGACGCCAAGGCGGTCAGATCGGTGTCATCCCGCGACGGCCTGGTCGAAGTCGAACTCGTATTGGGGTTCCCCTGCGCCGATTATGTGTCTGAAATGCAGGCCGCGCTGCAGGTACACCTGGGAACCATGCTCGGCCAGGCTCGTTTGGAGCTGAAACTCAGCGCCCAAATCACCGCTCACGCGGTTCAGCGGACGCTAAAACCGCTGACAAACGTCAAGAATGTGGTGGCGGTCGCCTCAGGCAAGGGCGGCGTGGGAAAGTCTACGACGGCGGCAAATTTGGCGCTCGCCTGGGCGGCGCAGGGCGCCAAAGTTGGGCTGCTTGACGCGGATATCTACGGTCCGAGCCAGCCGCTCATGATGGGATTGGCGGGCGCCAAGCCGGTCAGCACCGATGGCAAGCACATGGCACCGCTGCGAGCGCATGGTGTGGAAGTGATGTCCATAGGCTTCATGATCGACCCGGAGCAGCCCATGGCCTGGCGCGGGCCGATGGTGACTTCGGCGCTCAGCCAGCTGCTGGGCGATACCACCTGGGGCGATTTGGATTATCTGGTTGTGGACATGCCGCCGGGAACCGGCGACATCCAGCTGACGCTCGCGCAGCGGGTTCCGGTCAGCGGCGCCGTCATCGTGACCACCCCGCAGGACATCGCTCTGTTGGACGCCCGCAAGGGACTGAAGATGTTCGAGAAGGTCGAAGTGCGTGTGCTCGGCGTCGTGGAGAACATGAGCGTCCACATTTGCAGCCATTGCGGGCATGTGGAACACGTGTTCGGCAGCGGCGGCGGTGCACGCATGGCCGCCCAGTACGGTGTGCAGCTGCTCGGCGAGCTGCCGCTGGACATACGAATCCGCGAAGATGCGGACGGGGGCGCGCCGACCGTGGTGGCGGAACCCCACAGCGAACGCGCGCGGGCTTATTTTTTGATGGCGCGCCGCACGGCCGCGCGTTTGGCGACATTGAACAAAGACTATAGTCGGGCATTCCCAAAAATCACGGTTGAAGCAACTTAATGAGCATAAAAAGCGATCGTTGGATCAGACGCATGGCGGCTGAAAACGGCATGATCGAACCCTTCTCGGCGCAGCAGGTTCGCGTTTCGGACGGCCACAAGATCGTCTCCTATGGCACCTCGAGCTACGGCTACGACGTGCGTTGTGCCGAAGACTTCAAAATATTCACCAACATCAATTCAACCATCGTCGATCCGAAGAAGTTCGACGAGAAATCGTTCGTCGACTTCAAGGGACCGGTGTGCATCATTCCACCGAACTCGTTCGCGCTCGCGAGCACGGTGGAATACTTTCGGATTCCGCGCAGCGTTTTGACGATTTGCCTCGGAAAATCGACTTATGCACGCTGCTTTGCAGCGGACACTCGCGTCGCATTGGTTGATGGCACGTCGCCGACGCTCGAAGAAATGGCCAAGCGGCACGAGGCCGGCGAAATCTTTTGGGGTTATAGCATCGGAGAAAACGGGCGCCTGATCGTCAGTCTCTTGGATGCGCCTCGATTTATCGGCCGCGATTCATTGCTCGAGATCGAGTTGGATAACGGCGAACGCATCCGTGCAACACCGGATCACTTGTTCATGATGAGAGACGGACGCATGGCGGCGGCGCACACGCTTCGTCCCGATGATGCGCTCATGCCGCTGTATCGCGAGCTGCATCGCGGCTATGAACAGGTCTACCAGCCAGGCGATGGGTATTTTTACCCCACCCACGCCCTTACCGACGAAAGGAACCTTAGGCACAAGATCTACGATGCTGTCCCCGGGACGTATCGCCACTTGCCGCACATGCTCGAGCGGTCAGAGGGATCTCCTGCTTATCGCAATCACAAAGTCGCCGCAATCCGCGAGATTGCCGGCGATCACGATGTGTATTGCCTGACGGTTCCCGAAGCCGGCAATTTTGCGTTGGAAGCAGGCGTTTTCGTGAAAAACTGCGGAATTATCGTCAACGTAACGCCTTTAGAGCCTGAGTGGGAAGGCCACGTGACGCTGGAATTCTCCAACACGACCCCGCTGCCCGCGAAGATCTACGCCAACGAGGGCGTGGCGCAAATGCTGTTCTTCGAATCCGATGAAGTATGCGAAACCTCGTACAAGGATCGCGGCGGCAAGTATCAGGGCCAGCGCGGCGTGACGCTGCCGAAGACCTAAGGGGCTGGAGGCTTCGGCACCAAGCGCGGCTCGATGGGCACCAGGTGATCGACACTCTTGATGCGCATCGCAATCTCGACCTTGCCGTCGCGGCTGCGCTCCGCCTGAACGGGTACGAATCCCAATGACGGCGCGAACCACATGCGGAGAATGCGGTTGTTGCCGACCCGCTGGCTCGTCACGATAACCGTGTCGAGTTCACCGATGGCTGTCCTGATTTTCGCCGAGCCTTCCTGGGTGTAGGTAAATTCCTTCAACTGATCCTTGTCGATGATGTGGAAGGTCTTGGGCAAGTTGCCGTTCTTGAGATCGAGCATCACCTCGACTTGAATGGACATGACGTCCTGTGTTCCCTCTTTGAGCTCGAGGTCCACCGGCTTGGTTTCCGATACGCCCGTGGCTCGCTTGTTCTGCCAGTCGAAATTCAGCTCCACGGTAGATCCGCCTTCCTTGCCGAAATATCTCTCGGGTCGGACGTGATCGCCGGTCGTGGTCAACCAGCTTTTTTGCACCAGGCCGTCGTGATAGGCAACGCGAAATATTCCACGCGCCGTGATCGTCCACGTGTACAGATAATGTCCCGGCTCGGCGCCTTGAGCCAGCTGTATGTCGCTGGTGCCCACGCTGATTCCCTTCCAATCGGCCTGATAGTGAGCGACGAACGGCGCGATCCCCGCACCGCCCGGCGCATCCGCCGCGGCATTGGCGGATGCGGCGAAAACCAGCAGCAGCGCCGCGGCGACTGCTCTCATACGGATCGCTCCGCTTGCACATCCGCAATTTGCACCGGTTCATCCAGGGGCTTCCCGTCCAGCCACGCTTTTCCGGCTGCGCACCGCAGTCGTCCCTGGCAGAACCAATTGACTGCCAGCGGATAAATGACGTGTTCCTGAATCAGCACGCGTTGGCTCAATGTCGCCTCCGTGTCGCCCGGCATGATGGGCACTCGCGCCTGCAGCACGCGCGGGCCGCCGTCGAGCTGCTCCGTGACAAAGTGCACCGTGACGCCGTGTTCGGGTTCGCGTGCTTCGAGCGCGCGCCGGTGCGTGTGCAGGCCTGTGTATTTGGGCAGCAGAGAGGGATGAATGTTCAAAATCTTTCCGGCAAAGCGTTCGACGAACTGCGCCGACAAGATCCGCATGAATCCGGCCAGGACGACCAACGACGGCGCGTATTCCTCAATGGCCGACGTCAGGACGCCTTCGTAGTCGGCGCGGCTCATGACCTTGGGCGCAGGCAGCGCCCGTGCTGCGACACTCAGGTGCCGCGCAATTTCCAGCCCTCCCGCATCGGACCTGTCGGCGATTACCGCGGCAACCGAATAGGCAGAGCGGCCGTCTTGGCCGCGTTCGATGAGCGCGCGCATGTTGCTGCCGCGCCCGGATATCAGGATGACGATGGGCAGTCGCGGCGGCGTGCTGCTCAAGCGATGACGACGCCGCGCGTTCCCGTCCGAACCTCGCCGATGACCAGCGCCTCCTGGCCGGCCTCGCGCAGAATGTCGATCGCGCGAGGGGCATCGCCGGCCGATACATGGACGGTCATGCCGATGCCGCAGTTGAACACCCGGTACAGTTCCGCGTCCGCAATCTTCCCCTGCCGCTGCAGCCAGTCGAATACGGCCTCGCGCCGCCAGGCGCTGCGCTCCAGCACGACTTCCAGACCGTCGGGCAATACCCGCGGAATGTTGTCGACCAGGCCTCCGCCGGTGATGTGCGACAAGCCATGGGGCGAAATCTCACCCATCAATTTGAGCAACGGTTTCACGTAAATGCGCGTCGGCGCCATGAGTCGGTCGATGAGGCTGATGCCTTGCATGTCGGCGTTCAGATCCGCATTGGAGATCTGCAGGATTTTTCGGATCAATGAAAAGCCGTTGGAATGCGGACCGGAGGAGGGCAGGCCCAGCACCACATCGCCGGCGCGCGTCTTCGAGCCGTCAATGATGGCTTCCTTTTCGACGACTCCGACGCAGAAGCCGGCGAGGTCATAGTCCGCGCCGTGATACATGCCCGGCATTTCCGCCGTTTCGCCGCCCACCAGCGCGCACCCGGCTTGGACGCAGCCCTCGACGATGCCGGCAATGACCCGTTCGCCGACATCGACGTCGAGTTTTCCGCTGGCGTAATAGTCCAGGAAGAACAACGGCTCAGCCCCTTGAACGATGACATCGTTGACGCACATGGCGACCAAATCGATGCCCACGCCGTCGTGCCGATGCGTGTCGATGGCCAGCCGCAGCTTGGTGCCGACGCCGTCGGTTCCGGAGACCAGCACGGG
>Ga0193753_10001520_pt1 | contig 19717 bp, 19 predicted proteins | sample H1c2metaG_FD_144925 | JGI IMG/M metagenome (GOLD analysis project Ga0193753, IMG submission 144925) | Soil microbial communities from a riparian zone of the East river system, Colorado, United States - H1c2 | ecosystem: Environmental > Terrestrial > Soil > Riparian zone | place: USA: East...
TACCGCTCCTAGTACCTTTAAGGCCGGACGCTCAAACTAACAGTACTGGGGAACGAGGTTCGATGTCGCCGAACACCCGCCGGCAACGTCGGCATGCGATATCGATCGGCCTAGTTTTTGTCAGGAAGGCTAATAAGAATCAAGGCACTGCCGCCTTCGTGCCTTGATTCTTATTAGCCTCCCTGTCGAGCGCTACACCGGTCAATATCACTGGGCCGCGGTGCTAGGGTTTGCGTGCGCCAATCACGATGAATACCACGCCGGCGACCACCGCCACGCCGCCGACCCAGGGCGGAATCGACTGTTGTTGGGAAACCTTGGCTTCCACACTCCCTATTTTGAGCACGCTTTTGTCGCTCGAATAAGAGGGAGACTTGATGAGCACGAACAATCCTCCCAAGATCAGTATCGCGCCCAAGACTTGCAGCACTCTCATGGCAAAACCTCGCTAAATGGGGACCTGGAGGGCAGTGTAGTCCTAGATGGACCTGGTTCACGTGTATTCGCTCGTGTCTGGTGCTATGTTTTGCGTGTTATGGAACCGCTGCGAATCCAATCAATGAAGCTCGTGCTGCTGCTGGCGCTAATCCTGCCGCTGCAAAGCTTCGCTGCCGCGTGGAGTTGCGGCCCACCCGAGACCGGCTCGGCCGCCGCGCATCAGCATTGCGCGCCGGAGTCGGGCGCCGCACACACCGGCGACGCGCTGCCGCACCATCACTGCGGCACCTGCTGTGCCGCGGCGATTGCCGCACCGCCCTTTGGTTGGATCGCGCCGCGCCCGATCACTCCCCCGATTTCCCTACCGCAGATGGTGTCGCCTCCCAAGCTGGCCCTCGACCGGCTGGATCGCCCTCCGCGCCTCGTCTGAGCCGAATTTGCGGCGTCAATAGCGCCGATTTTGCCCTGACGATGCGAGGATGGTATGCGACACGCACTTATTCTGTTGATCACGTTCGCGGCGCTTGGCGTTTGCGCTTGCGCCGGCTTCTCCCACGATGGCGGCTTCGATGCCGTTGCGGACAGCGCTCGACTGCACTTGGCCCTCAATCCCACCTGGCCGCGGACTCCCGAAGAACAAGCCAAGGTTGACACCCAAGTTGCGAGTCTCCTCAGGCATCCGTTGTCCGCCACGGACGCCGTGCAAGTGGCGCTGCTCAACAACCGCATGCTGCAGGCCGATTTCGAGGAGCTTGGGATTTCCGAAGCCGATTTGGTGCAGGCGGGCCGCCTCCCCAATCCGCGCTTCGATCTGCGCCACGCCAGTTCCGGCGGCCAATACGACATCGAGGAGACATTGAGTTTCAATGTGCTTGCGCTGCTGACGATGCCGTATGCCCGCAACATCGAAAAGCGGCGCTTCGCGCAGACCCAGAATGCCGTGGTGCTGCGCATCGCGCAGTTGGCGCAGGATACCCGCGAGGCCTTCTACCGGGCGGTGGCCGCGCGCGAATCCCGAGATTATCAGCTAAAGGTCCGCGCGGCCGCGGAAACCGGCGCGACGCTGGCTCGCAGGATGGTGGCCGCGGGCAATTGGAACAAGCTCGATGAGGCCCGCGAACGGAACTTCTATGCCGATGCCATCCAGGGGCTGACGCAGGCGCAGCTCGCGGAGCAGTCCGCGCGTGAACGCTTACTGGTCTTGCTGGGCGTGGCTGACGAGAAACCGGGAGGAGCGGAAATGCAGCTCGCGGATTCCTTGCCCGAGCTGCCCGGCCGTGCAGAGCAGCTTCCCGACGTCGCGCAGGCGCTGTTGCAGAACCGGCTCGATTTGCAGCTGATGCGCGCGCAACTCGATGAATTGCGGCAGCGCCTCAACCTCACCCGCGGCACGCGCTTCGTCAACGTCCTCGACCTCGGTGCAACGCGGGTGCGGCAAGGCGGACGCGACAGCCCTTTCGAGCGGGGCTACGCGCTCACAGTCGAGGTTCCGATTTTCGACAGCGGTGCGGCGCGCCTCAAGAAATCCGAAGCCACCTATGCCCAAGCCGTCGATCGCTTTGCGCAGGCCGCCATTGAGGCGCGCTCGCAAATTCGACTGGCGTATGCCGGTTATCGCGCAGCATATGAACTCGCCCTGCAGCAGCGCGATGAGGTACTGCCCCTGCGCAAGGCCGTCACGCAGGAGAATCTGCTGCGCTACAACGCATCGCAGATCAGCATTTTCGAGTTGTTATCGGATGCACGCGAACAAGCCGCCGGCATCGATGGCTGCATTCAACGCCTGCGCGACTTTTGGATCGCCAAATCGCGGCTCGACGGCGCACTGCTCGGCAATTCCGCGCTGGAGCAACTCTTTTAGGAGATACCATGCTTTCACGACGACAATTTTTCAGCGGCGCATCGCTTGCAGTCGCGGCCGGCGCGGTCGCCAACAGCGCGCTAGCGGCGCTTCCGGAGATCGTGTCCACGGACTCGCCCGAGATGCAGCCGCCGCATCACCCGCCGAACGGCCGGCCGTATCGCGGCGTGGCGACTCTCAACGGCTGGACACTGCCCTGGCGAATGCGCAACGGCGTCAAGGAGTTTCACCTGGTCGCCGAGCCGGTGATCCGCGAGATCGCGCCCGGCATGAAGGCCCATTTGTGGGGATACAACGGTCAATCGCCCGGGCCAACCATCGAAGTCGTGGAGGGTGATCGCGTGCGGATGTTCGTCACGAACCGGCTGCCGGAACACACCAGCATTCACTGGCACGGTCAGCGCCTGCCCAATGGCATGGACGGCGTGGCGGGTCTCAATCAACCGTCAATCAAGCCGGGCCAGACTTTCGTTTACGAGTTCGCCGCGCAGCGCGCCGGAACATTCATGTACCACCCGCACGCCGACGAAACCACGCAAATGGCGATGGGTATGATGGGATTTTGGGTCACGCACCCGCGGGATGTGAATCTCATGCCGGTCGATCGCGACTACGTATTTCTATTGAATGCCTATGACATCCCGCCCGGCAGTTCGACGCCCAAGGTCAGCACCATGCTGGATTTCAACATATGGACCTTCAATAGCCGAGCATTTCCGGGTACGGCCCCAATGGTGGCGCGCCTCGGCGAGCGGGTGCGGGTTCGCGTCGGCAATCTCACCATGACCAATCATCCCATTCACCTGCACGGCCATGAATTCGTGGTGGTGGGCACGGATGGCGGCTGGACTCCGCCGGGATCGCGCTGGCCCGAGGTAACCACCGATATCGCAGTCGGTCAAATGCGCGCCATCGAGTTCACCGCGGCGGCGCCCGGTGATTGGGCGTTTCACTGCCACAAGGGTCATCACACCATGAACTCGATGAGCCATGCCGTGCCGAACAGCATCGGCGTCGAGCAGGACGACCTGGCCGCGCAGATTGCCGCGTTGGTACCGGGCTACATGGCCCCAGGCGCAAATATGAGCGGCATGCAGATGCACATGCCGCTGCCGGACAACACGTTGCCGATGATGACGGGCGCGGGCCCGTATGGAGATATTGAGATGGGCGGCATGTTCACCGTCATGAAGATTCGCTCGGACCAGGCCCACGGCGATTACCGCGATCCGGGCTGGTACCGGGCGCCTGCCGGCAGCGTCGCTCATGCGTGGGAGGGAGAGCCGCCGCCGGCGGTGCGTAGTATTCTTGCGCCATGAGCAGCGTGCAGCGCCTGGACAAGGACCGCTTGCGGTCGGCAGCAGCGCTCAGGTTCGACAACCCAAGCTGCGACCCGCCGTGTGGCGGGTCACTGAGTTCGAAGACAATCGCAATTTTACCTGGACGACGCGCGCTCCCGGTCTTCGTATGAAAGCGGGACACCTGGTCGAGCCTCGGGGCAGCGGCAGCCGCGTGGCGCTTTCATTCGAGATGTCGGGGCTGATCGCGCCGTTGGTGTCGCGCCTGTATGGCGCCCTGATCGAACAGTATGTCGCCACCGAATCGCAGGGGCTCAAAAAGCGCAGCGAAGCGCCGGCCCCTTGACGAAGCGCGCTCGATCAGCGCGCGCGAACCCGGTCCCTGCAGAAAATAAACAGGCTGTTCCCCGCGATGCTCACCGCGAACAAGGCCAGCGATGCCGGTACCACTTCAAATACCTTGTGCAAACCCAGCCAGGTCACGGGGGATTCCCACCAGTGCAAGAAACCGGCGATTGCACCGACGCTGCCTTCTTTGACGCAGCAATGCGTCAGACCGATTCGGATGCCGTCGCCCATGCCGATGTGCGTCCATTCCCCTTGGCGAAACCAACGATACAACTGCATGCTGACGAGATAGAGAAATGCCGCCAGACATCCATAGCCGATGATGGCGCCGACGCCGCTCATCACGCGCAACGTCAACGTTCGAACCCTCATGTCTGACCGCCCGCCGAGGGGCACCCTTTCACTTCGAGCCGGACGATCCGGCCGGATTCGCCCTGCAAATCTGAAGGGTTCAACAGACTGTCGGTGGCTTTCAAGTCGATATCGATCCAATAGACGTTGCCGTTGCGCTTGCGATCGGCGATGCCCGGATTGAATCCCAGCGCCTGCGCTTGCGCGACTCGGCTCTGTGCCCGCTTCGATTCGCTGTACAAGCCCAGTGAAATCACAGAGCCCTCATTGGGTCCCGGCATTTCCAGCGCATCGTCGATACCGCCGGCCTTGAGCTTGGCCAGCGTCTGTTCGGCCACGGTCCGCGTCGCCGGCAGCGGCAGATAGACCCAGACGCCGGCCCACACCTCGCCGTCGGCAACCCGTTGGCGAGGGTCGTATCCGCCGCTGCGCAGAGTCGACGCCGCATGCGCCGCTTCCGACACGTCTCGAAAAGGCCCCACGCTGATGCAGCGTTTCACGTTCGTCAGCAGGCTGGCAGCGCTGCCGTCGCGCGCTGGCTCGGGGGTTGCTGGCGCGCTGCCCCCGGTCGGCGGCGCAGGCGTGGCGCTGCCGCCCACATCGCCGTGCGCGGATTCCGGACTCTCGGATGCGAGCTTTAGCGTCCCCGGAGCCACGGGCGCCACGACGGTCGCCGGCGCTTTCGCAATGCCGTGCTGCCACAGGAAGTAGCACACGTTGGCAAGCACCAGGCTTACGACTAGGGTTTTCAATAGCGTCAAGCGTCACCCATGAACCAAGCGCAAACTAGCTTCACCCGACACAAACCGCTGCATGCGATCGCCGGTTTCGAGCAGCAGCGCCCCATCTGAATCCACGCCTCGCGCAATGCCGAGGACCGCGGTCTCTCCCACGGTTACTTTCACCGGGCGACCGCTCAAACCGTCGAGGGCCGTCCAGGCATCCCTAAACGCGGCAAACCCGAAGCGCTCGTATTGCAACAGCATACTCAAAAGTTCGTCCAAGATGGCCCCTGCCGCCAAATTGCGCGAGGGAGGCTGCTTGCAGGCATCCGTCACCGCCGCCGCGGCCACCCCGCTCGCCTGGATGTCCCGGCGGGCCCCCTCCGGCAACGACACGTTGACGCCGACGCCGATCACCACATGCGCCGGTCCTCCCGCTTCGGCGCGCAGCTCAATCAGCACACCGCCCAGCTTGCGGTCCCTGAACCAAATGTCGTTGGGCCATTTGAGGGAAATTCCCTCCGCGCCGGCCCGGGCTAGGGCCCGTGCCACGGCGACTCCTACTCCCAGGCTGAGCGCCGGCAAGGTGCGTACGACATCGCTGCAGGTCCATCCCAAGGACATGGCGATGCCTCCGCCGAAGGGCGCAATCCAGCGCCTTCCCAACCGCCCGCGGCCGGCATGCTGCAGCTCGGCCATGCAGGCATCAGCCGTGCTCGCCGGCGGCGGGGCGCTGCCGAGCAGCCGGGTATTCGTTGACCCGACCTCGAACAGCAATTCCAAGCTGTGCAGATGCGGCTTGCGCTGCGCGGCCAGTTGGGCGCAGATGCGGCGCGCATCGAGCAGCTCCACGGGTTTTGCCAGGCGGTAGCCGCGGCGCGCCAAGGCTTGCACCTCGATGCCGAGCGCACGCAAGCGCTCAACGCCCTTCCACACCGCCGCGCGGGTTTGCTTGAGCTCGGTCGCCAGCCACTCGCCCGAATGCACTTCGCCGTCGGCCAGCAGCACCAGCAGCGGCGGATGTTCTATGCCGCTCGCGAGCGAAATAGCCATAGCCGTCGAACACGATTTTCTTTTCCCGCGCGCATGCGTGCGATGTTGCTGCGATGGGTAAAGATTACAAACGCCGCGATAGCGCCGCAAAACGCGCACAGCGGCAGGTTGTTGGGCTCGAGCACGATCACCGCGACGGCGAGCGCCACGGTCGAGAGCATCGTGGCCAGACCGACAAAGCCCGAGAGCAGCAACACGACGATCCAACTCAAGAGCAACGGCAGCAGCAGGCGTGGCTCCAATGCGCCGACCACGCCGACCACGGTCGCCGCGCCCTTGCCGCCCCGAAAATCGAACCACACCGGATAGACATGCCCTACGATCACCGCGAAGCCGCACGCCATCGTGAGCCATTCGCGCGACACGTCGGGATCGATGCCGATGCCCGGCAGGATCGCTGACGGCAGCCAGCGCGCCGCGATGACGCCTTTGCCGATGTCGATGAGCAGAACCAGAAAGCCGAATAGCTTGCCCTGCGTGCGCAGCGCATTGGTTGCGCCCGCGTTGCCGCTGCCCATGCTGCGAATGTCGACCCCGCGCATGCGCCCCAAAATCAGGCTTCCCAGCAGAGTGCCTAGCAGGTAGGCCAGAAGAAGTTTGACGCCGAGTTCGAGCATTAAAAGATTATGACTGAAGTCTGGCGCTCGCCGTATCCCGTTTGGGCAGGTGAATTTCCGCAAGCATGCATCGCACGCCGCCGCCGCCGATGCGTTCGATGGTGGGAATCTCCACCGGAATCAGGGCCGCATGCCCTTCCAGCATGCGCCGCTGGGGACGCGACAGGCTGGCCAGGGCGGTGGTCGAAAGGGCGATTAGACGGCCCTTGGGCGAAGTCAATTCCAAAACATTCGCCGCGAAATGCAGCATTTGCGGCAGGGTGATATCGACGACCTCATGCCCCGTGGCGCGCAGCTTGGACAGCACGGCGGCGCGATGCGCGTCGTTTTGGATCGATTCGCCGCACACCACGGCAAAGCCCGTGCCGATCGCCATCAAGACATTGGTGTGGTACACGGCACGGCCGCCCGCATCCACGCCATCGAAGGTCATCAGATCGTAATCCAGCTGCTGGGCGAACTCGCCGAGCACATCCAGGTCGGTACGCGGCGAGGAACAGGCATATGCCACACGGTGCGCTCGATCGAGGACGACGCTGCCCGTGCCTTCGAGATACTTGTCCTCCGACTCTCTATGCGTGAGATCCACAGTGCGGGTGACGCGAAATCCACCGGTTCGCGCCACCTGCTCAAGGACCTCATCGCGGCGTTCCCAGCGTCTATTGGGCGCCAGCATCGGATAGAGCGTCACCGTGCCGTCGTAGTGGAAGCTCACCCAATTGTTGGGGAAAATGGCATCCGGCTTGGGCGGAACGGCACTGTCGGCGGCAATGAGCACTTCGACGCCGGCTCGCTCCAGGGCATTGGCCAGGCTGTGAAATTCCTGCAATGCATCGTCCTGATGGGCATTTTCCGGGCCGCCGAGGGGGTCCGCTTGGAAGGCATTGCTGGGAGCGGTTTGCGGATTGCAGCCAAATCTCGCCGGCCGCACCATAAGCACGGCCCCTGCGCTTTGCGGTTCCTGCCCAGGGTGATCTTCGGCCGACATAGAGCAGGCACTATACTAGCTAATTTTGGGGGAACGCCTTGCGGGTATCGATTGCCAATTCTCTTGGGGTGCTGACGCTGCTGCTTGCTTTGCAGGCGTACGCCGCCCCCGAGCCTGCACCCGCGAGACCCGCACCCAAACCCCCGGCCAAACCGATGGCCACGTATCCCTTTACCTTCGATACGCTGCTGGAGGATGCCAAGCGCCGCGCGGCCACATCCTATGCTCCGCAGCGCAATAGCGTGCCCTCCGCGCTCGATAAATTGAGTCCGGAGCAATATCGAAGTATTCACTTCAACCCCAATGCGGGCATATGGCGCGCGGAAAACCTCCCCTTCCGGCTGGAGCTTTTGCGGGCGGCTCCCAATCTACCGACGCTGGTCACCATTTCCACGGTCGAGGAGGGAGTCGCCAAGGATGTGGTGACGACGCCCGCAATGTTTCAAATGAGCGGCACCCTGCCCGCTCAGCTCAGCCATGTAACGGTGCCGCTGTCCGGTTTCCGAATTCGCAGCCGCATCAACTCGGCCAAAGTCTGGGATGAGTTCTTGGTTTTCCAGGGCGCCAGCTATTTCCGTTCGGTCGCCAAAAATCTCTTGTACGGACTGTCGGCGCGCGGCCTTGCAATCAACACCGGCGAGCCGGCCGGCGAGGAGTTTCCGGCATTCACGCATTTCTGGATCGAGCGTCCGGCGCCGCGCGCCAATTCGCTGGTGATCTTCGCCTTGCTGGAGAGCGCATCCGCCACGGGCGCCTACAAGTTCACGGTGACGCCGGGCGTCGACACGCAAATCGAGGTCGAACTCACGCTGTTTCCGCGCGCCGAAATCCGGGTGGTCGGGATCGCGCCGCTGACCTCGATGTTCCTGTTCGACGAGACCAACCGTGGACGCCTCGATGACTATCGGCCTGAAGTTCACGATTCGGATGGATTGCAGATCACCACCAAGAGCGGTGAGCAATTGTTCCGGCCGCTGGCGAACCCGCTCAAGCTGCAAGTCTCCGCTTTCACCAAAGAGGTGCCGCAGGGTTTCGGGCTGGTGCAAAGATCACGCCAGCAAAGCGATTTCCAGGATATCGATATGCAATACGAACGTCGCCCGAGCGCTTGGGTGACGCCGAAGGGCGATTGGGGCAACGGTGCCGTGGAATTGGTGGAGATTCCTTCGGGCCGTGAAACCAACGACAACATCGTCGCTTTCTGGCGTCCCGCACAGCCGCTGACAGCCGGTCACCCCGCGCAGTACGCGTATAACATCACCTGGAATGATGAACCTCCGCTGCCGAAGAGTTTGGGCCGAGTGGTTGCAACGCGCTCCGGCGCCAGCATCGACCGCAAGCGGCGCGTGTTCATCCTGGACATCGGCGGCGCCGGTGAGAAGCTCGATGGCTTGCGGTTGGACTTGAGCGCTTCCGCAGGTGCGATTTCCAATTCGACGCTGGTCTCAAACGGCACACTGCACGGGTTGCGGGCCAGCTTTGAGCTCGATCCCAAGGATGCGGAATTGATCGAGCTGCGCCTGCGGGTCATGCGCGGCGACAACCCTGCTTCGGAAACTTGGCTGTATCGATGGACCTCCAGCTGAATCCCGCCGTGACGTTCGAAAGCACTGCCGCCCCGGGCGCCATGCCGCCGGAGGCGCCGCTCAGCATGCCGGCCCAGGATTTGCGCTTCAGGCCTTGGCGCAACCAGCGGCAGCTGATTTCAGCCGCCGTGCTCTATGCGCGCTTCATTCTGATCATGGTGACGGTCGGCGTGACCACCTATGGCGTGTATCAAATGCTGCAGGTCGTGCGCTTCGCGAGCATGACGCTGTTGCAGGGCACGATGATTTTTTTCTTCGCCGTATCGCTGGGCTGGATTGCCTTTGCCGCGGGTTCCGTGTTGGCTGGCGCATCGAAACGGCGCGATCCGGCTCCGGCGCAGCTCACGCCGGCGGCTGCCTCGCTGACGGCGCTGGTAATGCCCATCTACAACGAAGACCCGACCCGTACGGCGGCGGGATTGCAGGCAATGGGGGAAGCGTTGCATCGCATCGATGCCCATCGCACCTTCGAGATCGTCATTCTCTCCGACTCCACCGACGCCGATGCGTGGATTCGCGAGACCATCAGCGTCGCCAAGCTGCGCGCTGCATTGAGCCCGATGATGCCGGTCTGGTATCGGCGCCGATGGCAGAATGTTGCGCGCAAATCCGGCAACCTCGAAGACTTCGTGACGCGCTGGGGCGGCCGCTACGACCACATGATCGTACTCGACGCCGACAGCCTCATCGATGCACCCACGCTGAAGCAACTGGTTCTGATGATGCAGAGCGATCCGAAGCTGGGCATATTGCAGACCGCGCCGCAGCTGATCGGTGCGCGTACTTTCTTCGCCCGTCTGCAGCAGTTCGCGGCTTGCGTCTATGGTCCGGTGATCACGCGCGGCTTGTCCGCTTGGTCCGGCGATAGCGGCAACTACTGGGGTCACAACGCCATCATCCGCATATCGGCGTTCGCACAGTACTGCGGGCTGCCCAAACTCTCGGGCCGCAAACCTTTCGGCGGCTTCGTGCTGTCGCACGATTTCGTGGAGGCCGCGCTCATGCGCCGCGGCGGATGGAAGGTACGCATGGCCACGGATGTCGGCGGCTCGTGGGAAGAGTCTCCGCCGACCCTGATCGACATTGCCGTTCGCGATCGCCGCTGGGCGCAGGGAAACTTGCAGCACATGAAGATCATCGGCAGTGCCGGACTGCGATTCATCAGCCGCATGCATTTGGGCGTCGGCATCATGAGTTATCTGTCATCGCCCATGTGGCTGGTGATGATCGGCATCGGCTTTTCGCTTGCGATTCAGTCGCGCCTGATCCGCCCCGAATATTTCAGCCACGACTTTCAGTTGTTTCCCACCTGGCCGCGATTCGACGTTGCGCTCATGATGGCGCTGTTCTGGTTCAGCATGCTCGTATTGCTGATCCCCAAGATGCTTGGCCTCGTGCGTGCGCTGTTGTCGCGGCGTATCCGCCACGGCGCCGGCGGCGTCATCGGCATAACGGCCAGCTTTCTGCTCGAAGCCATCCTCTCGGCACTGTATGCGCCAATTCTCATGATCGTGCAGAGCCGCCATGTATTCGAGGTGTTCATGGGACGCGACTCGGGCTGGAAGACGCAGCGCCGCGACGCCGGCAACTCGACCACCTGGAGCGACGCCTGGCGCTATCACCGGCGGCACATGTTGCTGAGCTTCGTCACCGCCGTCATCGTGTACTTCATCTCGCCGCCCCTGCTCGCCTGGGTCTCGCCCGCGCTTCTGGGCTTGTTTCTCGCGGTGCCGCTATCCCGGCTCAGCGGCAGCGAGGGGTTGGGCTCCTTTCTGGCGCGTCTCGCGCTGCTGCGGACGCCGGAGGAAGTCGAGACGCCGGCCGTGGTTGCGCGGCGCGAGGAATTGGTGAGCAGCAGTGAAGCATTGCCGGCCCACGGATTGCGTTACCTGGCGCGGCACCGCGAGGCACGGCTCGCTCATATCAGCGGCAACCTGCCGCGCCCCACCGATCCGCGCGGCCATCCGGATCCGCACGCTCTGACGGCTGAAAAGAAATTGATGGATGCACGATCATTGGACGAGGCCTTGCAGTGGCTGACGCCGGTCGAGTGCGTCGAGGTTGCCGCGGATCCGCGGTTCCTCAATCAGCTCGCCCTGCTTCCCGATTCCGTACAACCCACGTTCTCGATCTAGGATTCAACCCATGGTTCGTCGCCGCGAAATCTTGAAAACCGCCATGGCGCTCGCCGCGGCGCAGCTCCCCTACGCCGACCTGGCACGCTCGGCCGCGCCCCAGACGCCGGTGCCGCAATCCGGGCCGCAATCCGCCGCGGCGGGCAGCGGCCCCGCGAAGCCCTTTGACTACGCCTGGCTCAAAGGCCAGGCGCGGTATCTCGCCAGCAGCCTCTATCTACCCTCCAAGGATGTGCTTCCGCCCACCATGGGTGGGTTGAGCTACGATCAATATCAATCCTTGCGATTTCGCACCGATCACTCCCTGTGGGGCAATGCGGGACTCCCTTTCCGCCTGCAGTTCTTCCACGTGGGCCGGGGCTTTGCGCAGGCCGTGCATCTCTACGAAATCATCGACGGCCAGGCGCGCGAAATTCTCTACGACACATCGATGTTCGAGTTCGACAAGGCCGGCATCGATCCTGCCGTGATGCGCGATCATGCGGGATTCGCGGGATTTCGAGTGCAGTTTGTGACCGATTGGAAAGCGGATGTCGCAGCATTTCTGGGCGCAGCCTACTTTCGCGCCGTCGGAGGCGATACGCGCCAGTACGGACTGTCGGCGCGCGCACTGGCGGTTGACACCGCCTACCCGCGGCCGGAGGAATTTCCGCGCTTCACCTCGTTCTGGTTCGAGCGGCCGCCGAAGGGCAGCGATACGCTGACGATGTACGCGCTGATGGATTCGCCCAGCATCGCGGGTGCGGTGCGCTTCTTCATCACTCCCGGGGGCACGCTCGTGATGGATATCGATTCGGCAATGTATCCACGCAAACCCATTGACAGATTGGGCATCGCCCCTCTCACGAGCATGTTCTACTACGCAGAGAACGACCGTCGCGCAGTGAACGATTGGCGCCCGGAGATTCACGACTCCGATGGCTTGTCGATGTGGACGGGCGGCGGCGAGTGGATTTGGCGGCCCTTGACCAATCCCGCGCAAAATCACCTGAATTCCTATTTCGACGAAAATCCGCGCGGCTTTGGATTACTGCAGCGAGACCGCGTTTGGGATCACTACCAGGATGATGGCGTGTACTACGATCGGCGTCCCAGCTTGTGGGTCGAGCCAAAATCCGCCAACCATGGCGGCTGGGGCAAGGGCGCCGTGCAACTGTTCGAGATTCCGACGGCCGATGAAACATCGGACAACATCGTTGCGTTTTGGAATCCCGCCGAGAAAACCAAGGCTGGCCAGGAGCTGCTGTTCAGCTATCGCCTGTATTGGGGTACGCGCATGCCGTACTCATCGCCGCTCGCGCAAACCATCGCCACGCGCACCGGCATTGGCGGCACCGTCGGTCAAAAGCGCCAGTATTATTCCTGGCACTTCGCGGTCGACTTTTCGGGCGGCGAACTCGGAGCACTCGCCCGGGAGGCCAGCGTCGAAGCGGTGATCACAACCTCGCGCGGCAGCACCGAGCACGTGACCGCGCACTATGTCGAGGAGTTCAAAGGCTATCGCGCGTTGTTCGACATCAGGCCGCCGGACGACAGCAATGAGGCCATCGATCTGCGCCTGTACCTGCGTATTGACGGCAGGCCGCTGACGGAAACCTGGAACTATCAGTGGACACCGCCGCCCGTGAAGGATCGCAGAGCGTCGCTCGGATAAGCGGCCAACCGATCGAACTCGGCCCGGCTATTTGTTGCCCGGCTGTTTGTTGCCCGGCTTCGGAAACCGAAGCAACCGCAGCTTCTGGGTGTCGCCGGCCGGGCTGCGCAGCTCGCTCTCGCGCCTCAAATGCGGCAGTGCCTGCTTCGGATTCAGGATGACCCAACGCCACTCGTTGAGCTGATGCTTGAGCAGCGGCAACAACGCCGGTTCGGAATCGGAATCTGAATTCGCATCCTCGCGAGGCACGAGCGTCGAGCAGTACAGTTCGAAATATTCGGTGAACAGATTTTCATACTGCACCATCGGATCCAAGAATGCCGGGTCGTGGACCAATTCGGTGCCAAGATGGCTGGCGCACAAAAAGCTGGCGGCCTTGCGCACATAGACCGTGTGCTCGGCGACGACGGCATGCTCATACATCAGCGTTTGATGGAAGTGCGCGACGATCGCCGCGCGCGCGTTGCCGCGCAGTTTGTGCTTTTTCAGATATTCGAACAGCGCCTTGCCGTGAATCAGCCGCAACGCCGCGTGCCGCAGCGCCACCGCTTGATTGCGCAACGCCGCGAAATCCGCCACTTGCCGCATCAATCCCGAGTGTTCCATTTCCCACGCATGCCAGGCCGCGGGGTTGGCGAGCACACGCTGCGCGACGAGGTGCTCATGCGCATCTTGGCTGCGCAACGCACCCTCGATCCGATTCGTGGATTCGCGCATGAGCTTTGCGTGACTGAACGCGCTGCGTTGCACCAGTACCTTCCCCTAGCGATGCCGACTGCACGGCAGTGTTTTTTTCAACAATAAGCTTAGGCGGAGATGCACGCAATGCGTAACAGTCGCCAGAACGCGACGAACGCGATTCGCTTGTAGGACAACTCAAATATCAGGGTTTATCGGGGTGCATAACTCCGCACCGCTGTAGGACAAACTTTAAGCGGGCACCGGCGGCGCAAGATGAATTTGATTGCGCCCCGAACGTTTTGCAACGTAGACGGCGGCATCCGCTTGCGCGAGCAGAGGCTCGCCCCAAATGCCGAGCATGTCGCTGGTGGCGACGCCAATGCTGCAGGTCACGCTGATAGGCTCGCCGAAGCCGGCCACTCGCACGTCGGCCACGCGCTCCAGGATGCGCTGCGCGATGGGCGTCGCCGCGGCGGCATCGGCGCTGCTCAAGATCACGACGAACTCCTCTCCGCCGTAGCGCCCGATGACGTCCGACTGGCGCAGTTCCGCATGTATGGGCTCGACGATGGCGCGTAGACAGGCGTCTCCGGCCTGGTGTCCGAAAGTGTCATTGATCTGCTTGAAGTGATCGAGATCGATGAACAGCAGCGCAATCGGCAGGCCGCGCGCCTTGGCGCGCGCGCACGCGGCATCGAGCCGCTCGATCAGCGAACGCCGATTCAACACGCCGGTCAAAGAATCGGTCTGTGCGCGGCGCTCCGCCTCGGACAGCGCCACACGCTGCGCACGCAGGCGGTCCGCGACACCCAGCGCGACCAGAACCGACGCAGCGACCATCGACAAGGGCAGGCCGTAGTAATACAAAATATCCGAGTCGGCGGACGATACCAGCAGGCGTACTGCCGCGGTGATGGTGAAGCCTTCGAGCACGCACCAGGCGATCAGGAACCAGCCGGCGGCGCGGTTGCCCCGGCGCCAGGCAAGGAAGCACACGACCACGGTGAATATCGGCGTGACGACGAACATGATGTTGCCGAGCACATTGACGACACCCAAGAGTCCGACGAACTCGGCAAGGTTCGCGGCACTGATGATCACGAACGCCACGGCGAACCAGCCGAAAATCTTGTAGACGCGCGGCGAGAAACGCTTCAGGTCGGCAATTTCGCGCGTGAACAGACACGCAACCGCCCCGCTCAAGGCCACGGGCACATTCCACGCGAAGGCGCCGAGGTTGACTGCATAAGACAGCACCGGCCAGTCGAATCCCTGTCCCGAGATGAAAGCCACATACAGCGCCTCCAACGAGAACATCGTCGCGTACAAGATGAACAGCGGATCCTTGAGCACGAACCATATGAGCAGTGCGGCGAGCGAAACGGCCATGAGGGCGCCAAAGGTCAGCGCGATCATGCGTGCTCGTTCGGTACCCAAGGCGAGCGTGCGCTCCAGCGACCCCAAGGAGACCGTCAAATACTGCCGCGCAGTGCTGTCGGAAGTGAGATGCGCGTACAGCGGCTGCGCCGCCGGCACGCCTTCCGGCAGGGCGAACAGGTTGTCGCGGCCGCCAAGAAACGCCGGCAGTTGCGTGATGCGCGGCAGCGGCACCGCGGAACCGTTTCTGAACGCGACCACCTCGGCGTGCAGACCGTGCGTCGTGTTCAAGATGACGACCGGCTGTCCCTCGACCACCGGCGGATCTTGCGGACTGATTTTCAGCCAGTAGTCGCGCCAGTAGTTGTGTCCCGGAGCTTTCGAGAAGGGCTGAAATTCCTCATCGAGCGAACCGCTTGCAACAGCCGCCGCCATCGGCGGCACCGCCGCGGGGGCAAGGGCTCTTAACTTGATGACCGTGTCGGCGGCAACGCTTTGGGCGGGGGCCGGACTTGCGAGCCAGATCAGTAAACCGGCGGCGAGGAGAGCGCGCACGGGATGGCTACGATCAATACTGCCGCGACAGGAGCCAGTGGGCCAAGGAGCGGAGCGCTTCTGCTCGTTCGCCAAATGGCGCGAGCGAGTGGATGGCTTGATTGTGCAAAAGCCTGACTCGCTGCTGTGAAGCGGGGATGCCAATGACCGCCGGATGCGTGGGCTTGGCGCGCTCGCTGTCGGCGCCCGTGGCCTTGCCCAGCATCGATGCATTGCCCGTGACGTCGAGCAAATCATCCTGTATTTGGAATGCGAGGCCGACGGCATTCGCAAATCGCGACAGCGCACCATAGAGACTCGGATCCAGCGGCGGCGCACACTCCGCCGCCATCAGCACGCTGGCGCGGATGACAGCACCCGTCTTGCGCGCATGCATGTCTTCCACCTGGGTGATGTCGAGTCGTCTGCCCTGCACCGCCAGGTCGATTGCCTGTCCGCCGGCCATTCCCAGCGTGCCGCTGGCTTGCGCCAGCATGTCGATTAGACGCAGGCGGATCGCGGGAGACGCCGGCAGCTTCGGATCGCTCGCCAGCAGTTGAAACGCCAGCGGCTGCAGCGCGTCTCCCACCAGAAGCGCCGTGGCTTCGTCGTAAGCCTTGTGGCAGGTCGGGCGGCCGCGCCGCAGATCATCATTGTCCATTGCCGGCAGGTCGTCATGGACGAGCGAGTACACGTGCACCAGTTCGATGGCGCAGGCAGCGGCCTCGACGTCGTCTTCCGAGAGTCCCACCGCGCGCGCGGTGGCGAAAACCAACGCGGGCCGTATGCGCTTGCCGCCGCCGAGAACGCTGTAGCGCATGGCCTCATGCAAACGCGCAGGCACCACGTCGCTTCGCGGCAGCCGGGCCGCCAATGCGGTTTCCATTCGGAGGCGCCAGGTCTCGAGCTGGTTGCCGAAATCGTCCACCTCCTCCTTCAAGATGCGACGATCAGCTGAGTCGTTCACGGCCCTCGGCTCACGCGCTTGATATCGCTGAGCGGAATCGCCGTGACGGCCGCATAGCGCGCGCCGCCATCGGTGTATTCGAACGGCAACTCGGGGGCCATCGGACCCTCCACGCGTGGGCCACGCAACGAGGTCAACAGCGCCTTGACGGGATTACTGAAGGCATCATTGACGGCGGTTCCCTCGAATCCACAGTGCGCCATGCAGTTGTCGCAGCGCGGATTCTTGCCCACGCCGTACTTCTCCCACTCGGTGTCCTCGATGAGCGCCTTGTAGGTCGGCGCATAGCCCTCGTCGGACAACAGGTAGCAGGGTTTCTGCCAACCGAAAACGTTATAGGTTGGATTGCTCCAGGGCGTGCATTGATAGGTCTGATTGCCTGCCAGGAAGTCGAGGAACAGGGCGGAATGATTGAATGACCAAGCGGGTTTTCCCGCCGGCCGCCGGCTGCGGCTGAATATATTGCGGAACAGCTGCTTGCTGGCATTGCGTCCGAGGAACACATCCTGCCGCGGGGCGTGGTGATAGCTATAACCCGGCGACACCGTGATGCCTTCGACGCCCAGTTCCATGGCGGTGTCGAAAAATTCGGCGACATCGTCCGGATCCTCGCCGTTGAACAAGGTGCAATTCACAGTGACGCGAAAACCCTTGCCGCGGGCTAACTTGATGGCCGCGACCGCCTTCTCGAATACCCCTTCCTGGCACACCGACTCATCGTGGCGCTCTTTGTTGCCGTCCAAATGGATCGAAAACGTCAAATAGGTCGAGGGCGTGTATTCGTCGATGTGCTTCGACAAGAGAATGGCATTCGTGCACAGGTACACGAACTTCTGCCGCGCCACGATCCCGGCGACGATTTGCGGCATTTCCTTATGAATCAATGGCTCACCGCCGGGGATCGAGACGATGGGGGCACCGCATTCATCAACGGCGCGCAATGCGTCTTCCAAGCCGACCCGCTTCTGCAGGATCTCCTTGGGGTAATCGATCTTACCGCAGCCGGAACAGGCCAGATTGCACTGGAACAGGGGTTCCAGCATCAGAACCAACGGATAGCGCTTGTCGCCGCGCAGCTTGCGCCCGGCTATGTAGCGGGCGACCTTGTACATTTGCAGGAGTGGGATAGCCATAAAGCTATATTACCAGCACCGCCTGCCGGTGGTCGCGCCAGATTCTGGCCCATTCCAGCATGAACCAGGGGGTAAACGTTCGGCCGCCCTCCGCGGCAATTTGCCGCTGTAGCGCCTCGGGGCTGACCCAGCGCCAATCGTGAATTTCGTCGGAATTTGCCCTAATCGTTTCGCGGCAACGTCCTACAAACACCGAACAAAGCTCGTTTTCGGCGCCGGTGGCATCGAATTGCGCCTGATACTGAAACTTGAATAAGAATTGCAAAGGGCAGCGAATCCCTAATTCCTCGTACAAGCGCCGCTGCGTCGCCGTCTCCATGGACTCATCGCCGCGCGGATGGCTGCAACAACTGTTCGACCAATACATCGGCCATAGCCGCTTCCCGCCCGCGCGCTGCTGGATCAGCAGTTCGCCGCGCTCGTTGAAGATCAGCAGGGAGAACGCGCGGTGCAAAACGCCTCGTCCTTCATGACATAACGTTTTGCTCAAAAACCCCAGGCTGCGATCTGCTTCGTCGACCAGAATGAGCGCATCCGAATCCGAAACCATACTGTTCATGCGGGAATGATAACGGCTCTCAAAGGTGACGGCAGCCCTGCCTACTTGAGCAATCCATTGTCGCGAAACCAGCGAATGGCATCCTCGAATGCCTGCACGGCCGGACGGGCGGTATATCCCAGATCACGCGCGGCCTTGGCGCTGGAGAAATACATGCGTTTGCGGGACATGCGCACGCCCTCCAGGGTGATGCGACCGCTGCGACCGGAGAGCTTGGCAATCCCTTCGGCGAGGTAGGCGAGGGGGAGGACCACGCCATACGGAAGCCGCAGGCGCGGCGGTGCGCGCCCCACCAATGCGGCGATCAAGCCGAGAATTTCACGCAGACTCATGTCCTGTCCGCCCAAAATATAGCGTTCCCCTGCCTTGCCGCGTCCATACGCCAACAGGTGCCCATTAGCGACGTCGTCGACGTGAACGATATTCAAACCCGTATCCACGTAGGCCGGCATCCGGCCGGCCGCGGCGTCGAGCACCAGTTGACCGGTCGGCGTGGGCTTCACGTCGCCTGCCCCCACCGGGGTCGAAGGACTGACGATGACAACCGACATTCCCGATCGCACCGCCTCGCGAGCGACATCTTCAGCCAGGTATTTCGAGCGCTTGTAGTGGCCGATCATGTTCTCGAGCGAATTCGGACTCTGCTCATCGCCCGGCGTGCCGTCGGCGGGAATGCCGATGGTCGCGACACTGCTGGTGTAAACAGCGCGCTGCACGCCCGCTCGGCGCGCCGCATCGAGAACGTTGCGAGTGCCTTCGACATTGGCTCGATACAGCTGCGACGGGTCGGGCGCGCCCAGCCGATAGTCCGCGGCAACGTGGAATAGTCCTTCGCAGCCTTCGACCGCCCGCTGCAGCGAGTCCACGTCGTTGAGGTCGCCCTCGCACACGTCGACATCGAGGCCCCGCAGATTACGGCGGTCCGATCCCTTGCGGGCCAGCGCGCGCACTTGCCACCGCGCATCGAGCAGCGCTCTGGCAACCGCTGCGCCGACAAACCCGGTCGCTCCGGTCACGAGCGCCTTCATGCGAGATGCGCGCCAATCGCGCGCAGCGAGCGCATCGCGACCCGATAACGTTGCGCCAGCCGAACCAGGGCGGCAATTTCGCCGGGCGCCATGACCATCCCGGCCAGCAGCCGACCGAATTGCACGCGGCCGGCACGGCTCGCGGCGACGACTGCGCGCGGCAACCTGTCCGCCGCGGTATCGACGATCACGCGCGCCGCGATGAAGGGTAAATCGTGTTCAGCGGCGACTCTCGCGACTGCCGCACTCTCCATGTCGACCGCCGCCGCGCCGGTACGGTGAAAGGCGGCGGCCTTTTCCGCGGGTGTGTCGATCGCGTACGCACTGGTCAGCAGATTGCCATCGCTCACGGCGCGCAGCGGACTGACAGCGATCGCAACGCGTTCA
>Ga0193753_10001521_pt1 | contig 19715 bp, 18 predicted proteins | sample H1c2metaG_FD_144925 | JGI IMG/M metagenome (GOLD analysis project Ga0193753, IMG submission 144925) | Soil microbial communities from a riparian zone of the East river system, Colorado, United States - H1c2 | ecosystem: Environmental > Terrestrial > Soil > Riparian zone | place: USA: East...
AGTGCGCCTATGCGCCGTGAGCGGCGAGCCAGCTACATTCGCGGGGGCCGGTTGCCGCCGCGGACTGGTGCTGCACCGGTCGTGAAGGCCCACTCCTTCGTCAATGGGCCTCCCGAATACGTGCCCGTCACCTTCACGCGATACTTCGTGTTCGCCTCGAACGGCAGGTTCGCATACATGAAGACTACGTTCGTGAGCGACCGGCGCATGTCTTCCGCGACGATCTCGGCGTTCGCGTCCAGCCAGACGTGTTCGATCGGCGTCGCGTCGCCGTCCTTCGTGAGCACGTGCTCCGTCACTAGAATCTTTTGCGCGTAGACGCTGATCGGTGTCGAGCTCGGCCAACCCGAGCTCGGGGTCGGTGGCATCGGACCCTCGTTCGCACCATTGAACGAGAGCGGCAGACCCGTTTGCCCGTCGTACGGATAGACTACGACTGTATTTGTAGGCGCGGGCGTGCCGCGACCAAAGTCGATCGTGTCGCAACGCGCGGAGCTGCCGTATCCGAGATGTGTCGTCCACGGGTCGAGGATCGGAACGCGGTGCCAGACCGAGTTGACCCAGGTATCGACCGAGCCCTGGGCACTGTTGACGAAGGCCATGACCTCGCCGCCACCGGAGCTCGAGTAACCCGCAGCTTTCATGCGGTCGCCCGGCGTCGCGCCGGTGAAGCTGCCGCAACCCATGACTTCCAAGTGCGGATTTGCGACGCACATGTCGCCCATCGTGTAGGTCCCGTAATACGCGCAGTGCGCAGCAGCTGCCGTGTTGATCTCGGGGATCATCGTTGCGCATCCCGAGCCAGCCGGCACGCGGTAGTTGTTGACCGCAGCGAGCGCAGCGACAGTCTGCGCAGGTGCATCGGCCGGTGCGACAGGACACGTCGCCGGGTTCATCGCGACGGCGCCGCTCCCAGCTGCGGGCACCATTCCGGTGCTCGGCGGCATCGCGGGCGCACCTGCACTCGGCGGAGGAACGAGCGGAGCTGAACCTGCGGCACCGGTTCCCACGGCTGGAGCGGCCGCGCCAGCGGGGCCGACAGGCTCGGATGAACCTGCACTGCCTGCAGCACCGGAAACGCCTGCTGCCGGACTACCGGCGCTCACTGGGTCACCGCCACCACTGCCGCTCCCACGATTGGCGTACGCGCCTTTGTCGCCCGGATCGCCGCACGCGATCAGCACCACGCCCGCGGCCGCCATACTCAAGACCCAGGCGCGTGCTTCGTTCATCGCGTTCCCCTGCTCGAAACCAGCTCGACGCGCGGCGGTTAAGCCATTCACCAGCCCTTCGGGACCGTTCCAGGATTCCCGTCGAGCATGGCGCCGCGTCCACGAGTCAGTGCCCCGGCAAAGTTCGGGCGGGTCAGACGATGCAAGCTTCGCAGCGAACATCGACCGCACTTGACCACGCCGACGATGCAAGCTCCGCAGCGAGCATCAACGACAGGAGCACTCAACCACAAAAGTGCGCGTAGGGTTGTTGGCGGAATGTGGTGAGAGTGTCGGCAACTATGATCGGGCGTGTGATCGCGCCGCTGACCGCACCAAGCCATGGACTGACTAACGCCGCACTTCGATTACCGCGCCACGACGCAGCTCGGCGAGAAACAACTCTTGCTGCCGTGCCATCGCGCGATCGAGAAGCTCTCGGTAAATGGTTTCCTTCGCTTCTTCCAACGGCGGGAACTGCGCGCCACCGCTCTGGCGCTCGCGCAGCTGAAAGATGTGAATGCCCGAAGGACCGCGCACTGGGGTACCGATTTGACCCGGTTCCAAGCCGAGTAGCGCGTTCTCGAGTGCCTCCGGCAAGTCGCCCTGATCGAGCCAGCCGAGATCGCCGCCACCGTGGGTCGCCATCATCGTGTCGAAGTTATCGGCCGTGAGCGCAGCGCGCAGCGAGTTCGCCTTTTTCATCGCTTCGCTCACTTCGGTCGCTGACGCCGTCGGCGGCAACGCCATGAATACGTGCGCGGCGTGGAAGCGTTGGCGCCGGCGCGCTTTGCGCACGCGGTCCTCGTACTCTTCCTTCACCGTGGCGTCGTTCACGTTCACGCGAGTTCGCACGCGCTGGTTCGTGACCTTCAAGCGCAACAGCTGCTTGCGCACGTCCGCGCGGTACTGCTTCTCGGTGAAGCCTTGGCCCTTCACCGCTTCCCAGAACTTCTCCGCGGTCAGGTTGTTCTGCGAGCGGACGTTTTCGATCGCTTGATCGACCTCGCTGCTCGAGACCGCGATGCTCATCTTGCGCGCGGCCTGTTCGATCAGTTGCTCATCGACGAGCTCGCGCAAGAACTGATCGTAGAGCTTGTCGATCCGCTGCTGGCGCTCGGACTCGTTCGCGCCCGACAGCACCTGCTCGAGAAACGGTGCGGCGCGCCGGCGCAGCTCGCTCAAGAAAATTGCGTCGTCGTTCACGACCGCGACCACGCGTTCGATGACTTCCGCCCGCGCGACGGCGGGACGCTCCGCCGCCATCAGCATCGCGCCGGCGAGCAGGACAACTGCAATCGCGCGCTCAGTGCGCGTGCGCATCGGATTTTTTGGTCTTCGCATCGGTCGGTACTGCATCGTCGTCCGCCGCAGCGGCCTTGGCGCCGGGCTGTACTTTAACTTGGGCCAAAAGATCCAGGTTTTCCTTCACGTTGGCCTTCGTCCGCAGGTCGGAGACGAATTTCCCGATCGCCTCCTCGCGTTTTTGCCGCCACAGGCGGTTCTGAATCAGGCGGCGGGCGTCGTCCAGCGTCCGGTTCATCGCATCGCGCTTACCCGTCAGCTTCAGAATGTGAAAGCCGGCCTCACTCTGGACGACCTCGGGGTAGACGTCGCCGACCTTCTCGAGGCTAAACGCGGCCTTACGCACGGCGACGGGCCGCGGCGCTTCGTTGCCCTCGGTGTCGTCTTTCTCCGCCGAGAAGAACTGCAGGTCGCCGTAGCTCTCTTTGGTCGCGGGGTCTTCGTTGTGCTGCTGGGCGAGCTTGCGGAAGAGCTCCATGTCGGCCGGCTTCGCCTTCACTTCCTTGAGCACCTTCTCGGCAGTGGCTTTGTCTTTCAGCTGAATCTGGCTCGCGCGCACTTGAGCGGGTTTTTGAAACTCCGCCTTGTTGTTGTCGTAGTAGGTCTTGATCTCAGCGTCGCCGATGTCCGACAGCTTTACGCCTTGCTTGTCGAACAGCTCCTGCATCATCTGCTGGACCATCATCTGCTTGCGGATGCGAGCGACGTCGTCGGTCTTGTCGAAGCCACGCTTGCTCGCCTCGATCGACAACAGCTCGAACCGAACCATGTTGTCCAAGAACTCGCGGCGGCGCTCCGGGCTGTTGTAGCGCGCGCGCAAGTACGGCGACTGGCCGCCGAGACGCTCTGCGAACTCACCGAGCGTGATCGTCGTGTCGCCGACCTTCACGAGCGTCTGCCCGGATTGCTCGGGCGTGAGGCCGAACTTCTTATCCGGCGGAGTGACCTCACGAACGACCGGCTTCTCTTGCTTCTGCTCTTTGTTGCAGCTCGGAGCGGCGAGGATTGCGCACGCGAGCGCGAGCGAAAAGCCGCGGCTTGTGAATCGACCGACCATTCTGCTGTCGTCTCCTTTCGCGGGAGGCTGCCTCACCCAGGCAACTTCACGCGCGACCCGCAAGTCCGTGCCTTGAACACTCGCAAACACTCGCAACACTAGCCGAGCTCGATCACTTGGACCGATGCGTCAGTACCCTCGCGCGGCGAGCACGCGTGTCACTGCCGCATCCAAAGCCTGCAACTCGAACGGTTTGTCCAAGTGCGCGTCCGCGCCGTAGAGCGGCGACGTCATCTCGTTCAAGCGCTCGCCGATACCGGTCAGCATGATCACGCCGGTGCGGTTCAGCTGCTCGTCCTCGCGAATCGCCTTACAGATTTCCCAGCCACTCTGACCGGGCATCATCACGTCCAACACCACTAGGTCAGGGTTGTTCTCGCGGATCAACTTCATCGCCTCCTCGCCGTCGCTTGCTTCGAGGAGTTTGACGTCGCGCCGACGCAACAAGGTACGGACCATCGTCAAGATCTCGAGGTCGTCGTCCGCTATGAGAACCGTGGGCTTCTTTTGGCTCTTATTCGCCATGGCGCGACCGATCCTCGTCTGCTCTTGGCACGCTGTCAATGCAACATGCGCGCCTGTTATTCGAGTAAACCGAGGTCACGTTGTGCCATCCAACCTTCGGCACCGCCTGGGATTTTTACGCGGACGAAGCTGCCGTCGCTGGCGAGAACGCGCGCGCTCACTCCTTCGTGGGCCAAGGCGCGCTGGCGAGCGTGGCGGTCCGGCCCTTCGCGCAGCTCGGCCCCCTCCCGAAGCACCACTGCCGGCTTGCCTTCGGTTTGCCCGCCGCGCTTTAGAAACAAACCGGTTCCGGTGACTAGGAGCAACACGCCGCACGCAGCTGCGGTCACAGCCGTCGTATTCCGCTGTGCGTCGGTCTTGAGGCGCGGGTAGGCCAAGAGCAGTCCGAAGAACAACACGTCGAACACGAGCAGTGACACGGCCAGAGTGTCTTCGTGAACCGAGCGCACGAGTGCCTCGGAAATGGGCGGCTTGGCTTGGATCGTCGCTTCGCCTTTGGCTTGCGCAAGTCGCTTCCCGAGCGTCGCGCGTGCGGTCTCGAGTGCGGTGTTCGTCTCCGTGTCGCCGGGCCGAAGCCGGGCGGACCGCTCGAGGTTCAGGATCGCGCTGCCGAGCTCTTCTTCACGCGCAGCCGCCACGCCCAAGTTGAAATACACGTCGGCGTCACGCACGCCGGCATCGACCAGGCGCTGATAGTTCTGCAGGGCGGCTTTGAAGTCGCCGCGGAAGTAGGCCTCATTGGCCGTACGGAACACTTCCGACAGCGCTTCGGCGCGCGCTTCGCCCGGGCTCGAGATGACAAATGCAACGAGCGCGAACGCGGCCAACGCCTGCGTGAGAATGCGGATGCGGTCTCGCATCACGCGTTCTCCAGCGGTTGTGGCGAAAATGTGGCGAGCTCCGGCCAAACGTTTTCGACCTGCGCGAGACGTGCCTGCATGTCTGCTTCGGAGACGGCGCTCGAGCTGAAGCGCGCGAAATCACACTCGGATAACACCGTCAGGACGCGCGAGCCGAGCGCATCCGGCACGCCGCGGCGCGCGAATAGCGCACGCAACTCGGGCTGCGTCAGCCCCGTGACCGGTTCGTGCAAACGCGCCGCCAGTAATCCGAGGAGCGAGCCTGCGAGCTCGAAGTGGAACTTGCGCGCGTCGCGTGCGCCGAGTGCGGCTTTCGCGCTCGCCAAGCGCTTCTCAGCCTGCGCGATCGCGAGCCGATCGGCGTCGATCGCGTCGTTCGAGCGCAAGCGGCGCAAGCTCGGCGCGATCACGGCACCGAGCCAGAGCAACGGCAACACCGCGAGCGCGAACGGGTAGAACATTCGCGACGCGATCGGCGTACGCGCGCGAGTCAGCTCGGCCATCGGCCGGATCGGCGGCCAGTTTGGCGCTTCGCCCCCCGCTGCGTCGTCGTCTGCAGCTTGCAGCGGCTCTTGCGTCGCACTCGTCTCCGGTCTCGCGTTGCCCGCGGCCGTCAGCGACAGTGGCGCGCTCTTCACACGCTGATAGCTCTGGGTCGCGGGATCGAACGTGTTGAACTCGAGTGGCGGAATCGTGTACACGCCGGGCGCCTTTGGAACGATGAGCCACGTCATCGTACGCGTCCCCTGCACGCGCTCGCCCGGTGCTTCGACCAAGTCGTGCGTCTCGGGTTGCAGCACTTGCAGGCCACCCACGACCGGATCGGCAACGCGCACTGCGCGGATGTTGCCCTTACCCTTGATGTTCGCGGTGAGCGTGACTGCGTCGCCCGTCACGACCTGCTTGCGATCGAGCTGCGCGGCGATCTCGAATTGCCCGACCGCGACCTCGCCTCTGGGCCGACCGTCTGCAGGCAGTGGCTTCACGTGCAGCAGGATCGGCACGGAGTTGCGCTTCAAATCGGGTTGAGCGCTGCTCGGGTCGAACAAGTCGAACACGCTGTCGCGCGAGATCGTCAGCGTCATCGAGCCGATCGTGAGCTCGCCCGCGCGCAACGGAAACGCTGCGAAGCGGCGCAGCGTGTAGACCCAAAACCCACGGCCGTTCACGACTTGGCGCGTCGGATCGAGCGAGCGCGTGGCGCTCAGCAAGTCGTGCGTCCACAAGCCATCGGTGCTCGCTTCGGTCTGCACTTGCGGCACCTGCTGCAAGTTGCGCCGCGTGTACAAGTAGAGGGTCGTGGTGAGCTGTTCGCCTTCGTACGGCTCGGTCTTGTCGATCACCGTGCGCAAGAACGCATCGTTGTCGTAGATCGCCGCATCGCCGGTCGCTTGCGGCTGCGGCGTCGGCGCGTTGGCTTGCGGATCGGTTGCGACCGGTTGCCCGGTGTTTGCCGGTTGCTGCAGGTTCGGGTTGTGTCCCTGCGCGCCCGGAACGCCGCCGATAGTGCCCGTGACATTCAGCGTCAGCGGCTGACTTTGCGCCGTGTTTTTTCCGTAGACGACTTTGACAGGCGGGATCTTGAACGTCCCCGGCGCCATCGGTGTGAGCACGAATGTGTACTGCGTGCTCGAAGTCACGACCGGTTGGTTTTGGCCGAAGCCAAACGAGAACTGCATCGGCCGTTGCACCGCGCGCTGCGTGATCTGAAAGCCTTCGAACTCCGGCAGCGTGATCTCGGGTTGCGACGAGCCCTCGGTCTGCACCGAGATCCGGACCGCGACTTGATCACCCATGCCGAGTTGCGCGCGATCGGCGGTCATGTCGACGCGCACGTCCGCACGCGCACTCGCTGCGAACAGCAAGACGCAGCTGCAAATCAACCCGAGCACCGAAGGTGATTCGGGCCGTATTCGAGCACCCCGCCTCACTCACCAGTCCTTCTCGGGCGCACGCCGTTCGCGGCTCGCCCGCTGCCGTGCCCGATAACGCTCGAAGTTCTCTTCGCTATTCCCGAGTGCGTCCAGCGCTTGTTCGGCTTCGCTCGGTAGCTGTTCCGCCTTTTGCTCTTGTTCTTCGGCCTTATCGCCTTCGCCTTTTTGCGGCTCAGGCTGCTTTTGGTCCTGCTTGGGATCCTGCTTGGCCTGCTGCTGATCGGGCTTTTGCTCGGGCTTTTGCGAGTCGTCTTTTTTCTGGTCGTCGTTCTTCGACTGCGGATCTTGCTTCTGGTCGTCGTTCTTCTGCTGGTCGCTCTTCTGGTCGTCGTTTTTCTGCTGGTCGTCCTGCTGCTTGTCTTGGTCCTGCTTCGGATCCTTGTCTTTGTCTTTTTGATCCTGCTTGTTCTTCTCGTCTTCGTCTTTTTGCTTCTGCTCTTCCTCGCGGATCCGGCGCGTCGCGAGCTCGAGATTCCAAGCCGTGTTCGCATCGCCAGGGCGCAAGCGAAGCGAGCGCTTGCCGGCGTCGACCGACTCGCGAAACATCTGCTGTGCTTCCTTGTGCTTCTTCTGCCCGGCGAGCTGATCGCCGTCTCGATAGAACGCGAGCGCGAGGTTTTCGTAGGCGTCCGCTCGCAGCGGCGCCGGCGCGCTCGGCGCAGTGGCAGACAGGAAGGACTCGCGGGCTTTGGGAAGGTCCCCCGACTTCAAGAGCGCGAGCCCGCGATCGAGCTGCACACCGGGCGCCTCGGGCAACTCGCGAGCGGCGAGCGTGTAGGACTCGAGTGCGCCCTTGGCATCGCCCTTGTTCAGCTTTTCGTTGCCGTCGCGAACGCGCCCGTTTTCGGTTCGAAGCAGCGGCGGAAGCTCGGCGTGCGCGGGTTGGGGCCAGACCGCGGCACCGACTGCCGCGAGCAGTAATGCCACATTCCCCAGGTGACCCAGGTGACTAAGACGCGCACGGATCAAGTCTGTGGCTCCTTCGAGCGCCGTTTGCCGAACCAGGCTTCGGGCAGCAGGGACTCCAGTAATACGAGCAAGAACGCGAGCAGCAACACTGCAGCATAGCGCTCTTCGTGGACCGTGATCTTACGCGCCTTGAGCTCGCTCTGCTTCATGCGCCGCATCTCGGCTCGGATTTGATCCATGCCGACGCTGCCGCGACCGGCCGGGAAGTACTTTCCGCCGGTGGCTTGCGCGATCTTCTTCAGCTGCGACTCGTTATCGGTCGAGAGCGACGTCAACACCGAGCTGCCGCTCGAATCCCGCAGGTAGCCGGTCCAGGTACCGTCGTCCGCGTAGGTGGGGATCGGTTCGCCGGTGCGCGTGCCGATGCCGACCACGTAGATGCGCGCGCCGATCTTTGCGAGCTCGTCGGCCGCTGCGACGGGATCGCCTTCGTGATCTTCGCCGTCGGTCAGCAGGATCACGACGCGCGACCGCCGATTTTTGTCTTCTTCACTACCGCTGGATTGCTCGCGCGAGCTGCGCTCCAGCAACCGTTTCGACGCCGTGAGCGCGCGGCCGATCGCGGTGCCTCCGACCGGCATGTCGTACGGCCCGAGGTCGCGAAAGAACAACGCAGCCGCGTCGTAGTCGACCGTGAGCGGGAACTCCATCGTCTCGCCGGCAAACGCGACGATGCCGACGCGGTCGCCGCCGAGCTCGTTCAAGAACCCGGTGATCTCGGCCTTCGCGCGATCGATCCGGCTCGGGCGCACGTCGCGCGCGAGCATGCTCTTGCTGAAGTCGAGCGCGACGACGACGTCGATCCCGCGCTTGCGCAGCATGCGCGTGCGCGAGCCGTACTGCGGGCGGGCGAGCGCGATGATCGCACAGGCGATGCCGAGCAAAACGATCGCCGCGCGCGCGACGCGCAGACCCGAGGAGCGGCCGAGCAGGAGTCGTTTGAGCGTGCTGTCGGCGCCGAAGCGCTCTGCCGCTCGCAGCCGCAGGCGATAACCTACGAACAGCACGATGCCGAGCAAAGGCACGAGCGCGAGCAACCACAGGAGCCAAGGCGCATGCCAGGTCATGGCCACCTCTTCTGGAACAGGGCGGCGAGAAGAAGTTCCAGCACGAGTAGCGCGAGGGCGGGCGCGAGGAACGCTGGGAACAGTTCGCCGTAGACCTTGCCCGCGTCTTTGATCTGCGAGCGCTCGAGACGATCGAGAATGGTGTGGAAGCTGCGCTCGAGTGCTTCACGATCGGCGACGACGAAATTTTCGCCCCCGGTTTGCGCCGCGACCTTCTTCAACAGCTCGGGGTTCACCGGGAAGTTGCCGCGATCGAACAGCGGCCGGCCGAACAAGTCCAAGCCGGATTGCACTGGCGCGTCATCGGTGCGGCCCATCAGCACCGTGTACACCTTCACGTGGAGCGCCTTCGCGAACTCTGCCGCTTGGAGCGGCGAGACGTTGCCGCTGTTCGAGTCGCCGTCCGTCAGCAAGATGACGACCTTGCTCTTGGCGTCGGATTTGCGCAGGCGGTTGAGCGCGGTGCCGATCGCATTTCCGATCGCCGTCCCGCGACCTTCGATCACGCCGAGCTCGAGCTCCGAGAACATGCTGCGCAAAGCTTCGTGATCGGTCGTGAGCGGCAAGAGCGTGTGTGCGTCGCGGCCGAAGATCACGGCGCCGATGCGGTCATTCGGGCGGCGCTGGATGAACTCGTCGACCACGGCTTGGGCTGCGATGAAGCGGTTCGGCCGAATGTCTGCGGCCTGCATCGACAGCGACAAATCGACCGTCAGGATGATGTCGATGCCTTGAACTTCCGTCGCGTCGCGCGCGTGAATGCTCTGTGGGCCCATCAGCGAGAATGCCATGAGCAGCACGGTGACGACGCGCGCCGAGACCAAGACCGGCTCGAGCCAGACACGTGGGCCTTCGGGCAGCGCTCCGAGATCGACGCCGCGCGATACTGACAAACGCGGCGAGCGGCGCCGGCGCAGATAGCCGCGCGCGATCAGCACGAGCAAACCGGCGGCGAGCAAGCTGGCCGCGAGTGGCCGTTCGAAGCGGAAGTTCCGCGCCGTGAGCGGCACTTCGTAGAACTCTTCGATCAAGACGCCGACGCCGAGCGCAGCTGCCGCTGCGAGCACCAAGGTCGCGATCACCGGACGCAAAATCGCAGGGAGGCGATTCATGCGGATGGCCCTCGATCGATCGGAGGCGCCTTGCGCACGGTTTCGGCAGGCGCTGCGCTGGACTTGCGCGGTTCAGGAGTCGCCGAGGCACGCGGTGCCGGCGCGTTTGCCGGTGCAGGCGAGGGTTGCCCGGGCTCGCCGGCTGCAGCTCCCGGCGGCGGCTCGCCCGGTGGCTTCGGCGTCGTGAGGCCGTGCGATTCATCGGGTCCGGAGAACTGCACGAGGTCTTGAGCTTTTGCGAACAACAGGTCGACCTCGTCGGCGTCCGGCTCGACCTTTGCGAACTTCACGAGGTCGCAGCGGCCGAGGAACATGCCGACTTCTTGAGTGAATCCGAGCCCGGCCGAGTGCGTTTTCAGCTGGGCGAGCATTTCGTCGGTCGTCGTCTCGAGACCGTCGAAGTGATAGCGGCCACCGAGGTACGCGCGAATCACGTGGTTCAGCTCGGCGACGAACATGCTGCCTTGGCCGGCGTCGATCATCTGCTGCTTCTTGCGGCGCAAGACGCCGAGCTCTTCGACAGCGATCTCCCACGGCGGGCGCGGCGGCGGTGGAGGAACTGCGCGCGCCTTTCGCTTGCGCAAGTATCGCGACACGAAAACGGTGAGCAGCGCGACGAGCCCCGCCGCGAGCAAACCGGCCAGGATGTAGATCGGGATCCAGTTGTCCTCGAGCACCGGAACCGGCTTCGTCTCCAGCTTCGGCTGTGCGTTCGGTTCGTTGTCGAGGAGGCCCTTCACGCGGAACGGCGCTTCGGCCGTCTTCACCGTGCCGACGAAGTTGTCCTTCGTGACTACGCGGAGCGTGATCGCTGGAATCGGTTTGTCGCCAGGCTCGAACGCGAGCAGGTCGAGCTGAAACACGAAGCGCTGGCGATCGCCTTGGGGCTGCTCGACGCGCAAGTTCTTCTTGTGCACTTCGAACGGCGCGAAGCTCTGATCGGCGATCGTGACGTCGTCGCCGAGCTTCGCGTCGGCGGCGATCTCGAGCCGAACGATCTCGCCGGTGTGCACACCGGTCGGCGGCTCGATCTTGAGAGAGAGCTTCGGCTCGTGGCCTTCCGGCAGTGCAGCGGACGGCGGCGGTTCGGGCGCGGCGGCCGGAGCTTCCACTGCCGGTGCTGCCGGGTCGGGTGCAGCTGGTAGCGGCGGAGGTGGCGCCGCCGGTGCGTGTTTGCCCTTGGCGTGGCCGCCGTGAGCGGGCGCAGCCTGTCCAAACGCCGCGCCGGTTCCCATCGCCAGCCACAGTCCCGTCACGATCAGAATGCGCGCACGCGCGCTCATCCGTGGCGCTCCCGCCGCTGCCGCAACCGAAACAGCTCCGCGATCGGCCGCACGTAAGGTTTGTGCGTGTAGATGGTCAAATGGTCCAAGTCGAGCTTGCGAAACAGCTGCTCGCGCTCGCCTCGCTTGCGGGCCACGCGGACGGCGTAGGCTTCGCGCACGCGCTTACTGCTCGTGTCGACTTCGACGATCTCGCCGCTCTCGAGATCCTGCGCGAGGAGTAACCCCACGTCCGGCAAAGTTTCCTCGTGCGGGTCGGTGATCTGCAACGCGATCAAGTCGTGACGCGCCGCTGCGACGCGCAATGCGTGTTCATAGCCTGACGCGATGAAGTCCGAGATCAAAAACGCGACGCACTTCCGCTTTTGGACGTGGCCGAGCAACTCGAGTGCTGCGCGAACGTCGGTGCCCTTGTGGTTCGGCTTCGCGCTCAAGATCTCGGTGACCACGCGCATCACGTGGCCTTTGCCCTTCTTCGGCGGGACGAAGCGTTCGATCCGATCGGTGAACAGGATCAAGCCGACACGGTCGTTGTTCTTGATCGCGCTGAACGCCAGGAGCGCTGCAACCTCGGCCGCGGTCTCCTGCTTCGACTGCGCGACCGACCCGAACATCTCGCTCGCGGACAGATCCACGAGCAGCATGACCGTCATCTCGCGCTCTTCGGTGAACACCTTCACATAGGTGTCATTCATGCGCGCGCTGACGTTCCAGTCGATGAACCGGACGTCGTCGCCCGGCTGATACTGGCGCACTTCGCTGAACGCCATACCGCGGCCCTTGAAGACAGAGTGATAGCTGCCTGCGAGCTGGTCGTTGGCCAAACGCGCGGTGTGGATCTCGATCTTGCGCAGCTTCTTGACGATCTCGCGCGTAATCATAGAACTCTGATCAGGGCACTTCGACCGCTTCGAAGATCCGGCGAACGATTTGGTCGCTCGAGATCTCTTCGGCTTCAGCTTCGTAGCTACGGATCAGACGATGGCGTAGCACGTCTGGCCCGACTGCCTTCACGTCCTCCGGTGTGACGAAACCGCGGTGGCGCATGAACGCGTGGGCGCGCGCCGCGACGTTGAGCGCGATCGACGCACGCGGCGATGCGCCGTGCGTGATCATGTCGGTGAGATCCTTCAGACCGGCGCGCTTCGGATCGCGCGTCGCGAGCACGATGTCGACGATGTAGTCCTTGATCTTCTCGTCGACGTAGACCTGGCTGATGATCTTGCGCGCTTGCATGATCTCGGACGGCGTCACGACGCGCTTCGCCTTGAGCTGCTGCGACGAGTACTCTTCTTCGCCGTCGCGCAGCGTCGCTTGGGCCATGCGCTCCATGATCTTGCGCTCTTCATCGCGCGTCGGGTACCCGACCTGCACGTGCAGCATGAAGCGGTCGATCTGCGCTTCGGGCAGCGGATACGTGCCTTCCTGCTCGATCGGGTTTTGGGTCGCCATGACCATGAACGGCTTGTCGAGCGGGAACGTCTCGTCGCCGATGGTGACTTGCCGCTCCTGCATGGCTTCGAGCAGGGCGCTCTGGACCTTGGCCGGTGCGCGGTTGATTTCGTCGGCGAGGATCAAGTTCGCGAAAATCGGACCGCGTTTCGCCGTGAACTTCCCGCTCTGCTGGTTGTAGATGACGGTTCCGACCAAGTCGGCGGGCAGAAGGTCGGGTGTGAATTGGATACGCTGGAACTTCGCCGACACGGTGTCACAGAGCGTACGAACCGTGAGCGTCTTGGCGAGGCCCGGGACGCCCTCGAGGAGGACGTGGCCGGACGTGAGGAGCCCGATGAGCAGGCGCTCCACCATGTGCTCCTGGCCCACGATGATGCGTCCGACTTCAGCTACGATCGCCTCAATAAAGGCGCTCTCGCGTTCCACCAATTCGTTGATCGCTCGGACGTCGCTGTACATGCGCTCCTCGGTGTGTTTCGGCCGAAAGCCGTCGCGGGCGTTAGCACGCCGCCGGCAGGCTAAGCAACACGCAGCCAAGGGCGTCTATTTCAGTGCAAGCGTACGCCAAACCGCGCCGGCGGCATCGTACTCCTCGCCGTACGCATCGTACTAAGGAGTGATTGCCCTGAGACGCGAAACCTGCGACACCCGCTCGGTCTGTCGCGCGTGGGCCTCGGCCTGCGCAGGAAGTGCGGTGGGACCGTGACTGTGACCGTGGCGCCCGACGACGTGCTGTGGTTTTGGCTGGGGGACGTGGACGGGGACGGGTTGGCCGAGGAGGCCCTAACCCAGCGCTGGTGGCGCAAAGATCCCGCGTTCGATCACGAGATCGGAGCGAAGTTCGAGCCGGCCTGGCAAGCGATCATGGCCGGCGAGCGCCAAGCGTGGCTGGACGACCCGCACGGGCGGCTCGCCTACGTCATCGTCCTCGATCAATTCTCCCGCAACATGTTTCGCGGAACCGCGCGCATGTTCGAAGGGGACGCACGCGCGCTCGCAGCCGCAGCTGACGGCGTCAAAATCGGATTGGATCGCGCGCTTCACGGCCACGAACGCGTGTTTTTCTACATGCCGTTTATGCACAGCGAGGAACTCGCGACGCAGGAACGAGGGGTCGAGCTGTTCAAAGCGCTCCGCGACCATACTGAAGGCCGCTCGCGCGAGATCGTTGGGAGCATCGTCGATTACGCGCGCAAGCATCGCGACATCATCTCGCGTTGGGGGCGCTTCCCGCACCGCAACGCGCTGCTCGACCGCGAGTCGACGCCGGCGGAGGCCGAGTTCCTGAAGGAGCCAGGCTCGACGTTCATCTGACGTTGTCCGCCGTCATGCGGTGGACACCAGGGCGTGACTCGCCCGCAACTTGTTTGGCCTAGCGTCACGCCGGTGTACGACTACGATTTGGTCGTGATCGGTTGCGGCCCCGGTGGTCAGAAGGCTGCGATTGCAGCCGCCAAGCTCGGCAAGCGCGCGGTCGTCATCGAGTCGATGGATGTGGTCGGGGGCGCGTGCATCAACACGGGCACGATCCCTTCGAAGACTCTGCGCGAGACCGTGATGTACCTCACGGGCCTGTCGCAGCGCGAGATGTACGGCCAGAGCTATCGGGTCAAGAGCGAGATCACGATGGACGATCTCACCGCGCGCACGGCGCACGTCGTGTCGCGCGAGATTCACGTCGTTCAAGATCAGCTCGCGCGCAATCACGTGCCGTTGATGTACGGGCGCGGGCGTTTGGTCGATCCGCACACGGTCGCAGTGCAGGGCAAGACCGGTGAAACGACGCTGACGGCGCAGGCGATCGTGATCGCGACGGGCACGCGGCCGGCTCGGCCGGCGAACATCGCGTTCGACGGAAATCGCATCCTCGATTCGGACGGGATTCTCTGCCTGCAGAAGATTCCGGCTTCGCTCGTGGTCGTCGGGGCGGGCGTGATCGGGATCGAGTACGCGTCGATCTTCGCCGCTCTCGGCTGCAAGGTCACCGTGGTCGAGCGCCGCGATCGAATGCTCGACTTTTGCGATGAAGAAGTGACGCAGGCGTTGCAGTACCACTTGCGCGGTCTCGCGGTGACGTTTCGCTTTCGCGAGTCGGTGGCTGCGGTGGAGCTGTACGGCGATCGCACGCTCACGACACTCGCGAGCGGAAAGACGATCGCGGCCGAAGCCGTCATGTATTCGGCCGGTCGCACCGGCGCGGTCGCGGGCTTGGGCCTCGAGGAACTGGGCATCGTGGTCGACCCGCGCGGCCGGGTTCAAGTCGATGCGCACTACCGGACTTCGGTGCCGAACATCTACGCGGTCGGTGACGTGATCGGGTTCCCGGCGCTGGCTGCGACGTCGATGGAGCAGGGTAGGTTGGCTGCGTATCACGCGTTCGGCGAAGAGAGCGCCGGCGCGGCGAGCGCAGCGTTGATGCCGATCGGGATCTACACGATTCCCGAGATCAGCTACTGCGGCCGGACGGAAGCAGAGCTGACGGATGCGGCGATCCCCTACGAGATCGGCGTGTCGCGGCATCGCGAGCTCGCACGCGGGCAGATCGCGGGTGACTCGCACGGCATGTTGAAGCTCCTCGTGTCGACGCAGGATCGGAAGCTGCTCGGCGTGCACGTGTTCGGCACCGGCGCAACCGAGACGGTTCACATCGGGCAAGCGGTGATGGGCTGTGGCGGGACCGTCGACTATCTCGTCGACAGCGTGTTCAACTACCCGACGCTCGCAGAGGCGTACAAAGTCGCGGCGCTCGACGTGACCAATAAGATGCGAACGGTGCGGGCGCTCCGCGGCGATTCACTCCGGCCGCCCGTCACCACCGTCTAGATGCAGCTCGAGGTGAACTGGCACTGGTGGCCGGTGGACACGAAGCAGGGCTCCGGGCAAAAGCAGCTGTAGTCGTTCACGCCGTCCGTGCAGCCTCCGGGTTGGCAGACATCCGGCGGGCAGTCATCGATGTTGGCGCAGGTGTGGCCGTTCGGCAGGAAGCCGGACGGGCACGTGCAGCTGTAGTCGTTGATCAGATCGTTGCACGTGCCGGGCGCGCACGGGTTACCGGCCGGACAGTCGTTGACGTCTACGCACGTTACTCCGCTCATGGGGTCGCTCACACACTGCGCGTACTCCGGGCAGGCAAACGGCTCGTACCCGAGCAAATCTGCATCGCAACGTTTGCGCACGACGCCATCGCACACCGGGTCGTTCGGATTCTTGCCGAGGCACAGCGGTGCGATCGGCTGGCAGCTCCCTTGCGACGGACCGGGCTTCGTGTTGCAGCGGTAGTTGCCGTCGCAGACGCCGATGATCGTCCAGTGGCCGGCCTGACACACGAGCTTGTCGAAGCTCGCATGACCTAGACAAGTTTTCGCGCCGTTTGGAGAGCACGGAAGATCGACGGCAGGTTCGGGCGGCGGCGGTTCGGGCGGCGGCGGCTCGGACGGCGGCGGCTCGGACGGCGCTGGCTCGGGTTCGTTTTTGCCGCCGTCGGCGGCAGCGTCGTGAGTCGCACCGGCATCGGCTGGCGTGCTCGCGTCGATCTCGTTTGGAGTCGCGCTGTCATCGCCGGCGTTGGGGTGCGAGGCGTCCAGCGATGAATCGGCTTCATTGGAACCCGGACCCGCCTCGGTCGTCGTCGCGTCGCTCGCCACATCGACCGCTGCGTCCGGCTTCGAGGCGCTCGAGATCGAGTCGTCACCCGAGTAGCAGAACCGATCGCTGCGACACGACCAGCCCGACGGACAGTCGCGGTCCTTCGCGCAGCGAAACGCGCCTTGCGGTAGCACGACGTCGCAGCTCCCGAGCAACAGGAGGCAGAGCCAAGCCAAGCCCAGGTCGCGCACCGGCAAAGCGTACGGAAACGAGGGTGCCCAGTGAATGTGGGCCCACTGCCTGCACTGTAAGCTGACGTAACTGTCAGCTGTAAGCTGTCAGGCTGACCGGTTCAGCTCCGCCGCACGACGCAGCGAGCGCACGAGGCTGATCAGTTGGCCGACAGTTTGAACCGCGTCGAGTCCGTGCCCGCGAACCGCGATGCCCTCTACTTGTTCGACGCGATGGGCGAGCACATCGAGCTCGCTTGCATTGAGTCCCCAGTCGTCGCGCAACCACTGATCGGGCTTCACGTCCGTCGGGTCCACGTCGAAATACGCAGCGACAGTGCTGCAAACCGATGCGTACGTGGAATCTCGCATGGAAGCCCTCCTGGCAGTGACAACGCGTATACGAAGAACACACGACTCGAGCGAGCTGTTCCATGTCATCTGAAGACAATCGAACGCATGCGAGCATTAACCCACGACGCGCGCGTGTAGCCCGCGGCAATTTGTCGCGGGATACACGTGTGTATACGCGTCGCGTACGTCCGATCAGTCCGACCATCAGTCGATGAAACGAACAGCGTCCCAACCGCCGCCCAGCTGTTTCAACACGAAGTCAGTGTTTCCCAAGCCTTCGTAGAGTTGACCGGAGCCGTCGTCCGCGACTGCAAACAAGTCAGGCTGCCCGTCTCCCGTATAGTCGCCGGCTCCGGCGAATAGTCGCGGCGCCGCACCTTCGAGCACGAGTGGCTGTTGACTAAAGCCACCTGCGCCATCACCGAGATACAGCCACGTGTTCGTGGCGTCGCGGAGCACGAAGTCCGCGAAGTTATCGCCGGAGTAGTCCGCACCACCGCCGATCGCAGTCGTATCGCGTGCCCAATCCGCGATCACTGCGCTCACGAACGTGCCGTTGCCGTCGCCGCGCGCGATCAGCAACTGGCCCGCGTCGTCGACCGTGATGAAGTCAGCGTGACCGTCGCGGTCGTAGTCTGCACCGGCGCCGATCAAGCGTAGCTGATCACTCACGAACGAGATCGGCTCGTACCAGTAGTTGTCTTCGCCGTCGCCCGAGTAGAGCTCGAGACCGTATTGGAGATCGAACGACACGAAGTCGCGTTGGCCGTCTTCGTTGTAGTCGGCACCGGCGCCCATCGCGAGCGCGGTCTCCCACTCCGAGCTGATCGGAGCGGTCGAAAAGTCACCGGCTTCATTCGGCGCATAGCGGTAGAGCACGCCGTCGTCTTCGATCGCGACGAAGTCGCGGCGCAGCGGTTGAAACATCGCGCCGCAACCCGCGAGCTGGCAGTACTCGGCGCGGATCTCCGACAGCGTGTGACGCGGCGTGCCGTAGCGACCCGGCGGCAGCGAGGACCACTCGTACGACAGGCGATCGAGCGCGTTCGCAAACTGCGTCGCAGTCATTGGGGCGTCGGGCAAATCGACGCCACGACGCTCGATCAACTCGAGCGCACCGAGTTCCTGTTGTTCCGGCCAGAAGTTCGGAAGCTTCAAGCCGGTGAAGGTCTTGTACAAGAACTGATAGCGGCCCGCTGCGGTCGAGCAGAGCGAGCCGGAGCAGATCTTCAGGTTCGGATGCTCCTCACAGCTATCGAAGTAGCGATACGCGAACGTGACGTTGTAGCCATCCTTTCCGTGACCGCGGGTGCCTTCCGTCCACGCGATCGTATCGAGCATCGCGCGCTCGACCGGCGATGCGACGCTGGCCGCGTTCAGCGGATCGCACTGCGCACCACTCACGAGCGCACTCTGGGTGACGCCCAGATCGGATGCCGAGCCGTCGTCGAGCGGCGCAGCGCAAGCCGCGAGCGAGACCGCACACATAGCCAAGATTTTCCAAGCGGACATGGCAGTTTCCTTAGTCAGTCGCGTTGCGTTTCAATCAGTGCAAGGTGGCGAGCGCACGGTCGGCGGTAGCGAGCGCTTCGGAGCGGAGCTCCTGACTGAAGCTGTCAGCGGCGGGCTGCGCAGCGAGCCGAGCACGAAAGCGCTCGACGGCAGGCCGCGCGCTCGGGTCGCCGAGCTTGGCGAGTCCTTCGGCCGCGAGCGTCGCGACGTGGACTGGAAGTTTGTCGGACTCGAGCGCGCCGCCGAGCGCGGTCACGGACTCGGGCGTGTTCAAGCGGCCGAGCGCTTCGATCAGCACCGATTGATTGCCGCGCGCGTCCGCGCCTTCGCGCTGCGACTCGGTCTGGAGCCAGGTTGCGAGGCGTGAGGCCGCCGCCGTGCGCTGCGCTGGAGCGGCTTCGGCTTGGTTTGCGAGGTCGGCGCAGGCCGAGATCAAGGTCGGCGCAAGCTCGGGATCGCGCGAAGGAACGAGCGCGAGCAGATCGGGCAAGAGTTCGACTGCATGCCGATCGCGAACCGCGCGCACTGCCTCGATGCGATCGCCGGCGTTGTCCGATGTGAGTGCCTGTTGCGTCGACGCTCGGAGCTCAGCGCTTTGTTCAGGAGTCTGCGCAGTAGCCCACGCGGGCGCAGCCGACGGCGGCGTTGCCGCTGAAGGCTGCTGGCTAGGCGCAGCCGGTGCCACTGGCGCGGCCTTCGGGGCTTCTTGCGCCGGCGCTGCATCGGAGCTGCCGCGCCAGGTTGGGACGAGCGCAACCCAACTGAGTGCAACCGTCGTGCAACCGGCAGCGAGCGCCCATTTCAATCGCGGGGTCATACGCGAAAGAACGCAGCTCGAGCACGTCGATTCAAGACCGCTGTTAGCTACAACTAAAATGCCGCAAGGTGTCAGCGCAAATAGCTACGATTACCCGAATACGACGCAGCGCATCGAGAGTGAGCCTGCGTCGAACCCAGTCACGGGAAACGACGCTTCGTCGGATTTCCCCGCCGCTCCGTACGCGTAGAGCAGCGGTAGGTAGTGATCCGGGCTCGGATGCGACATCTGCCCATCGCGGCTGTCGGGATAGAGCGAGACGAGCTTTTGCGTGTCGTGTTGCGCCAGCACGCTCGTGAGCGTCGAGTCGAAACGCTCGGCCCAGTCCGGAGTCTCGTAGCGACCGGTCTGCATGCGCGTGAACGCATCTCGCAAGTTGTGCACGAGGTTGCCGCTCGCGAAGATCAGGACGCCTTCGTCGCGCAACTCCGCGAGCGAT
>Ga0193753_10001522_pt1:0-2500 | contig 19713 bp, 13 predicted proteins | sample H1c2metaG_FD_144925 | JGI IMG/M metagenome (GOLD analysis project Ga0193753, IMG submission 144925) | Soil microbial communities from a riparian zone of the East river system, Colorado, United States - H1c2 | ecosystem: Environmental > Terrestrial > Soil > Riparian zone | place: USA...
GGGTCTCGGTGGTATTCCGGGCGTCGGCGCAGGCATGCCGATGACGCGTTGCGACGGCACGGTGGTGATGCCGCCGCCGACCACGACTCCGGTCGCGGGTAGCGGAACCGGAACTGCGGGCACGGGCACTGCCGGTGCGACGGCGGGTACGGGAACCGTTGGTGGTGCAGGTGGTGCCGGTGGTTCGACGGCGACGTCGGGTGCGGGTGGCTCGACCACGACTGCGGGCGCCGGTGGTGCGACGGCCGGTGCAGGTGGCGCGCGTGCAGGCACGGGCGGCGCAACTGCTGGTGCGGGCGGCCGCGGCTTCTAAGCCGACGTGAATGAACAGCGCGTGAGCTCGGTTCCCGAAAGGGCACCGAGCTCTTTGCGCTTAACCCGAATTTGCACGGCTAGCTGTCGAGCGGATCCGACATCTCTTCGAAGTGCGGATCGCGACGCGCGCTCTTTCGCTTGATGCGCGCTTGTTGATCTCGCTTCACTTCGTCGATGAGCGTCTTGATGTAGCTCGCCGCGTTCGGGCACTCCAGGTTCGTGCCGGCGAGGATCTCGCGCGTATTGCGCGAGTCGTAGATGACTTCGCCGGAGAGCTGCTCGAGAAATGCGCGCGGGATGTGGCTGAAGCGCTCGAGCCCCGGCGTGCGAAGGAGCACGCTTGCGAGGTTCGTGGGCAGCTTGCCGGACGGGGCAGGGCGTTCGCTCGCTTGTGTCATCAGCTCGAACACACGCCGCACGCTGAGCGGCCTGTCGTCGACCAGGTTGAACGTCTTGCCCGCGCTGCGTGCATCATCTGCGATGGTTTTGCCGGCGCGCACGACGAAGTCGATCGGCACGAGGTTGATCGGCTGATCGCCGCGGCCCGGAAGCGGTAAGCGCAAATCGACCGGCGAGGAAAGCAGCATGAGCATGAGCAAGTACATGCCACTCAGCGGGTCGCCTTCGCCGGTTTGAGAGTCGCCGACGAGGAGAGACGGCCGCAGCACGGTGATCGGCACGCGCGCCATCGCGTCGCGCAGGAGTTGCTCGGCTTGAAAACGCGCCTGGTCGGCGGTGTTGCGGAAACCGGTCTCAGGCCGCACGAGCGTGGCTTCGCTGACGCGTCCGTGCACAGGTTGTGAAAGCAGAGCGCTGCCCCAGTGTACGAGCCGCTGCAGCCGCCCGCTGGAGGCCAGTGCGAGCTCGAGGACCTCTCCGGTGCTTCCCAGGTAGGTGCGGAGCTCGGCATCGCGACTGACGCCACCTGTCGTCGCGCAGACGCAGTGCTGAATCACGTCGATACTCCGCGCGAGCGCGAGAAAGCGTGGCCCGGCCATGCCGAAGTCCATCGCGGTGATGTCGCCGCGTACGAGCTCGACGCGATCTTCGGCGGCGGCGCCGAGCGTCGCGACGTGGTCGCGCGTCGGATCGTGCTGCTGATCCGTTACGACCAGTTTGATGTGCGTCTCTTCGTTCGTGAGCAGCTCAGGAAGCAGCTTGCGCGCGAGGAAGCTCGTGGGGAGCCCGGTCAGCAATACGACTTTTGCGGATGCCGTCATTTAGGCCTCGACCGGGAGTTTTGCGAAACGCTCGAGGATCAGTCGATGCGTTCGTTCCGTTTCTGCACGCAGGGCTTCGAGATCCCCATCGTTCGCGACGACATAGTCCGCGACTTCGACCTTCGCTGACAAGGGCAACTGGGCTGCGATGCGCGCGCGAGCTGCTTGTTCGTCGAGACCGTCGCGCGACATGGCCCGCGCGAGCTGCACCTGTTCCGTCGCCGCGACGACGATGAGCGCCGAAAGGCCACGATGGGCGCCCGTTTCGACGAGGAGCGGCGCCTCGTACACGAGGTAAGGCGAGGGGCCGCTCTGCAAATCTGCGATGCGCTGGGCGCTTACGCGGCCGATGCGTGGATGGATGATCGCGTTCAGCTTTTGGCGTGCGGACGAATCTTTGAAGACGACTTCGGCGACCTTCGCGCGATCGAGCTCACCGGCAGCGTCGAGCACGCCGGCGCCGAATGTTTCGACGACTTCGCGTAACCCATCGCTGCCCTTCGCGACGACTTCGCGCGCGATTTGATCGGCGTCGATCGTCGGGATTCCGAGCTCGCGCAAGATGCGCGCGACGCTGCTCTTTCCGGATGCGATTCCACCGGTGAGTCCGATCACTGCTTTGGCTTGAGTCGTCATCCGTCAAAACGCCTTTTCGTGGTCGATCAGCAATGTCACCGGGCCGTCGACTTGCGCGTGAACTTGCATGTTCGCGCGAAACTTGCCGGTTGCAACCGTGAGGCCGAGTCCGCGTAGATTTGCGCAGACCTGTAGGTACAGCTGTTCTGCGAGCTCGGGTGGAGCCGCGCGATCGAAGGATGGGCGCCGGCCTTTGCGAAGGTCGCCGTAGAGCGTGAACTGCGAAACGACGAGCACTTCGCCGGTTATGTCGGCGACCGAGCGTGACATCTTGCCGGCTTCATCTTCGAAGATGCGCAACGTCGCGAGCTTGTCCGCGATCCAGGTTG
>Ga0193753_10001522_pt1:7500-19713 | contig 19713 bp, 13 predicted proteins | sample H1c2metaG_FD_144925 | JGI IMG/M metagenome (GOLD analysis project Ga0193753, IMG submission 144925) | Soil microbial communities from a riparian zone of the East river system, Colorado, United States - H1c2 | ecosystem: Environmental > Terrestrial > Soil > Riparian zone | place: USA...
TACCAGTTTACCAAACCCAATCAAACTTCGAATACCGATGAGAACTATCCGGGAGTCAGGCAGCGGGTGATAAGATTCGTTGCCAAGAGGGAAAGAGCCCAGATCGACAGCTAAGGTCCCTAAATCCAGACTAAGTGGTGAAGGATGTGGGAACGCTCAGACAACCAGGAGGTTGGCTTAGAAGCAGCCATCCTTTAAAGAAAGCGTAATAGCTCACTGGTCAAGCGAGCCCGCGCCGAAAATATAACGGGGCTAAGTCTGGTACCGAAGCTTCGGGTTCTGCGCAAGCAGAGCGGTAGCGGAGCATTCTCAGATAGACACACGGCGTACCGTCAGGAGCGCTATCGGATCTGAGAAGAGCTTATGCAGGCATGAGTAGCGATAAACAGGATGAGAAATCCTGTCGCCGTAAGCCCAAGGTTTCCTGGGGAAGGATAATCCTCCCATGGGTTAGTCGGTCCCTAAGCTGAGGCCGAAAGGCGTAAGTGATGGTAAGCAGGTTAATATTCCTGCACCACTAGGGAAGGCGTTGAAGCAAGCAGGGACGGAGAAGGGTATGCCGAGCCGGCGAATGGTTGTGCCGGTTCAAACCAGTAGGCGGATTTCATAGGACCCAACAGGGACAAACGTGAAATCACCACGCCGAGAGGTGATGAGGTGGAGCTCCGGCTCCGGAACTCGGTGATCCCATGCTTCCAAGAAAAGCTGCGTGCAGAGCCCCTCTAGTGACCGTACTGCAAACCGACTCAGGTGGGCGGGGTGAATATCCCAAGGCGCGTGAGAGAACACTGGCCAAGGAACTCGGCAAAATTACACCGTAACTTCGGGAGAAGGTGTGCCCGTGGTCGTGAGGAGCTTCGCGCTCTTAGCGAACGCGGGTTGCAGAGAATCGAGGGTAGCGACTGTTTACTAAAAACACAGGACTGTGCGAACTCGTAAGAGGACGTATACGGTCTGACGCCTGCCCGGTGCTGGAAGGTTAAGGGGAGTTGTCAGCGCAAGCGAAGCAACGAACCGAAGCCCCAGTAAACGGCGGCCGTAACTATAACGGTCCTAAGGTAGCGAAATTCCTTGTCGGGTAAGTTCCGACCTGCACGAATGGCGTAACGACTTCCCTACTGTCTCGGTCAGTGACTCAGCGAAATTGTATTGGGGGTGAAGATACCCTCTACCCGCGGCAAGACGGAAAGACCCCATGAACCTTCACTGTAAGTTGGCAGTGAAGTTCGGGTCAGCCTGCGTAGGATAGGTGGGAGGCTTTGATCCTGGGATTCCGGTCTCAGGGGAGCCAACCTTGAAATACCACCCTGGCTGTTCTGGACTTCTAACCTAGGCCCATTATCTGGGTCGGGGACACTGCCTGCTGGGCAGTTTGACTGGGGCGGTCGCCTCCAAAAGAGTAACGGAGGCGCGCGAAGGTTCCCTCAGGCTGAATGGAAACCAGCCGTAGAGTGTAAAGGCACAAGGGAGCTTGACTGTGAGACCGACGGGTCGAACAGGTGCGAAAGCAGGTCTTAGTGATCCGGTGGCACTGTGTGGAAGGGCCATCGCTCAACGGATAAAAGGTACTCTGGGGATAACAGGCTGATCGCGCCTGAGAGTCCATATCGGCGGCGCGGTTTGGCACCTCGATGTCGGCTCATCGCATCCTGGGGCTGGAGCAGGTCCCAAGGGTTTGGCTGTTCGCCAATTAAAGCGGTACGCGAGCTGGGTTTAGAACGTCGTGAGACAGTTCGGTCCCTATCTGCCGTGGGCGCAGGATACTTGAGAGGAGCTATTCATAGTACGAGAGGACCTGAATGGACGCACCCCTAGTGAGCCGGTTGTCACGCCAGTGGCACCGCCGGGTAGCTATGTGCGGAACGGATAACCGCTGAAAGCATCTAAGCGGGAAGCCGGCCTCAAGATTAGGTATCCCAGACGCAAGTCTCTAAAGGCCCCTCGTAGACGACGAGGTTAATAGGTCGGGTGTGGAAGCGTAGTAATACGCGGAGCTAACCGATACTAATCGGCCGTGCGGCTTTTCCTTATTCTAAGGCAAACGTCGTACTGTTTTGAGGTCAGGGTTGGGAGCAAGCCCAACTCTGCAAACACAGAGTTCAATAGGCAACGAGTTTTCGGTGGAGTGACCCTCCCGAGCTCGTTTCGCTCTCGAAAGTTTTCGGTGGCTACGTCGGAGGGGTCATACCCGATCCCATCCCGAACTCGGAAGTCAAGCCCTCCAGAGCCGATGGTACTGCGCGGGTAACTGCGTGGGAGAGTAGGACGCCGCCGGAATTAACACCGACCCCGCACGCGAAAGCGTGCGGGGTTTTTCTTTTGCTTACTGTCGTGGTGCTCGTGGCACGAGCATTGCTGCAAGATTGCGGATATGCCCAGCAGTGAACCTTCACGTTACCGCGCGCTTCTGTTTGTGGCCGCCGCGGTCGTGATCGTCGCCGGGCTGAAGTTCGCCGGCGACTTCTGCATGCCTGTGTTGCTCGGCATCATGGTGGCGGCAGTCTCGTCACCGGTGACGACGTGGATGCTCCGCAAAGGTGCGCCGCCGCTCGCTGCCGCAGCCGCCGTGTTGGGGCTCGACGTTGCCGTGCTCGGATCGTTGGGAAGCCTGTTCTTCCTCGCGGCGAGTGATCTGCAGGAACGCCTGCCGATGTACATCAGCCGCTACCAGCGGCTATCGACGCTCACCGATCGGTTCATGCACCGCCATGGTCTCGACGGCGTCGATGCGAGCCTTCTCCACTTGAGCGAGTTCCTCAGCGACGTCGCCGGCCGCTTTGCCGGAATGGCGACGCTGATGGTGGTCGTGCTCCTCGTGGCGTTCCTCGCGCTGTGCGAGCTCACGATCATGGGCGACAAGCTTCGCTCACTCTCCCCGAACGCAAACGAGCAGTTCGAACGCGTCGATCGGATCGTGCGCGAGGTTCAGCTGTACCTCGGCGTAAAATTTTGGACGAGCCTCACCGCAGGCTTCGCTTCGTTCGTGCTGTTGAAGCTGTTCGGCATCGGGCCGGCGCTCCTCGTCTCGCTCACGCTTCTCGTCTTCCGGTTTGTTCCGAACGTCGGAAGTGCCGCCGCAACCGTGCTTGCAGTCGCGATCGCGCTGGCGGAGCAGGGCGTCGGCGCTGCGATCGGCGTAGGTCTCGGCTTTCTCGTCATCAACACGTTGATCGGCAACATCATGGAACCGCGCATGCTCGGCCGAACGATCGGTATGTCGCCGTTCGTAGTGCTGCTGGGCATGTTGTTTTGGGCTTGGATGTGGGGCCCGATCGGCGCGCTCCTGTCGGTTCCGATCCTCACCGTGTTCAAGTTCATCTGCGAGAACACGCAGGACCTGAACTGGATCAGTAAATTGATGGACGCCAGTGCGGCCGCGCCTGCAGAGCAGGCCGGCGAAGGCACGAACCCCATGCTGCGGCGCCCGAGCATCGTCATGGGGCTCGGCGGCTCGCGAGATTCGGCGGTCCCGCCGCAACCTCGAGCCACGAAGTCCTCGAGTCCCGCAGCGAAGGCGCCCTGACGCAGCCTGCGACGCTGTAAACGGGTGGAAAGAAGGGGCCGCTCGCGTGGCCACCAGCTGGCTCGACGCACGTACGCGACAGCACGAACCGTCGCGGCGACCCATGCGCCTCAGTGTGACACAATGGTGCTTAGCAGTTTTCGCAGCTTTGTGTCCTCTTGCCTCAGTTTCGTGCGTTGCACTCAAAAAACCGCTGAATTTAGCCCGTTATCGCGGCCTCCGGCGCTGGCACGCCGGCTGCAACTACTGACAAACATGTGACGCGACTCGAAAGCGGTCGAGTCAATAACTGGAGGCCACTATGCTTTACTGGGCAGCAGTGTTTTTTGTCATCGCGCTGATCGCCGCCTTCTTCGGCTTCGGCGGTTTGGCGGCCGGTGCAGCGAGTATCGCGAAGATCTTGTTCTTCGTGTTTCTGGTGCTGGCGGTCGTTTCGCTCGTGTTGGGTCGTCGCGTGCCGATGGGCTAACCGCGACATGACACAACCAGCATGCGGATAGCCCGAACCTCATGACCTGAGGTTCGGGCTATCGCGCGTTAAGCGGCGCAAAACAGCTGAAAACTCCGCAGCGCTCACCGCTCAAACTCAAAAGGCGGACGACCGAGTCGCCCGCCCTTACCAAGACTAAAAGAACTAACGCCGCCTAATGGCGCTAATGGCGCGCGGGCGCAGCCACCGAAACTTCAGCCGCCGGCGCAATGCTCGCCTGCATGCGCTGCGGCAGCTCGATCCGAACGCGCGTCTTTTGAGCGTCGTCGTTCGGCCCTGTGCTGCGCTCGATCACCAGCCGCCCTCCGTGCGCTTCGACCACATCGCGCACGATCGCGAGCGCCAACCCGAGCCCGCGCGCTTCACGCGGCTGCTTGAACCGCATCGGCGCAAACTCACCGGTGTTCCGGTTGTCGTCGATGAAGCTGATGGAAAGCCCTTCGGCCGGCTGCTCGATGACGACGCGAACCGACTCGCGCGCATGCCGAATCGAGTTCGAAGCGATCTCGTAGACCGCAACACCCATCCAGCGTTCATCGACCTCGGCGTAGCTGTGCACCGGCGGCGTTTCGATCTCGACTTGAATCTTCTTCCGGCCCTCGGTCGCCGCGGCTTCAGCCACCGAACGCCGAACGAGCTCCGTCAAATCACAGCGCTGCTTCGACAAGTCGAGCGTGTCCCGCTCGCACGTGCCGGTTTGCTGCAGCCGATCCGCCGTCCGCACGATGCGCCGCACACCGCGGCGCATCATATCGAGCAGTACTCGATGCTCTTGCGCGCTCGGTCCGAGCGCGGCTTCCAACTCTTGAACTGCACCGTCGATCACTCCAGCAGGCCCGCGTAGCTCATGCGCGACTCGATCGAGGAACGAAGTACGAAGATACGTGTGTTCCTCGGGATCGAGGGGCTTCATGAGGGTCTCCCAGTCGCGGGCGTCGCGGCGTTGTTTGCCGGGCTACCGAGGCCTTGACCTTGGCCCTGGTAGCGCTCGAGTTTGCGGTACAGCGTGCGACGGTCGAGGCCGAGGAGCTGCGCTGCGCGCGCCTTATTGCCGCCGAGCAGCTTGATCACGCGCAGGATGTAACGGCGCTCGAGCTCGTCGATCGAGACGATCTCCTGCGCGTCGTTCGCCGACATCACGAAGCGGTCCGCACGATAGGCGCGGATCTTCTCCGGCAAATCTTCCACCGTGAGGTGATTGAACCGAGCGAGCGCAACTGCACGCTCGATGCAGTTCTCGAGCTCGCGCACGTTGCCCGGCCAGTCGTACGCCAACAAGCGCTCCGCGACCTGCGGCGACAGCTCGAGCTTTCCCTTCGTGCTGCGCGAGGCCGCACGGTCGAGGAAAAACGATGCGAGCTTTAGAACGTCGCTACCGCGTTCACGCAGCGGCGGCACGTCGATCCGCACCACGTTGATGCGGTAAAACAAGTCCTGACGGAACCGGCCTTGATTGACGTCGGCATCGAGGTCGCGGTGCGTCGCCGCGACGATGCGCGAATCGAACTCGATCTCGGTGTTCGCGCCGACCGGCCGCACCTTGCGCTCTTGCAACGCGCGTAGGAGCTTCGCCTGCATCTCGAGCGGCATCTCGCCGATCTCGTCGAGAAACAGCGTGCCGCCACTAGCTTCAACGAACAGGCCGTTGCGCGCCGCCTTCGCATCCGTAAATGCACCGCGCGCGTGACCGAACAACTCGCTCTCGAGCAGGTTCGGCGGCACCGCCGCGCAGTTCAGCGCAACGAACGGTCCGGTGCTTCGCGGCCCCGCCGCATGCAACGCGCGCGCGACGAGCTCCTTGCCGGTGCCCGTCTCACCGTGAATGAGCGTCGAAGCTTCGCTCGCGCCGACGCGCAAGATCAAATCACGGACACGCTCCATGGCCGGGCTATCGCCGACGAGCTCTGCCGACTTTGGAAGCTCCTTCAACGCTTGCTGCAACCGCTGCACTTCAGTCTGCAACCGGTGGTGTTGGACCGCGCGTGCGACGCTGATGCCCAGCAGCTTCGAATCGACCGGCTTTGTCAGAAAATCGTACGCACCGACGCGCATTGCTCCGATCGCGGCTTCCATACTGCCGCGCCCAGTCACCACGACGACAGGAATGCCAGGCTTCGTGCCCAACATTCGCTCGCACAGCGCGAGGCCGTCCATTTCGCCCATGCCGAGGTCCGTGACGATTGCGTCGAACGTCTCTTTGGCAGCGAGGTCGAGCGCTTGCGACGGCGAGGTCGTCGTCACGACTTGATAACCAAGTCGCGTGAGGCCCGCCTCAAGCAAATCGCAGTGGTCTTGGTCGTCGTCAACGCAGAGTATTCGGTCCTTCATGGCTCTCGTCCCGGCGGTTAAAAGGAGTGGGCGAGGCAGTAATGAGCATGAGGCATGCCAGGCCTGTTATGCCTCTAAGTGCTCGTTCTTGCCGCGGAACGGCGCCAACCCGCCGCACGCATTGTCGCCACAGTGGGGCGTTAATGATGGTGTGCCATCCCCAGGTAACTTAGGCAAGCCAGGCCAGTGCCGCCCCTACGAGGGCAAGCGCCCCACCACCGACCAAGGCGACCCCGCGAACGAAGGGGCGAGTGTGCGCGCGCGTCTCAGCCGGGGTCTGGATGCGGGGGACCGACGGGACCGCCACAGACGCTGAGACGCGGTCGCCCCACGAGCCAGTCAAGACCCGTGTGAGCGCATCCATGAACTCGGCGGCGGTTCCGAACCGCGCCTTGGGGTCGCGCGCGAGAGCTCGCTCGAACACCGCATCGATGCCCGGAATGTCGAGGCCACGCTTGCTCGGCATGCCCGGTTCCTCGCGCAACACCGCCGCGAGCACCAAGTTCAGCGACGGGTAGTCGTACGGCGGCTTGCCCGTCAGCAGCTCGAGCGCGAGCGCGCCGAGTGCGTAGAGGTCCGCGGCCTTACCGCAACCGTTTCCATTGACCTGCTCCGGCGCCATGTACGCGGGCGTGCCGAGCAAACCCGTTTCGAAACACGAATCCTGCGCGCCCTCGCGGATCGCGATGCCGAAGTCGAGCAGCTTCACCGCGTCGTTGGCATCCGGGTCCACCATGATGTTGGGCGGCTTGATGTCGCGATGAACGATGCCCTGACCATGCAGGTGGTCCAGCGCGCACGCGACCTGGCGCAGGATGCGCAGCACTCGCTTCACGGACAGCGTCTCGTTCTTCTCCACCCAGGTCCCGAGATCGATCCCAGGCACGTGCTCCATCAGGAAGTACGGCGTCTCGTCGTCCATCTCGCCGATGTCGAACACCTGAACGATGTTCGGGTGATTCAAGCGCCCGAGGAGCTTCGCCTCAGCGATGAAACGATCGACCAGCGCCGGCTGGCTGTGCGCACCGAGAATCTTCACCGCCGCCGACGCACCGAGCGTGACGTGTTCGGCGAGAAACACGTGGCCCATGCCGCCGCTGCCGAGATGCTTGACGATCCGGTGGCGCGCGCCTACTGGACAACCGAGCCAGGCGTGGGCGTTCATTTGTTCAGAAGAATCCGCATCGATCAGCGTGTCGTTGCTGTCGATCTTGATAGCTGCGTTCATGATCAACTTCGTCCGTGTAATCGAAGCTAGCGAATCCGTTGCGTGGCCAGCTGCTTTGCGCGCTCGGGGTTGCACTGCCTATGCCAAGCCTTAAAAGCCTTGCGAGTACTCAAACTAATGCCCGGGGCTTCATGGGATTTGCCTCATGTGTCAGTTTGGCCTCGCACTTGTGAGTGCGTACGCACACGGAGAACCCCAACTCATGGCACAATCATCGACTACGCTGCACGAGGCGCCCGAGACGCTCGGTCCCGAGATCATCGACCGACACCGCGCCATCGTCTCGCTCATGGAAGAGCTCGAGGCCGTCGACTGGTACGACCAGCGCGCGGCTGCCTGCACGGATCCAGAGCTCCGCGAGATCCTCGAACACAACCGAGACGAAGAGAAAGAGCACGCGTGCATGGTTCTCGAATGGCTGCGTCGACACGACACAGCACTCGACGGCCACTTGCGAAAGTTTTTGTTCAGCGAAGGCTCGATCGCACATCGTGAGGAGTCGGTGAAAGCCGGCGCTAGCGGTGGTAGCGGTGCGGCCTCGTTAGGTATCGGCTCGCTGCGGAAGGACATCAAGTGAATCATCTTAGACGCGAGCTCTCGCCGCTCACTCCGCGGGCCGTCGCGCTGATCGAGAGTGAAGCCAAACAAACCCTCGCGACGTACTTGTCCGCGCGCAAGCTCGTCGAGTTCAGCGGCCCGCATGGCTGGGAGTTCTCCGCCGTACCGCTCGGCCGCGTGGCGGACACCACGCTCGAAGGCGACCCGACGATTCAAGCGAAGCAACGTTTGGTGCAGCCACTCGTCGAAGTGCGTGCGCCGTTCGATCTCGCGATCGGCCAGCTGGACGACATCGAGCGCGGTGCAGATCCCGATCTCGACGAAGTCGCCGACGCAGCACGCCGGATTGCACTCGCGGAAGATCGCGCGATTTATTACGGCGCAAAAGCCGCAAACATCGAAGGCATCATCTCGTCGAGCTCACAAAACCCGATCACGCTGTCCAATGACTTTCAGTCGTTTCCTGGCTTCGTCTCGGAAGCGATCGAGCAGTTGCGGATCTCCGGCGTGAACGGCCCGTACGCGATCGCGCTCGATGCCGACTCGTACACCACGTTGTCGAAGACGACCGGTGCGGGTGGTTATCCGGTACTGCAGCACGTGCGCCGCTTCGTCGATGGGCCGATCGTGTGGGCGCCGGCGCTGAAAGGCGCGCTCGTGTTGAGCATGCGTGGTGGTGACTTCGAGCTCGTCGTCGGACAAGACGTGTCAGTCGGCTATCTCGACCACGATCGAAACCGCGTCAGCCTGTATCTCGAAGAAAGCTTCACGTTCCGCTTGCTGAGCCCCGAGGCAGCAGTGCCACTGGTATTCTCTTCAGCAGCTAAACCCCGCTGACGAGGCGTTTTGGATGCTGCGTCTGGACACACCGTGTCGGTTGTGTCCAGACGAAAACGCAATCATCTCACGCTCGAGGATGTTGGCCCGCGCTTTGCGAATGCGTTTCCTGTGAGTTGTGCACCTGACACAAACAGGGGCACCAAGAAGGAGACTGCACATGGACAAGGCTCGGAGCATATTCATCCTCGTAGCGTTGCTCGGCGGTGCTGGTGCGGGCGCTGCCTGCAACCGAACACCGGCAGAACAGCAGCAGCAAGCGGTGGAGGCTCAGACCGAAGCCAACGCTAAGATCAACGACGCTCAGCGTGAGGCTAGTGAGAAGACCGCCGAAGTCCGCAAAGACGTGAACGACAAGGCGGCCGAGGTCCGAAAGGACTACGACAAGATCGTTACCGAGGGTAACGACAAGATCGCCGCAGCGAAGCAGGACGCGCGCGAGACTGCCGCGAATGCTCAGGCGAACGCCAATGAAACGATCCGTGACGCCAATCGTGGCGTCGTCGCAGCGGACGACAACTTGCGGACGTGGGGGCAAGAGAAGATCGACGGTTTGAACAACCGGATCGACGAAACGCGCGTGAAGGCCGAAAAGGCGAAGCCGGAAGTAAAGGCTGAAGTCGAGAAGGGTTTGCAGGACGTGCAAACGAAGCGCGATGCGATCGTGACGGAGTTCGCCGCGCTCGACACGAAGAGCGAGAAGACGGTCGATAAGTTCAAGGACCGTGTCGACACCGAGATCGACCGCTTGAAGGACCGTGTGGATCGGCTCGAACGCCGACTGTGATCGGACCGAGCGCGCTCGAGTGAGCCAAATGGGACCCCATCGAGGGTCCCATTTTTTTTGGCGCGAACCGTGCAAAGGGCCAGCCCGTTGTCAGCAGACAAAACGAGGGTTGTATGGTTAAGGGCTTGGGATTGTGTGTAGTAACGATGCTAGCCGGTTGGCTGGTGTGCTCGAATACGGCGCAAGCAGATCGCGACCGCCGGCACGAAGAAGGGACGCGCCTGACGATCGCACTGGACCTAGATTACACGAGCGCCATCTCGAACGACTTCATCGACAATGGTGGTGGCGGAGCGCTGCGGATCGGCAGCGAGCTCGATTTGTTCATCGTCACGATGATTCCAGAACTCAGCCTGGGCTATCACAGCTTCGGCGGCGAGCGAGACTTCGACGCGAAGACCTTTGCGGGGATGCTCGGTGGCCGGATCCGATTCCTCAAGATCTTGGAGCCCGGCATCTTTGCGCACGCGGGCGTCGGCCGACTGAGCGGCTTCGATCCACACACGGGCCTCGCATTCGATGCGGGCGTCACCCTCGACTTCACGCTGTTGCCGCTGATCGACCTCGGCTTGCACGCAGCATGGAATCGTGTGTTCGGTGACAGTGATCACGAAGGGCTTTCGTACGGAACGGCCGGGTTCCACGTAGCCCTGGTGCTCTGAGTGTGCGACTACGTCGAGCGAATGCGTAAGCATTGGTTGGCGTTGGGACTCACACTGATCGTCTGCGCCGGTTGTCAGACGATTCCCAAAGGCCAGTACGGTGTCACGAACATCGACTGGATCGGCCAGAAGCTGATGAGTGACGACGCACTCGAAGCGTGCCTCGTCACTCGTCAGCGCGACGCGACCGTGCTTCGACTCGGACTCGGCTCGAATAGCTGCGGCGCGCCACCGTTCGACAGCTCACCGCCGAAGGTCACGCTCTGGACGCTGCCTTGGACCGAGTGGCCGACTTACGATCCAGCGATCTTCGACATCGACAAGGAGCGCATCCTTCGCTGGTATCGCGCGCGCGGTCACTACGACGCGCGCGTAGTCGCCGTTCGCACTTACGTCGATGGTCAGATGGTCGCCGACCCGGTGGAGTGCGATCCGGACAAGTCGAGCTGCGAGCTCGAGATCATGGTGCAGATCGACGAGGGGGCGGAGATCCACGTCCAGGATGTGCGGGTCGAGACGAAGGCCGCACTCGGCAAAGACGTCCTCGAGAAGATCGAGAAAGCGCTCACGGTGAAGCGCAACGCGCGTTTCGACGAGCACGATTACGAGACCGACAAGACGACGATCCAAGAAATGCTGCAAGACGCGTCGTTCGCGCGCGCGAAAGTCACCGGCAACGTCTCGATCGACCGCGACCAAAAGATCGCGCGCGTCACCTATCTGCTCGAGCCTGGGCCCGCTTGCACGTTCGGCACGGTGACGGTCGAAGGTGCGGACGACGTTCCGTCAGAGCTCATCATTCAAGCTGCCTCGATTCGCGAAGGTAAAGCGTACAGTCACGAGTCCCTGATCGATGCCGAGACCGCGATCTTTGCGCTCGGCGCATTCTCCGCGGTGCAAGTCGTCCCGCAGGGCGATGGCAGCCGCGTTGACCTCGTCGCCAAAGTTCGGGTCGGGAGGCTCGAGCGCTGGAGCGCGGGCTTCGGCGTAATGAGCGGCACGCTGCAGCGCTCACTCGACCTCGAGAGCATTCCGCAGTGGGACGTCCACTTGTCGGGCGCCTACGAAAATCGCGACCTCTTTGGAGGCTTACGCAGACTCCGGATCGAAGATCGCCCGCGTCTCATCTTTCTAGACGACTTTCCAAAGGCGGCCGGTGGACCCCACCTCGGCAACTTGGTCACGCTCCGGTTCGAGCAGCCGCAGATGTTCGAAGCTCGAACCACGCTGTTCTTCGAGAGCACCTGGGATTTCGGGCCTGACCCGTTTTATGGCTACTTTCGGCACGACATCACGACCAAGCTCGGTTTGTCGCGCCCGTTCTGGCGCAACAAAATCCAGACGCGCGCCGCCATCGCGCACGACCTCTACGACATCACGAGCTCGACGCTGGGTAAGGCCGAAGGCAAGGTCTCGAGCTACAAGCTGCCCTACCTCGAGCAGCAGCTGATCCTGGACTTCCGCGACAATCGCACTCGCCCGAGGCTCGGCGCGTACGCAGGTGTGGTCGTGCAGGAAGCCTTTCGACTCGGCGACTACGGCGCGTGGGACTACATCCGAGTCACGCCCGATTTCCGTGGTTACGTCCCTCTCATGTGGGACTTCGTGCTGGCCGCTCGCTTTGCAGTCGGCGCGGTGTTCATCACGGATCGGGCGGACGATCTCGATCCGCTCTCATCCCGCTTGGGACCCGCGCCCTACCGCTTCCGCGGCGGCGGCGCGAACAGCAACCGCGGCTTTCAAGCCGGCGGGCTCGGCGCGGGCACCGATGGTGGTATCCGGCGCTGGGAGGCTCGCTCG
>Ga0193753_10001523_pt1 | contig 19712 bp, 16 predicted proteins | sample H1c2metaG_FD_144925 | JGI IMG/M metagenome (GOLD analysis project Ga0193753, IMG submission 144925) | Soil microbial communities from a riparian zone of the East river system, Colorado, United States - H1c2 | ecosystem: Environmental > Terrestrial > Soil > Riparian zone | place: USA: East...
ATCAACCGAATTTGCAGCGTGTCGATCGTGGAGTCGAGCATCTTGCGAACCATCGGCATCTGCAAATTCGGTTGATACTCGATGCTCAACCCTTTTTCGGGCGTGTTGTTGTCCGCGTCCACGTACAGGCGGATGCGGACGTTCGGCAACAGCGACGGATTGAGCGCGCTCGTGCTGAACGTCAACTCGTCGCCGCTCGCCTGTGCGGGCGTCACCGCGGCAATGCTGTTGCCGCCACGCGACGCGGCGCCGCCGACGGCCGCGGCACCGACACCACCGCGCAGACCACGAGGCCCGCCGCCCTGCTGAATCTGAATGTTGCCGGCGAGAATCCACGACTGAATCATGTCGCGCAACGATGCCGCGCGTTCCGTTGAGACGGTCGCGGTGCGAATGACCTTCCGATGATCAATGATGGACCCGAACGCCGCCGCACCAGCGGTCGCCATCAATCCGGTGATCGCCAATCCGATCACCAGCTCCATGAGCGTCATTCCCCTGCGCGCGCGCATCATCGGCGCGTCACCAACGGCGGCGTGCGGTACTGATAGGTGCGCACCAGGTACGTGCCCGTGGGCCAATCGATCTTCACGCGCACGTCGTAGACGCCCGCCTGTTCGGACAGCGGCGCGGACGTGGTCGTCCACGTATACTCGTCGAGCGGTGCGGGAAACTTGCCTTTCTCTACCGAATCGGGAATCGCTTGCAGCTCGCGATCGGTGAGCAGATCCATGTACTGAAGACGCGAGCTCGCCAGCGCTTCCGCTTCGATCGCGCGACGCGAACGCTCGGCGGTACGCATATCGCCGCCCACTGCTTCGAGCGCGCTCACCGACGTGATGCCGACGATCGCGATGGCGACCACCGCCTCGAGCAACGACACGCCTGGGCGCGCAGTGAAACGCCTAGATGGTGTCGGCACGCGCCACTCCACTCCACGGATCCACTCGCACGATCAACGCTCGGTCGCCGCCGTGCACAACAACTGTGTCGGCGAACGCTGCACCTGTGGGACGGAAGATGTACTGCAGGCGTACCTGATCGGTGGCCAGCGTCTGCGTCAATCCAAGATCGAGCTTCCCCTTGGCCAGCATTCCAAAGCCGTTCACCCCCGACGTATCGACCTGATAGTTGAGCGTTTTTGGATCGATTCGCAGCGTCACCGTGGAGTTGTAGTCGAGCGACGCTTTGCGCGCGTCGTGCAGCAGCCCGATCATCATGTCCGCGGCGCCCGACGGCTGCTCGGCGCCGAAGCGCACGAACGCCGGCGCGGCAAGCGTCGCGGCGATGGCCATCACCAACAAAACCATCGTCAGCTCCCACAACGTGAAGGCGGAACGGCGTGCGCGCCGGCGCGAGGCTCGTGTCATGTGGATCATTTGAACGAGTTCGCGTTGATGCCGTAAATCGCCTGCAAGAGTGACAGCGCCACAAAGGCGACGATCACGCCGAACAGCACGATCATCGCCGGCTCGGCGAGCGTGGCAAGACGTTGCGTGGCGCGCTCGGTGCGCTCCTCGAAGATGTCCGCGGCTTTCATGAGAAATATCTGAAGCTGGCCGGCGTCTTCGCCCACACCAATCAACTGCGCGAGCAACGGCGGAAACAACTTGCTCTCGGCGACCGCCGCACGGAGCGAGCTGCCTTCGCGCACTCTCGTTCGAATGCGCACGGAATCGTCGCGCGCGACGGGATCGCCGATCGACTCGATGGTGTCATCGAGAGCAGCGAGCAACGGTGCGCCGCCGCCGAGCAACACGCCGGCGAGCCGCGCGAAGCGGCCGGCGAGCGCGTACCGGCGGAGCGTGCGGACACCCGGCAAGGTCAACAGCGTCACCGACCACGCGCGACGGCCTTCCTCAGTCGTGTTCGCCCACGCCGCAAAGCCAGCGATGAGGAACGGCACGAGCAGCAGCACCGGCCACAATTTGTGAAGGGCCGCCGAAAAGGCCAGCAGCGTTGCCGTCGACCGTGGAAGTTTGGCGCCGCTCCCCTCGAGCAACGTGACAAAGCGCGGCAACACGAAAAACAAAAGCACGGTCACGGCAAGCGAGCCCGCAGTGGCGAGCAGCATCGGATAGATCGACGCCGACATCACCTTGCCGCGCAGTTGTTCGTCGCGGTCGAGCTGGTCGGCGAGTCGCGCGAAGGCAGCGTCGATGTCACCGCTTCGTTCGCCGGCGCGCACCAATCCTACATATAGAGGTGAGAACAGACGGCGATGATCGGAGAGCGCGGCGGACAACGTGTCGCCACGCTCAACACGCGCGCGAACTTCCTGCAACGCGTCGCGCACTTCGCCCGAAGCGACGCCCGACGCCGCATTCAACGCTTGGGCGAGCGGCATGCCGACGGGAAGCAGCGCGGCCATCGCGCGCGTCACCTCGAGCACTTCGCGCCGCCGACCAAAACGAAATCCGCGCTTGGTCCCCGCACCTTCGGCCGACTCGGCGACGTCGAGCACGAGTAGCCCGCGCTGCTCCAGCGTACGCGTCAACGCACCGGAGCTCGCCGCCTGCGCTTGACCGCGCGTGCGCTTGCCCGATTCGTCGACGGCGTGGTACGCGTAGGTCGGCATTCAATGCACCCGATTGGCTACTGCCAACTATTTCCAACTCGTGATGTCGGCGTCCTCGCCTTCTCCACCAGGTTTTCCGTCGGCGCCGAGCGACAGGAGATCGTAGCCCTGTGCGTTCACCTGACCCGGGAACAGATATGTGTACGGATGTCCCCACGGGTCGGCGGGAACCGGCTTTCTCAGATATGGCGCCCGCCAGTTCTGCGGCGGGTCGATCGTCGGCTTCTCCCACAGCGAGTTGAGACCCTGCTCGCTGCTGGGGTAGCGGCCGTTGTCGAGCCGGTATGCGTCGAGCGCGGCGCCGAGCATCTCGATCTGCGACTTGGCCGTCGCGCTTTTGGCCGCGCCGACGTGTTGGAAGATGTTCGGCGCAACGAGCGTCGCCAGGATCGCGATCACAACGATCACGACCAGGATCTCGATGAGCGTGAAGCCGGACCGGCGACCGTGGCGGCCGCGGCGACCAAGTGTGGCGACGTCGGCGCGGACGCGTGAGGGAAGCATCATCTGTCGGGGAGGGAAGCGAGAGCGTGGACGTGCGAGTGATTGGACACCTGGACCACGGAAACGGTTTTCACGCCGTGAGTTACATCCCCGTCGTCCTTCGATAAAGGTTCTACGCGGTCTTTGGAGACGCCGTTTGCAATTAGAACGTTAAGAGTTGCACACCCCCTAGACCACTCGACCCCACTCTTCGTTCCAACGACGACCCCCGCCAATATAGGCCAACGTCCCAAACTCCCATTGACTTCCTATGGGAAAATCCCATCTTGATAGTCACCTAGAGTTCCTATGGGAGTTATGGCCGAGCCATCCGTTGAAGTCCTCCGCGGCACCCTCGATCTGTTGATCCTCAAAGCCGTTAGTTGGGCCCCCACTCACGGTTACGGCGTCGCCCGCTGGATCGAGCAGGCCACCAGCGACGTCCTCCAAATCGAGGAAGGATCGCTCTACCCCGCACTCCACCGCCTCGAAGTCCGCGGCTGGATCTCCGCCGAGTGGGGGACGTCCGAAAACAACCGGCGGGCAAAGTTCTACACGCTCACCGTCAAAGGACGCGCGCAACTCCGCGTCGAAGCCGCCACCTGGACCCGGTTCGCCCACGCGGTGTTCGCCGCGCTCGAGGCGCCACCGCAACCAGCCTGAAGGAGCCGCTCATGACACCGAGCTCGAGAGCACCCGCCTGGCGCCGATATCTCCGCTTTTGGGGGTCCAACGTCTCGGAAGACGTCGACGCCGAACTTCGCTTCCACATAGAAATGCGCGTCAACGAGTACGTCGCGCAGGGCATGTCGCCCGACGACGCACGCCGATTGGCGACGCAGCGTTTCGGCGACCCCGAGCGCGCTCGTGACTCGTGTGTCGACATTCAACAAACGCATGCGCGCAGCGAAGGCCGCGCCGAGCTCGGTGCCATGCTCGCGCAAGATCTCACTTTCGCCGCGCGCGTGCTCCGCCGACAGGCGCTTCCTACAATCGTCGCCGCCACATGCGTCGCGCTCGGCATCGGCGCGACCACCGCGATGTTCAGCGTTGGCAATACGCTGCTTCTCCGTCCCCTGCCGTATCCGAGCGGTGATCGCCTCGTCTCCATAGGAACCGTGCGAGGCGGCGTCCGCAACAGCGGAGCAACCGTCTCATCATTCCCCGACATGCTCGATTGGCGCGCGCGCGAGCGATCGTTCACGCGTGTCGCCGCTGCGCATCGCGTGGATTTGACGGTCGCGTCGGGTCAGCCCATTCGCGTCAGCGGCGCGGCCGTCACCGCGAACCTCTTCGCCACGCTCGGCGTCACTCCGGAAGCTGGACGGCTGTTTCAGGATGACGAGGATCTTCCAGGCGCCGCCGCCGTGGCGATCGTGTCGCACGGTTTCGCTGCGCGCCACTTGGGCGGAGTGGAGTCGCTAGTCGGTCAGAGAATTCGCATTGCGGGCGCGCGGCGCACGATCGTGGGCATCGTCCCCGACCGCTGGGCCTATCCTGTGAACACCGAGATCTGGCTTCCGTACGGGCGCGATCCGAATCGCGAATCACGCGGCGAGCGCAATCTCGAAGTCATCGCCGAGTTGCGTGCGGGTGTCTCGCTGGCGGCGGCGAACGCGGACATGACGTCGGTCGGTACACAGCTCGCTCGAGAGAATCCTGATCACGACGGCAACACCATGCCGTTCGTTCAACCACTGCGCGAGAGTTTCGTCGGCTCAGCGCGGCCCGGATTGATTGCGCTCGCGTCTGCAACCGTGCTCATTCTTCTCGTCGGCTGCGCGAATGTCGCCGCGCTGCAACTCGCGCGCGCATCATCGCGATCCCGAGAGATTGCCGTGCGCGCGGCGATCGGTGCGGGACGCGGCAGGATCATCGGCCAACTTCTAACGGAGAGCGTGCTGCTTGCGCTCGTCGGCGGAGTGGCAGGACTTGGTTTGGCGTTCGCGGCGCGCAATGTCATCGCGCGCGCCATTGCGCAAAACGCGCCGCCCTGGATGACGTTCGACATTGATCTGCGCGCGCTGGTTTTCGCCATGATCGCGTCGATGTTCGCGGCGATCATCTTCGGATTGGCGCCGGCGTTGCGACTCACGCGCCTCGATCCGGTCGCGACGCTTCACGGCGGCCGCAGTTCGGTCGACGACGGCGGCCGGCTCCAAGCAATCTTCGTCGTGCTGGAGATCGCACTCTCGGTCGTGTTGCTCGTTGGCGCGGGATTCGCCGTGCAAAGCTTGCTGCGGCTTGGCAACGTCCCCCTCGGCTTCGAACCGTCGGGCGTGGCGACGTTCAGAGTCGCGATGCAAGGCCAACGATACGACTCGCCTGCCGAACGTGCGCGCGTGGTCGCCGCACTCAGCGAACGCGTAGGCGCAATTCCGGGCATCGAGAGTGCGGGCGCGACCACGTACGCACCCGTCGCTGGATGTTGTTCGCAATTTGGCACGACAATCGAGGGACAAGCGACTGCACCTGGGCGTGGACTCATGGTGACCGGGAACCTCGTACTCCTCGGCTTCTTTCGAACAATGCGAATTCCGCTCGTCGCGGGGCGCGATTTCACGAACGCTGATGGCGAGAACGCACCGCGCGTCGTCGTCATCAACGAGACGTTCGCCAAACGGTATTGGCCGGCGGGCGACGCACTCGGTCATCGCATCGACACCGGCGGCGGCATGGCGGCGGTCGTCGGTGTGGTCGGCGACATCAAGCAAGGACGCCTGATCGATCCGCCGGAACCGCAGTTCTATCGCGCGTATGCGCAAGATCCGTGGACGACGGTCACCTTCGTCGTGCGCGCGCGTAGCGGTAATCCGCTGAAATTTGCCGGAGACATTCGCCAGGCGGCTCGCGACCTGGATCCAATCGCATTGCCAGTCTCGCGCCTCGTGACGCTCCAGGAGCGTATCGATAGCTCGATCTCCACCAACCGGGTACTCGGACGATTGCTCGCGGCGTTCGCCGTGGTTGCGCTCGCGTTGGCGGGGATCGGTGTGTACGCGCTCATGTCATTCGTCGTCACGCGACGCACACGGGAGTTGGGTTTGCGCATGGCGCTCGGCGCGGCACCCCAGGGCGTGCTGATGCTGGTGCTGCGGCAGGCTGCTACCCTCGCGGCAATCGGCGGCGCGCTCGGCCTCGCCGCAGGCGTTCTCGCCGCCCGCGGACTCGGCCACGTTCTTTATGGTATATCAGCGACCGAGCCGACGATCTACGTCGTCGCCGCGCTCACGTTGATCACCGCGGCGCTGCTGGCGAGCGCCGGTCCGGCGAAGAGAGCAAGCACCGTTGATCCGATGGTGGCGCTGCGGGCAGAGTAACAGCGGGCGACGGTCGGCCTGTTGTGGGGGATCGCTCCGGCGCATCTTGGTGCGTGCGTTCGCCTCTGCCCTGGGGATCAATGAGTCTTCGACAAAGCCTGTGCGTCCTCTGTCGCCGCTGTCGTCTCGCAACTTATGCGACTCCGACCATCGCGTCCTCGGCGACACAGCCACAGCGGTACAGCGTCAAAGCTCGCGAGGCCGAGTGACGCGTTCGATCCGTCGGGCGTGGGCAGTCATGTTCGTTGTCGCCGCATCGTGGCTCTTAGGGCGACCGAACGACTCGGTCGCGCAACAGGCCGCGCCGTATCGCGATGCCACATTGCCCGTCGACACACGCGTGCGAGATCTCATAAGTCGTATGACGTTGGACGAAAAGTTCTGGCAGCTGTTCATGATTCCCGGCGACCTGGACGATCCGGCCAACGATTACTCGAATGGCGTCTTCGGGCTACAGATCGGAACCAAGCCTGGCTCAGGAAACATCGCGCGTGCGCACGCCGAGCGAGTCAATGCGATTCAGAGGTACTTCGTCGAGCGGACGCGGCTCGGTATTCCGATCATTCCGTTCGACGAAGCGGTGCACGGACTCGTGCGCGACGGCGCGACCGTCTTTCCACAAGCGATCGCGCTCGCCGCGACATGGGACACTGCGCTCGTCGGTCGGGTCGCGCGCGCCATCGCGCGCGAGACGGGGAGTCGCGGCATACGCCAAGTGCTGTCGCCCGTGATCAATATTGCCAACGATCCTCGGTGGGGTCGCGTGGAAGAAACGTACGGTGAAGATCCCGTGCTGACGTCGGCGATGGCGGTGACGTTCGTGCATGCGTTCGAGTCGGCGGGAATCATCGCGACGCCAAAACATTGGATCGCGAATGTCGGCGAGGGTGGGCGCGACAGCTATCCGATCGACATCAGCCAACGCATGCTCGAGGAAATGTACTTTCCGCCGTTCAAGGCAGCGATCTCGCAAGGCCATGCTCGGTCCGTCATGAGCTCGTACAATTCGGTGGACGGCTCGCCGGCGACACAGAGTCACGCATTGCTCACCGACGTGCTCAAGCGCGATTGGGGTTTTACCGGTTTCATCATCTCGGATGCATCGGCGACCGGCGGCTCCACGGTGCTGCATCACACCGAGGCGAGCACCGCCACGGCGACGAAGGACGCGCTCGATGCTGGTCTCGATGTGATCTTTCAATCGTCGTGGCCGCAGCATCGGCCGTATCTCGACGCATTCCGGCGGAAGCTCATCGCCGATTCGGTGATCGACGCCGCGTTAGCGCGCGTACTGCGAGCAAAGTTCGAGCTCGGTCTGTTCGAGCATCCATATGTGAACCCTGACAGTGCCGCCTATTGGAACGGCCACGCCGAGCATCGCGCGTTGGCCCGCGACGCGGCGCGCGCGTCGATCGTGTTGTTGAGAAACGAGCGTCGCACACTCCCGCTATCGCGCGCCGTGCGGTCGGTCGCGGTTATCGGGGGAGACGCGGCGGAGCCGAGGCTGGGTGGATATAGCGGCGCTGGGTTGAAGCCAGTGTCGATTCTCGCCGGGATTCGCGAAAACCTTGGACGTCCGGAATCTGTACGCTACGCGCCGGGTCCTGGGAGATTTTCGCGGGAGTTTGTTGTCATTCCGGCCGAACAATTGTCGTTTGTCGACAGCGGTCGCATGGTGCGCGGATTGCGCGGTGAGTATTTCGACAACAATCGTCTCACGCCGCCGTCGCGATTTGTGCGAACTGACGCACGCGTCGACTTTGGTTGGACGCTCAATTCTCCCGGACGTGGTATCCCATTCGATTGGTATTCGGTTCGCTGGACGGGCACACTCACGGTTCCCGCCGGTGGGGTTCACCGACTCGGCGTCGAAGGCAACGATGGCTATCGATTGTACGTCGACGGCAAGCTTGTGGTCGACAAGTGGGTGAAGCAATCATACGGCGCGCATTTGGCAAACGTCACGTTGGCCGCCGGAAGCACGCACGACATTCGTCTCGAATATTTCGAGAGCACCGGGAACGCGCGCGTGAAGCTCGTGTGGGACGCCGGCGCGCCGAGCAATGGCCGGGCGGCGATCGATAGCGCTGTCGCGGTTGCTCGGCGAAGCGACGTGGCCGTTGTCGTCGCCGGAATCGAAGAGGGCGAGTTTCGTGATCGTGCGTTTCTCAAGCTGCCCGGGCGTCAGGAAGAGTTGATAGTCCGCGTGATCGCAACGGGAAAGCCGACGATCGTTGTCCTCGTCGGCGGGAGCGCGACTACGATGTCACCGTGGCTCGAGCGTGCCGGCGCGGTAATCGACGCGTGGTATCCGGGCGAAGAAGGCGGTCACGCCGTGGCCGACGTGTTGTTCGGCGACTACAACCCGGCTGGGCGTTTGCCGATCACATTCGCGATGTCTGAAGGGCAGCTACCGCTGTACTACGACCACAAGCCGACCGGCCGTGGCGACGACTACCTCGATCTCACGGGACAACCGCTCTTTCCATTCGGCTTTGGGCTGAGCTACACCACGTTCGAGTACAGCGCGCTGGCGATCGAACCGGCGGAGATGGCGGTGACGGGCAAGGCGGCGGTTCGGTGCCGGGTGAAGAATACGGGAACGGTCGCGGGCGACGAAGTCGTACAATTGTACATCCACGACGTTCTCGCGTCCGTCGCGCGGCCTGTCATGCAGCTCGAGGGGTTCGAGCGTGTTCATCTCGCGCCGGGCGAAGAAAAGGAGGTCACCTTTGCGCTGTCGCGTGAGCACTTGCAGATGCTCGATCGGGACATGCATTGGATCGTGGAGCCGGGTGTGTTTCGCGTGATGCTCGGCAGCTCGTCGAGGGACATTCGGCTGCGCGGTGAGCTGGTGGTGAAATGACGTCGAGCGATTGCTCCCGAGCGAGAAATGGGCGTTGCTCGAGCGAAGACTTAGGGATCGCACCTCCCAGTAGCCTCTGTCGAACGAGAGAGACTGAACAATCAGAACACAGATTTGCGCGGATCATTTACGCGGATGCATTCAAGGGTGCGAATTGGCAATCCGCGCGTTCCGCTGCATCCGCGTAATCCGCAATCGAAATTGTTGACGCCCGCCGTCGCGCTCGGTACCGTCGCGGATCCGTGAAGTCCGACGCACATCTACGAACCGATTCAAAATCGCGCGAAACGCCGCCTCACCCCGGCGCCGCGGCGTACAGTTTTAGGGTCACGCGCTCCGGCATCGTCGCGGCGCCTTCGATCACGACGCGTACGCGACGAACCGGCGCCGCCGAAAAGCGATCCAGCTTCGTGTAGCCGATCGTCGTTCCGCTCGACAACACGGCCCATTCATCATCGGCGGCACCGGACAATGTGTACTTCGCCACGCGTTGCCCGCGCGCGATATTTTCTTCGAGCCTCGCCACACCGACTGATGCCGGCGCTCTGAGCTCTAACGTCCACTCCGCAGACGTCGCACTCACCGTCCGCCACTTGGACTTCGCGCCGGCGGCGAGATCGTGCGCAAACAACGCCGTCAAACGATCGCGAAAGCCCGCAAGTCGCCCGACATCGGTTTCGTGCAACAGGCCATCGCGCGTCGGCGGTACGTTGAGCAACAGCTTTCCGTTTCGCCCGACCGACGTAAAATAGAGATTGAGCAAATTCTCAACCGACCGCACGCGCGCATCCTCGGCGGGGTGATGAAACCATCCGGGCCGAATCGAGACGTCGACCTCGGCGGGCCGCCACACGCTCCCGTTGGGATCGCCATGTTGGAGCGCTGGGATGATCGCCGGTCCGCTCGCGCCAGGATAACCAACGATCGTTGGATCCACCGTGGACCAATTTGGATCGCCAGCCGTTCCGCTCTCGTTGCCGCACCAACGCACACTCGGCCCCGCGTCGGAGAAGATGATGGCGTTGGGTTGGAGGCGCTCAACCAAACCAAAGACACGCGGCCAATCATAGATCTGTCGCTTGCCGTTCGGTCCCTCACCGTTTGCCCCATCGAACCACACCTCGGCGATCGTACCGTAATGCGTGAGCAACTCGGTGAGTTGGTCGCAATACACATCGTTGTACTTGAGCGAGTCGCCGTATGCCGGATGATTGCGATCCCACGGCGAGAGATACAAACCCGGCTTCAATCCCTCGGCGCGACACGAGTCAACGAATTCGCGCACGACGTCTCCCTGCCCTGAGCGCCACGGACTCTTCGCGACGGAATGCTCCGTCGTTCGCGTGGGCCAGAGACAGAACCCATCGTGATGCTTGGCTGTTAGAATCATCGCGCGCGCACCCGCACGCCGAGCGGCGCGGGCCCACTGTCGCGTGTCGAGGCGAGCGGGTGCGAAGATCGACGGACTCTCGGAACCGTCGCCCCATTCGCGATCGGTAAACGTGTTCACACCGAAATGGCAGAACAGCGCGAGCTCGTCGTTCTGCCACGCGAGTTGTGCCGGCGACGGACGCGGGCGCGGCGATGCAGCCGCGAATTCGCCGCGATGCCGAACCGAGCAGGCAGCCAGCGAGGCCACGGAAGCGCTGATGAACGAGCGGCGATTCATCTCCCATTTACGCTCCGCCGAGGTCGTCCGTCAACGCCGGGAATGGTCGTCGGGAATGCGTCGGGAATAACCGCGGAGCGTTGCGAGTCATGTCTGTCACACAGGCTCGCCCTCAGGAGGACGACAGTATGACCGAACATCGCGACCGCGACCACTCGCATTTCGACGAGCAGGGCAACACGCGCCCTACCGGAAAGAATTTCATCTCACAGAACGTGAACGACGACGGCATCGACCGTCGCGGATTTCTTCGCTGCATGGCTTGGGCAGGCACCGGCGTTGCCTGGGGCTTGGTCGGCGGAGTGCCAAAATCATTCGCTGTCGGCGGGCTCGCCACGCTCACCGACGAGCAGCGCAAGAGCATTTTCTTCGCGCAAATCAGCGACAGCCACATCGGCTTCAACAAGGAAGCCAACAAGGACGTAACGGCGACCCTGCAGGAAGCTGTTGGCCGGCTCAACGCGCTGCCGCAAACGCCGGCGTTCGTGCTTCACACCGGCGACATCACGCAGCTCGCCAAGGCCGAGGAGTTCGACACCGCCAACGAAGTTCTGAAAAGTGTAAAGACCGATCGCGTCTGGTACGTGCCCGGCGAACACGACGTCGCCACGGACAATGGCGCCAGCTACTTGCAGCGGTACGGCAAAGGAACCAAAGGCGGCGGTTGGTACAGCTTCGACCACAGTGGCGTGCACTTCGTAGGGCTCGTCAACGTTCTCAATCTCAAAGCCGGCGGACTCGGATCACTCGGCGCCGATCAACTCGCATGGTTCAAGAGAGACGTGAGCGGATTGGCAAGCAGCACGCCCATCGTTCTCTTTGCACACATCCCGCTGTGGACCGTGTATCCGGAATGGGGTTGGGGCACCGACGACTCCGAACAGGCGCTCTCGCAACTCAAGCGCTTCGGGTCGGTGACGGTGCTCAACGGACACATTCACCAGATCATGCAGAAGGTGGAAGGACACATCTCGTTTCACACCGCGATGTCCACGGCATTTCCGCAGCCGGCGCCCGGCACTGCGCCGGCACCGGGACCAATGAAAGTCGAAGCCGACAAGTTGAAGAGCGTCCTCGGAATCACCAACGTCACCTTCATTCCCGGGAGAGCTTCACTCGCTGTGGTGGACGCAACGATTTCTGGTTTGCCGCCGGCCTTCGACGCGGCGACGCACGACGCGATGACGAACAAACGCCAAACGCGGAAGACCGCGCCGCTCGGCGCCAACCAAATCGGCATCGACAACTTCAACTTCACGCCCGGCATCCTCACTGTGAAGGCCGGCACGTCCGTCACGTGGATCAACAACGATGACGTGCCGCATCTGATCGTGAACGTCGAGAACAAGTTCAAGCAGTCGTCCGTGCTCGACACCGACCAACGTCACAGCGTCACGCTGGCGAAGCCGGGCACGTACAACTACTTCTGCTCGTTGCATCCGAAGATGCAAGGCAAGATCATCGTGACGCCGTAGTCGCGGACGTGAACGCGGCCACGAATTGATCGAGCTCTGGGCGGTTGAGGTCCGACACCGCCCAGTACTCGATGCCGTCGTTGCGCCAATGCACGAGATGATAGCCACGATCGGTCGTCTCGCTTCTCGTTTCCTCCGTCCGCGACGTCGTGGGCCATGCGTAGACGTTGATCATGTGATCGCGCCGAGCGTACACGACCGCGGCAACTGAGCGTCCGTCGATGTAGTCGAGGCGGCCGCCGATGAGCCGGAACGCGGCGGAGTCGAGACTCGGCACCGGCGGTGAGAGACCAATACGACCGTTGAACCACGGCTTGACGTTGTGTTGGTTCGTCGACGCGACGTCCGTGAGATGCCCAGGCATGAGCGATCGGATGTGACTGGCCAACACATCGTCGGCAATCGAGCGTGACGGCGTGCCCTGCCGGGCAGCCGCGAACGTCACTGCACTGCTGACGATCGCGACGAGGACACTGGCGGCGGCAAGTCGCATCCAGGTGCGTTGTGGCTTGACTTCACGCGGAGGATCGAACGCATTTGGTTGGGCCAGTGCGTTTCGAATTCGTGCCTTGAGGACATCGGGAGCTGAATGACGCACGAGTTTGTCTCGGAGCAAGAGTGACGTTTCCGCGAGAAGACGATGTTCGCGCTCGCAATCGGCGCAGGTCGCGAGATGCTCGCGGATCTCCTGCATCTCGGAGGGCATCATTTCGTCGTCCACGTAGGCGTTGAGCACATCGCGACAGTCAGAGCAGCGCATATTAGCTCGCCTCCTGCGCGCCGAGTCCGAATGCGGCCGCGAGACGTTTTCTGGCGCGCGCGAGTCGCGACATGACGGTGCCGATGGGCGCGCCAACGATGTCGCTGATTTCTTTGTAGGACAATCCATCTATTTCTCGAAGCACGATGACCTCGCGGAATTCGGTCGGCAGCGCGGCCACTGCGCGATTCACTGCCGCTCGATCCGACGCTTCGATTGCCGCGGCATCGGCCGGCCGCGCATCACTCACATCCACGGCGGAGTCGTCCGAGAAGGAAATGTTGAACCGATCGGCGCTGTGGCGGCGCTGCCAAGTCAAGCAGCAGTTGCGCACGATGGCGAGCAGCCACGCTCGCGCGTCGCCGTCTCGATAGCCCTCGAAGTAGCGAAGTGCGCGCAGCACCGCGTCCTGTACTGCGTCCTGAGCGTCGTGCTCGTCGCGTAAGAGATAGCGCGCCAACGTGTACGCATCATCGAGATGCGGAAGGATGATTCGCTCGAAACGGTCGACGTCCTGCTGCCCCATTGGCCTGCGTCTGAGGGTGTGAGTGCCGGGTGTCCCCAGAGGAGACTATCGCGGTCCGCGGTTTATTCCCGCGCGCTCAAACCACAGTCAACCACGGCCGAGCTCGCGAATGGCGCGGCCGGCTCCACGGCTGTTGTCGAGTCGCATCTCCGAATATTTGCGCGACAACAATACGCCGTGCGCTCCGCCGTCGAAGGCCGCCTTGACCGACTGATACACGTCGTCCGGTGCGGTCTTTTTGCTCGTTGCCGCAGTTGGGATATCGACGTCGATACCAGGCCAGATTTTCATATTTGGCCCCGCTGCGGTCACCGCGCGTTTCGTCTCGAGCCGGACATAGTCGGCGCCAAGCCCTTCCTTGGCCAGCTGATCCAGCGGTTTGTCGCGGTATTGTTGAACGCCGTAGGTGAAGTCGAGCACCTGCGACGGTGTGAGATCAGCGAACAATGATGTCTGGACGCTGCGAACGTACTGCGCCAGGCGTTCGCCGCCGCACAGGTTGTAGATGACGACTTTCAAGAACTCTGAATACGTCTGAAAGTCGGCATAGTCCTGCTCGGCGCGATAGAACGGCGAGAACGAGTTGTTGTGCCACACGTGCCAGCCAATGCCTTTGTTCGGCGCGATGCTATGCGCCAGACGGTACATGTCGCGATACGTGTCGTTGAGCGCCTCATTCCAGAGACGCTCCCAAGCCATGATCTCGGGATACTTGGTGAGAAATCGCCAGAACGTCACGAAGGCGCCGTCGATCGGCACGGTGCCAGGCTGCTGGTTCGTGCCGCGAATGGCCGCTGACCAATTTGCCAGTTCCGTATAGCCGCGCTTCGCACGCTCGACGTCGATCCCCTGTGCGCGCGCTGCCGCCATGCAATACTGACAGAAGCACGCAATCCCGCCGCCTGCACCGACGCCCGCGTGATTGGCGACGAGTGCGTTGCCGAGCGGGCCCTGTCGTTCGCTGCCCCACATGAGTCCGTCCACGTCATATGATCGCAGATAGTCCTCGACCATCCCGAGCCAGAAGTTGCGCGTATTGGGGTTGCGCGAGCACGCGAAGGTCGACGGTCGTCCAGTGAGCGTGACCTCGCGCGCCTTGTCGAAGCCGGGCACGTTGGCGCCGATGACGTCTTCGAACCAGCAGATCACCTTCATGCCGCGCTTGTGTGCGCCGGGAAGGACGTCGGCGATCACGTCGTAGTTGGGATGGTCGGGGGCTTTCTCCGGAAGGATCGACGTGTTGCGATAGAACTGCGCGTGCGGCGTGGCGAATTGGCCGCCATGGAAGTTGTCGTCGTACTCCTGCTTGCCGTGGTCGGGAATCGCGCTGCCGCGCAGCTGTCGCCCACCGATCCCGCGCCCATAAGTGAACGTCGCGAGAAAGATCGTGTTGATCGATGCCAGTTCTTGAAAGTTGTCGAGGACTTTGTCGGTGCCTTCGTCGACAAACGACACCGCACCCGCTTGCATCCCGATCATCGCCCGCTCGGCGGGCTGCGCGGGTGCGATTCTCGAGATCGCGTCGATGCCTGGAATACGCGCAAGCGCCGCACCTCCGGCCAACACCGCTGACGCCTCGACGAATTCCCTGCGTTGCATGGAGCTCAGTTGTCCGATTTACGACGGCGACGGCCGCTCGCCGGCGACACGTCGATGATCAGCGCGATCACCAAGCCAGCGATCGGCCACACCGACCATACGCCGGCCCACCAGTGCTGGACCGCCGTGTACCAAAGGAAGGTCGTGGGCAAGAAGAAGAATCCGAGCACCGGCCAGAGCGCAGTATCGAACAGACCCTTGAACCAGGTCGAAAACAACCAGAGGCACACGATCACCAAACGCGGCGTGGCAAGCGCGAACAACGCGAACAGACAAGGCATTGCATTGACTCCTTACTGTCGCGCCGCGACGCGACTGTGCGTTGCTAAATGATGGCGGACAATGCTAGACGGTCGGCGCCCATTGGGGCGCGTACTCGCGCGACCAGTATTTGCTGGCCGCCGCGTCGCCGATGATGTGTCCCGTCTTTGGATCAGTGTGCAGCGCATTGCCGGTGTACTGCGCGATGTTTCCCAAATGGCAGAGCAGCACGCTCTTCGCTGCGTCGGCGATCGGAGCGCGCAGTGTCCCAGTGCCGCGAATGGCGCTGAGGAAATTCTCCATGTGCACCGACGTGGCCGCATCGTCGCCCGTGAGCTCGAGTCCGTTGCCGCTCTTCGGCTCGATGTTCTCCTTCACCACTTTGTTCGCGAGATCGTACTGCACGTAGCCGTCGCGATCGAGCACGATGCTTCCCGTCGTTCCGAGAATCGCTGTCCCGCGCCCGCGGCCGAATGTCTTGAGACCGTTGCAGCTCTGTCCCTGCCAGATGATCGTGCGACCGCCCTCGAACTCGAAGGTCGCTTCCTGCGTGTCGGGAAATTCCCAGTCGTCGGCGAAATGATAGCGACCGCCGTTCGACATCACGCGCGTCGGATAATCGACGCCGAGCGCCAATCGCGCGATGTCGATCTCGTGCGTGCCGTTGTTGCAAATCTCACCGGTGCCCCACCGTTTGAACCAATGCCAGTTGTAGTGAATGACATTGTCGCGATACGGCGTCTGCGGCGCTGGACCTTGCCACAAATCGTAGTTCAAGTTTGACGGAACCGGCGCAGGCTTTCCCTTCCCGATTCCCAGGCGTGTATTCGCGTACCACGCGCGCACGAGATACGGCCGGCCGATGACTCCGTCCTTGATCATGTGCAACGCCTCGATCGTGCGATCGGACGAGCGCTGCTGCGTGCCCATCTGGACGACGCGATTGTATTTTTTCTGTGCGGCGACGAGCAGCTCCCCCTCGCGCGGGTTGTGACCGCACGGCTTCTCGAGATAGACGTGCTTGCCCGCCTTCATGGCGAGAATGGCCATCGGCGCATGCCAGTGATCCGGCGCCGCGATGGAGATCACATCCACTGACTTGTCGTCGAGCGCGCGGCGGAAATCCCCGATCGCCTTGGGCGCCGTCTCGGGCCCGGTGCTCGCCTGCTTGAGCGCTTTTCCAAGGACCGTTGCGTCAACGTCGCACAGATAGGCGACTTCACTGTTCTTTAAACGAGCGAAATTCTGCGCGTGCACGGCCCCGCGGCCGTTGAGACCAATGACGGCGACGACGATCTTTTCGTTCGCCGAGCCCTTGCCAGCGAGCATCGACGCCGGCAAGCGACTCGACACCATCGCGCCCAATCCCGCCGCCGATGCGCTTTTGAGAAAGGCGCGACGACCCACGTCCGACGTATCGTCCGTCATGGTTTCAGCTCCCGGATCTTGATAGCGCGATAGAACGTCTCGTCGCCATGATCCTGCAGAATGATGTGCCCCGTGCGGCGATCAGCGAATCCGTTGATCGAGTGGTATTTACTCGTGGCAAGCGCCGAGTCCATGCGCGCCGTACCGAGATCGAAATCCACTACCTTCGCGCCATTCAGCCAATGCTCACCGTGGTTGCCGTTGAACACGATGCGCGACGTGTTCCATGAACCGACGGGCTCGAGTCGTTTGTTGTCTCCTGGCGCGATCAGCTCGTACAGCGCGCCCGAGCGATGCGACGCGAGCTTGTTGTCCTCGTTCAAAGAATCGTCAAGCACTTGGTACTCGAAGCCAAGCGCGGCGTGGTTCGACGCGTTCTTGAGCGAGAAGGCCTCGTCGACATTGTACTTGACGCCGCTGTTCGCGCCCGGCGCCACCTTCCATTCGAACGAAAGCTCGAAGTTCCGGAACGCGTCGACGGTCATGAGATCGCCGCCGTTCGCGGGCTGGCCGTCGGGCATCTTGGGGACGTTGCCGCTGGCGAGCTTCTGGATCGCGCCGTCGGTCACCTTCCAGTGTGCCGTCGGCACCGAGTCGTAGCCCAGTCCGCGCCAACCGGCGAGCGTCTTGCCGTCGAACAGAAGTCGCCAGCCAGCGGACCGCTCCGCGGCGGTCAGCTGGTTGGGCGCCGCGGACTGCGCACGGAGCGTCGCGGCGCCAAGTGCCACGAGAACAGCGATGACAGAACTCGAATGTCGCACGCGACTGCTCCCCATGGATGGAAGGCGTGCGCGGCCGTTGGCTACCGCTTAGGCCACACTACACCCTGACTGTCGCTCACCGTTCCCAGGCCTTTGTACACGAACTTCTGAATACGTTTTCCTTCGTACGTCTCGGCCGTGAAAATATTGCCCTTGGAATCGGTGGCGATGCTGTGCACCGCGAACCACATGCCCGGCTGACGCCCGCCATCGCCGAAGCTCGTGAGAATCTCGAGCGACTGCCGATCCATGACGTAGATCTTCTCGTTCTTGCCGTCCGCCAGGAAGATGTACTTCTGCGCCGCGTCCTTCGAGAACGCGATGTCCCACACCGAGCCGTCGCCCTTGGTCAACGGCTTGATGATTTTCTCTTTCACGAACGTGCCGTTCTTGCGGAAGACCTGAATGCGATCATTTGGACGGTCGCACACGTAAACCAATCCGTCCGGTGTCGGCTCGGCGCAGTGCACCGGCGTGCGGAACTGCTGCGCGACGGGCGCGTCGGGATTGTAGGGGCCGAGGTTCGAGTCCGACGGCACGTGACCGTACGCGCCCCAGAGACGCTTGATGCGGCCGGTCGTCATGTCGATCACCGCGACGCGATGATTGCCGTAGCCGTCGGCGACGAACGCTTCATTGGCGGCAATGTCGAACGAAATTTTCGCGACGCGACCGAAATGGGTCGTGTCGTTGCTCGCCGTGGGTTGCCCGGGCACACCGATTTGCATCAGGAAATGCCCGTCGTGCGTGAACTTGAGGATATGCGAATCGGGCCCCTGATTGATCGACGGAATTCCGCCGCCGTTGCCGCCGATCCACACGTTGCCTTTGTTGTCGATCGAGATGCCGTGGTTCGATGACGGCCACACATACGGCGCGCCGGCCACCGGTCCGCCCCACGACGCGACGAGGTTGCCCGCCGGATCGAATTCGAGCACCGGCGGCGCCGGAACGCAGCACTCGCTCAGTTTCGGTTTGGCCACGGCACCGATCTCCGTCGTGGAATCGAACGTGTCGTTGCGATGCACGATGAACACGTGATCGCGATCGTCAACGCCGACACCGATGACATTGCCGAGCACCCAGTGATTGGGCAGCGGTTTCGGCCAAAGCGGATCGACCTCGAACCGCGGCGCCGTGAGAGTTTTTGCATGGGCGTGTGCGTCGAGCACGCGCTGGCCCACGGCGAGCAAGAGAATGGCGCTGACGAGCGCGCCCACGCGCACCGTCGTTTGCATACGCGTCATGGCTTGGCACTCCCGGCGCGCGGCCAGAGGACACCGGCGTTCATGGTGGTCACGGCTCCGAGTCCTTTAAAGTCGAATCGCTGCACGCGTTTGCCTTCGTACGTCTCGCCAGTGAACACATTGCCTTTGGAGTCGGTCGCCACGCTGTGCGGCGCGTAGAACTGTCCGGGTTGGCGTCCGCCGTCGCCGAAGCTCGTGAGGACGTCGAGCGTCAGGCGGTCGATCACCCAGATTTTCATGTTCATGCCGTCGGCCACGTAGAGATATTTCTGCTGCGGATCGCGCGAGAAGGCGATGTCCCAGACGGAGCCGTCGCCGAGTGTTGCGGGGGCGACGAGGACTTCCTTGACGAAGGAGCCGTCTTTCTTGAAGACCTGAACGCGATCGTTGCTACGGTCGCAGACGTAGACCATTCCGTCTTTGCTCAGCTGCGCGCAGGCGACGGGCGTGCCGAATTGCTGCGACGGCGTTCCACCGGGCGTGTACGTCGCCGGCTTCGAGTCGTCGGGCTTGTTGCCGTAGGCACCCCAGAACCGCTTGATGGCTCCGGTTTTCGCATCGACCACCGCGACGCGGCGGTTGCGAGCGCCATCGGCGACGAACATTTCGTTCGCCGCTGCGTCGAACGAGAAGCTCGTTGGCCCGCCGAAACTCTCGGTGCTCGCGCTATTCGCGGGAAGTGCCGGCGCGCCGCCACGCCCGCGTCCCCCTCGACCGGCGCCCCGACCGCCCGCACGTC
>Ga0193753_10001524_pt1 | contig 19707 bp, 14 predicted proteins | sample H1c2metaG_FD_144925 | JGI IMG/M metagenome (GOLD analysis project Ga0193753, IMG submission 144925) | Soil microbial communities from a riparian zone of the East river system, Colorado, United States - H1c2 | ecosystem: Environmental > Terrestrial > Soil > Riparian zone | place: USA: East...
CTTAAGGATGACGACATTCTCAAGAGGACGGTCGCGGTCCTCGCCCTTGCTTGTCGGCACAACGGCTATCTTATCCACTATATCCAGGCCCTTGACCACTTCTCCAAATACAGTGTACTGCTGATCCAGGAATGGCGCTCCACCGAGTGTCTTATATACCTCCCTTTGAGCGGCGGGTATCTTTCTTTTGAGCCGGTATTTTTCCAGTGAGTCGAGGCCATTGTCGGAGAATGTTTTTCCATGAACGATATAGAACTGGCTGGCGCTACTGGCCCTGGTTGGATTCACATCGTCGCTTTCGCGAGCGCCGGCAACAACCCCTTTCCTATGGAAGAGGCCTGGCCGGAACTCGGCGGGCACTGTATAGGAGGGTCCGCCATTTCCCAATGGCTGGCCCGCTATCGCATGTCTGCTATCGGGATCACCGCCCTGGATCATGAACTTGTTTATGACGCGATGAAATAATGTGCTGTCATAATACCCCGACTTGGCTAGTTTGAGAAAATTGTCGCGGTGCAGGGGTGTCGAGTCCGAAAGACGAATGACGATATCGCCGAAATTCGTTTGTAACAGGACATCCTTTCGCCGGTCTTTTTTCTTAAGCTTTATTTCCTGCTGGCCATAGGATGGCTGCAATGAAATGAACGCTACGAACAGAAGTAGAAATTTATTTATCATTTTATGGGGATAATGTTTTGCCGTGTTCATGTGCGCGCCTGGCAAGAAAAGAATGCCGGCGTTCATCCTTCACTCCTCAAATCTCATGCTCTTCGAAATAGAGAAGCACATGATCCTTCAGGAAATTTTCCTGCTCTATCGGGTTCATGTCGGGCATAGCCTTCAACTGCTTGAAGTGGGGCCAGCCTTCCTCGTCTTTCTTCTCCAATTCGTAGAACCCACTTGGGCTAAGGAGGGTGCAAATGGCCACATGCATCAGGTCCTGCTTTTGCTCCTTGGTGAATTTCTGATTTACTTTTCCTGTTTCCTGTATGCCGATGAGAAAGAGAAGGGATTCGAGATCGGGTTTCTTCCCGAACCGGTCTACCAATTTGGCCTCCAATTTCCACCATCGCTGCTGTAGATCGTCTGTTGCAAACATAGGCGCAAAGATAAATATCAATATCATCCGGGCGGGAAGATTTAATTTTTAGAAATTCCTATCGGCCCCAAAGCGCAGAACCTGCCTGTGCAGTGATTATCTTTGCCCAAATTTTTGATACATGTTGCAGTTACACGTCATCCGGCAGGACCCAACCGGTGTAAAGGAAAAATTGACCAGGAAGAATTTTAAGGATACGGACCTGGTGGATAAGATCCTTACCCTGGATGATGAGAGAAAGAAACTTCAGCTGGATTTCGACTCCAACCAGGCGAGGGTGAACGCCTTTTCCAAGGAGATCGGCCAGCTGATGGGGAAGGGAGAGACTGAAGCGGCCACGTTGAAGAAGCAGGAAGTAGCTGCGCTCAACGCAATGCTGAAGCCCATCACAGAGAGGCTGACGGAAACGGAAAAGCAACTACAGGAGGAACTGGTCAGGTTGCCCAACCTTCCTTCCGATAAAGTACCGGCCGGCAAGACACCTGCAGACAATGTGGTGGTGAGAGAAGGCGGTACCATTCCGGTGTTGCCGGAGGGGGCATTGCCGCATTGGGAACTGATCAAAAAAATGGATATCATCAATTTCGAGATAGGTGCTAAGCTTACGGGAAGCGGCTTCCCGCTATACAAGGGAAAGGGTGCAAAGCTTCAGCGGTCACTGATACAATATTTTCTTGATTATAATATTGCCGCTGGCTACATGGAATACCTTCCTCCATTCATGGTGAATGAGGCTTCGGCGTATGGTACGGGACAATTGCCGGATAAGGAAGGACAGATGTATCATATGCCCGCCGACAAATTTTACATGATCCCAACGGCAGAAGTGCCCGTTACCAATATTTACAGGGATGAAATAGTGAAGCAGGCCGAACTGCCGATCAAGATGACCGCATACACTCCTTGTTTTAGGAGGGAGGCTGGGAGCTTCGGGGCGGATGTCCGCGGACTGAACAGGGTGCACCAGTTCGACAAGGTGGAGATCATCCAATTGGTGCAGCCGGATACGAGCTACGATGTGTTGGAGGAAATGGTCTTGCACGTGGAAAAGTTGCTCAATCAGCTGGGACTTCCTTATCGCATCTTAAAATTATGCGGCGGGGATATGGGGTTTACGTCTGCACTTACCTATGACTTCGAGGTTTTCAGTGCGGCGCAGGGGAAATGGCTCGAAGTGAGTTCCGTTTCTAATTTCGAGGCCTACCAGACCAATCGGATGAAGATCCGGTTCAAGGATGAGAAAGGAAAAATGCAGCTCGTTCATTCCCTGAATGGAAGTTCGCTTGCTCTCCCCCGAATTGTCGCCAGCCTGTTGGAAAATAATCAAACGGCGGAGGGAGTGCGGCTGCCGGAGGCACTGGCCAGGTACTATGGAAGGAATGTCCTTTAGATTTAGAAAGGCTCATAAGATAGGAATTAGGAATAAGGAGTAGGCAATTGGGCCAAAGGACGAGCCTTCCGATCTATCAGGGGGCGGCATTCACGATTCACGTCGGGGACATTAGGGTTCTGGATTTATGAAAATGCTTATAAAAAATAAGGAAAACTGATTAGGAACCGCGCCAAAAAGAAAAGGTATTCCGGTTATCGGAGGGCCATTCACGATTCACGTCTCACGATTCACGTTCTCCGATTAAACCTTTCCCTTTTTCAGTAGTCCCACTGCAAACACGATCATTTGGCCAACCAGTTAAAAAATCAGCACCTTTTGTGGCGGGCGGGTTTTGGACCCGCTGTAGAACAACTTGAAGACCTGGGAAAGGTCTCCACCAAACAATTCTACAAGGCCCTGGTGAAGGCCTCGGATAAGAAGCCTGAATATATCAACGTTGCGGATAATTATCTCCAGGGACTCATGATGGGTTTCGACGACGTGGGGCGTATTCAACAGAAAGAGCTTACTCCGGACGAAAAGAAAATGGTACGGGATAAGAACAGGGAGGGCGTAAAGAACCTGAATCTTTCCTGGCTGAAGGAAATGGTGAACAGCCCCGCCCAACTCAGGGAGAAGATGGCGTTCTTCTGGCATGGACACTTCGCCTGCCGCAACCTGAATGTGTTTTACCAGCAGTGCCTGCTGGATGTAATAAGGACAAATGCACTCGGCAACTTCGGCACCATGCTCAGGGAAGTTTCGAAGACGGCGGCCATGCTCAACTTCCTGAATAATCAACAGAACAAGAAGGATCATCCAAATGAGAATTTCGCACGGGAAGTGATGGAATTATTCACTGTAGGCCGTGGCAACTATAGCGAGACCGATATTAAGGAAGCCGCCCGCGCATTCACGGGATGGACGGCTACGGTACGGGGAGACTTCATTTTCCGCAAGGGACAGCATGACTTCGGAAATAAGACGGTAATGGGAAAATCGGGCAACCTGGAGGGCGAGGATGTTCTGAACATACTCCTGGATCAAAAGCAAACAGCGCACAATCTTGCGCAGAAGATATACCGGTTCATGGTAAACGATACTCCCGATAAGGAGAGGGTGGACTGGCTTGCCGATAGGTTTTATAAATCCAATTACGATATTGCCGGTCTACTGGAAGATATTTTTACCAGCGACTGGTTCTATGATCAGAAAAATACCGGTGTGAGGATAAAATCACCCGTTGAATTATTGGTCGGTATTCAGCGGATGTTGCCTATGAAGCTGCAGAACCAGGAATCATTGATCGTGTTGCAAAGAATATTGGGGCAGTTACTGTTCTATCCACCGAATGTGGCGGGCTGGCCCGGTGGTAAGACCTGGATCGACAGCAGTACGCTTATGATGCGAATGCGGATACCTCAACTGATCAATGATGAAGATGAGATGAATGTGACTCCGAAGACGGATGATGATCAGATGATGGGCCGGCCGGATGAGGCCGCTATGGCGGACAATCGCGCTAAGGCAGTGGCGAAGGGGAAAAATATCAGTAACAAGGGAATGAAGCCTATCGATGCGGACATTGACTGGTCCAAATTCCTGGGATATTTCGAAAAGACGGATCGTGCGAACCTGGAGAATGCTATTGCAGGTCTCCTGTTGCAGACGAAGACGGCTGTCGGCGGCGATATCATCAAGGCTTATGCGGATGGTACCAGTCGGGAGAGCTTTATTAAGTCGGCGACGATACAGGTGATGAGTACGCCCGAGTACCAATTGTGCTGAGAACGTGAGACGTGAATCGTGAATCGTCAATCGTGAATGCAGTCTGATGAGGGAGTTGCGAGACGAGAACGTAAATCGTGAGTCGATAATCGTGAATGCAGTCCGATGAGGGAGTTGCGAGACGAGAACGTGAATCGTGAGTCGGTAATCGTGAATACACTCCGATGTTAGTGATTGCAAATTTTATTGGTTTATTAAATTTTAGTCGATGTTTCTAAAACGCAAACAATTCATCCAGATCGGATCGCTGGCGACTGCATCGATGATGCTGCCGAAATTCCTGAAGGCCTTCGAGATGCCGGCGGCGGTGCCTGCGGGCAACAAGGTGGCGGTGATCCTGCAACTGAGCGGAGGCAACGATGGATTGAATACCGTTATCCCAATAGGAAACGATATTTATTATAAGTCGCGGCCGCGCCTGGGAATCGAGAAGGTGAAGGCGCTTGCAATAACCGATGAGGTGGGGCTGCATCCTGCGCTGACGGGCTTCAGGGAGTTGTATGACGACGGTAGCCTGGGGATCATCAACAGTGTGGGCTATCCCAATCCCGACCGTTCCCATTTTCGCAGCATGGATATCTGGCAGACGGCAAGCCAGAGTTCCGAATATCTTACTTCGGGGTGGTTGGGTCGATACCTGGATGCGCAATGCAGTGGATGTGACAAACCCACACAGGCCATCGAGATAGATGATGTCCTCAGTTTATCCATGAAGGGTCAACTCATGAATGGCATCGCCGTAAAGGATCCGAAGAGATTGTATGGAACGGCGAATGAAAAATTCTTCCGTGATGTAATGAAGAATCACGGCGCCGGAAATGGAGAAGAGCCTGTAGACTATCTCTACAAGACGATGTCGGAAACACTTTCATCGGCGGATTATATCTTCAAGCAGAGCAAGCTTCATCCCACCGGCGCGGTATATCCCACCACGGAACTCGGGAAGAGCATGAAGACGATCGCTTCGCTGATATTTTCCGACATCAATACCAAGGTGTATTATGTTTCACTCGGAAGTTTCGATACGCATGTCAACCAACAGGCACAGCAACAGCGGTTATTCACGGAAATGAATGACGCAGTGGCGGCATTCGTGAAAGATCTGAAGGCCAACAACCGCTTCAGCGATGTATTGCTCTTTTCATTTTCCGAATTTGGGCGACGCGTTTCGCAGAATGCAAGTGGCGGCACCGATCATGGCACGGCGAATAATATGTTTCTCCTGAGTGGCGGACTCAAGAAGAAAGGATTGATAAATGAAATGCCCGACCTGGCGGACCTGAATGAGGGCGACCTGAAGCACAAGGTGGATTTCAAGCAGGTTTATGCCACCGTGCTGGACAAATGGCTTGGTGCAGATGCAACGAAGATCTTAAGTACTCCCTATACATCGATGGACTTTTTATAACCATCAATGATCCGTAGCCGGCAGGAGGTCCCCCCCCGCGGGACCTTTTTTCAATTAGCCGACTGGCCAATTTGATAATTTGGTAATTTGATAATGTGCCAATGATCCTTAGCAGGAGAGTCATTACTCATCGGAGCACGCCTCATTGACAAATTATCAAATTATCAAATTGGCTAATTTTTCTTCATCGCTATCCGGTAAAGCGTAAGGCCCATTATGACGAAAAAGAGAACGCCGAGCCATTTGAATCCTTCCGTTCCGAATATGCCGGTGAGGCCATGCTCTGCACTTATTTTCGCCAGCTTTGCATTGATATTGTCGTTTACCGTGAGGAAGGCGACGATGACTCCGGCGATTGCACCACCCGCAACGAGGCCGGTGGCGAAGAGATTTCCTTTACCAAGATCCTCCTCCTCTGGAAGTACCTGGATATTTTTCTTTTTATTTTTCCATTCAACTATACCGCGAACAGCTCCTCCTAAGAAAATTGGAAGAGTAGTAGACAGAGGTAAATAGATGCCAATGGCAAAACTCAGCGCCTTGATGCCACATAGTTCTACAACAATTGCGATGAAAACGCCAACGAGGACGAACTGCCAATCGAGATTGTGGCTCAAGATCCCCCTGGTAACGGTGGCCATTAGCGAGGCCTGGGGTGCGGAGAATTTGTCGGAGCCGCCGATGGCGTGCTGTATTCCCTGCGCCGCCATCTCTGCAGTGGGGTGATCGAGGACCTTGACCGTTGCACCGACTGCCAGTGACGCGACGATAACACCAACGAATAACGCTATCTGCTGATACTTGGGCGTGGCACCCACTAAAAATCCCGTCTTCAAATCCTGTGAAGTGGCGCCGGCATTGGATGCTGCGATGCAGATCATGCCACCGACAACCAACGCCATTGGCTCATAAACATGCCCCGTCCACTTAACCGCAAGGAAGATGAGACAGGTGCCCATGAGTGTAGCGATGGTCATGCCGCTCACGGGGCTATTGGATGATCCGATAAGGCCTACGATGCGTGAGGCTACGGTAACGAAGAATGCGCCGAATACGATTACCAGTAAGCCCAATAATAATTTACTACCGATATTATTGCCGGGAATAAGAGTACTGGGCAAGAATGCGATGACTAATAAAAGTACCAGGCTACCAATGCCTACTACTTTCATAGAAAGATCTCTTTCCGTTCTTGGGATTTCGGCTACGACCGAGCCGTCATTTTGTTTTTTCAAAGACTTGACGCTTCCTTTAAAAGAAGATACGATCGTCGGCATAGTTTTGATCAGTGTAATAAAACCACCGGCCGCCACGGCGCCCGCGCCGATCACCCTGATATAGGCTTTGTATATAGCCATCGACCAATCGGCAAATTGATGCGTAACGGGATCCCATCCACCCGCACTGGCGGGACCGGGCAACGACATGTCTTTCCAATAGCCCAGTTTTACCAATTGAGTGGCAATGATCTCTCCGTGATCATTCAGCAGGCTCGCAAGCAGGGGAGTGAATACAAACCAACTCAATATTCCGCCGGCCACTAATACTCCGCTGATCTTCGGCCCGATGATATAACCCAGGCCAAGGTACTCAGGCGTGATCTCCCCGCTGATCTTGGCCGATGGAAAGAACTTCTGCGTTTGCCTTGTCATGAACGCAGGCGTTTCGGCTATTACATGAAATACTTTTTGCATGATGGCATATACGAAGGCGAAGCCCAGGCCGAAGAAGGCGGTCTTCGCGAAATCGCCGCCCTTCTCCCCTGCCTTCAAGACAGAGGCGCAGGCGGTTCCTTCGGGATAGGGAAGTGTAGCATGTTCCTGTACGATCAGGGACCGGCGGAGCGGTATCATCATCAGCGTACCGAGCAGACCTCCGATGATAGCGAGTATCAATATGGTAAAATAGTTGAAATAGTCGGCGCTCTTCGCGTCTGTCAGGAAGAGAAAGCCCGGCAGTGTAAAGACCACACCGGCGGCAATGCTTTCGCCCGCCGAACCCGTGGTCTGTATGATGTTATTTTCAAGTATGGTCGTCTTCAGGAATTTTCTTCCCAGCGTAATTGCGATCACCGCAATAGGAATAGAGGCGGAGACCGTGAGACCGGCTTTCAATGCGAGGTACACCGTTGCCGCACCGAAGATGACCCCGAAGATGGCGCCGGTCAAAATGGATTTTACCGTCAATTCGGCCATCTTCGTCTCGGGAGCTACGAAAGGTTTGAAAGTACTTGGTTGTTCCGCCATACAGTTAGTTTTATGATGGTAAGATAAAAAAACTAAGCCATCCCTGTTCATGTGGGATGGCTTAGTTTAAAAACACTATAAATTGCCGGGTCGGCTATAAATCAAAATGCCTTCTTCTCTACCGGCTTACCATCGGCATCGAGCTCGATGATCTCGTAGCCCAATTTTTGAAGGCCGGATAAGATCTTGGCCTTATCGCCCACAACGAGGATATTCATCTTATCAGCATCGAGCCATTTCTTTGCGAGGGCATCGATATCGGCTTTCGTTATGCTATTAACGATCTTGTTTTGCTGATCGACGAAGTCTGCCGGCAGATCGTTGTCCAGTATATTGCCAATGAAGCCCGCCTTCTGGAAACCGGTTTCGTATCTCAGTGCATCACGCTGACCGATGGCGCTCTTCATGAACGCAAGTTCTTCGGCGGTGATGCCTTGCGCAGAGTAGCCCTTTAATTCTTTCATGATCTCGATCAGCGCGCTGTCAGTGGCATTGGCCCTGATACCGGAGCTGAATATGAAGTCGCCGGTCTGCTTTCCACCGCTGAACCCGCTGCGTGCTCCATATGTCCATCCTTTATCTTCCCTGAGATTAAGATTAAGCCTGCTGTTAAAGGCGCCACCGAGAACATAGTTCATGAGACCTGCCTTGTAATATTCACCGGTTGCATCGTACTTCAGTCCTGTCACGTATCCTACACGGAACTCCGTCTGTGCAGCCTTTGGAACATCCACGAGATAGATCTTCGTCTTGGCGATGACGGGCGATGCAGGAATGGTTGGAATGGTTATTTTCTTAGCGGGAAGTTGATTGAGGAAGGAAAGTTTCGGTAGTATTTCGTCTTCCTTTACATCGCCGACTACTACTACTTCGGTGCCCTGCGAAGTCATGTAGGTATCATAATAATATTGGATATCGGCGAGAGTGAACGCCTTCACCGTTTCTTCCGTTCCATCGGCGGATATACCGAGGATATGGTTATTGCCATAATCTATTTTCTCAAAAACTGCATCGGCTACGGCAGCTGGTTGAGAAAATAGATTATTGAAGCTCTCCAGGTTTTGTTTCTGGATCCTGCTGAATGCAGCCTGCGTGAAACTCGGATTGAATATCCTTTCCTGTAATAATTTCAGTGTCGCATCCAGGTTCTTCTTCTGTGCCTGTACCTGGAAGTTGATGTCTTCTGTTCCGCTGAAAACATTGATGGAGGCGCCAAGCTTCTGCAGTTCGCGGCTCATTGCCTCGGCGGAATAGTTCTTGGTATCATCATTCATCATGTCGGTGAACACGGAGGCGAGTCCCGCCTTGGAGAGATCGTTTGTATTCAGCAGATGTCCGCCGGGTATCTTGACGGATATTGTAACGGTTGGAAGCTCCGTATTCTCTGTACCTATTAACTTTATTCCGGAAGGCCAGTCTTTTTTCCAGAAGGCCGGGACCTTGACAACAGGATTCGGGCCATTCGGTGGAATGGTATGACGGTCGAAATTATCCTTTGCCTTCACATAGGTGAGACCATCGTATCCATAGGAGGGAGGGGTGTAATGACTTTCATCGACGGTGTAGTTGTTGGTGCCGACCATCATATTATCCTGGTTCTTTGGCAGAACGCTTACTACTACACAATGCTTGTCCTTCACATATTTATTATACACACGCATTACATCTTCCTTCGTTACCGCCTGGTACATGGCCAGCAGTTTGCCGATCATGTTTGGATTGCCGGCGAAGGTCTGGAATGCGGCCAGTTGAGAGACTTTCCCCGCCACGCTTTGAAGGCCGTTGATGAGCTGCGCTTCATAGCCACCTTTGAATTTAGCTATATCGTCGTCTGTTACTCCTCTCGCTTCAAAGCTGTCCAGTGCATTATCGAGGAGATAGAACATGCTCGCCAATGACTTGCCGGGATAGGGGATTACCTGGAAGGTAAAGCTGCCCGATAATTCCTGGAGGCCGCTGAAGCAATTCGCCTGCAGCGCAAGTTGTTTCTTTGTGAGTTGCTGGTAGAGCACCGAATTATTTCCCTGTCCGAGGATCTGTGCGAGACACGCGAGTGCGGCCTGGTCGGCATTATAGTTAGGCACGGTAGGATAAGTCCTGACCATCATCGGTAGACGGGCATAGTTATCGGTATAGGATGCGAAACGATGTTTGTCGAGTTGGGGGATCATCGCAGGCATATTCGTTACCTCTGGTCCGCGGGGTATGGGGCCGAAATATTTTTCTGCCAGTTTAACCACCTCTGCGGGGGTTACGTCTCCACCCACGGTTATGGTTGCGTTATTAGGGCCATACCAGCGAAGGAAGAAATTCTTGAGATCGTTTACATTCACCCTGTTCAGGTCCTCGATGTATCCAATCGTGAGCCAGGAATACGGGTGGCCATAGGGATACATATTCTTGGACATTACCTCCTGCAACAGTCCATACGGGCGGTTGTCGTAATTCTGACCTCTTTCGTTCTTCACTGTCTCCCGCTGCACCTCGAATTTCTTTTGGGTAACGGCATCCAGCAGGAAGCCCATACGGTCGGCTTCCAGCCACATCATTTTTTCCAGTTGATTGGAGGGGGCCGTTTCGAAATAATTGGTGCGGTCCGTGTTGGTAGAGCCGTTGAGGGTTCCGCCGGCTTCAGTAACGATCTTGAAGTGCTGCTCATCGGCAACGTTATCGCTTCCCTGGAACATCATATGTTCGAAGAAGTGGGCGAACCCGGATTTGCCGATCTCTTCCCTTGCAGAGCCGACATGGTAGGTAACGTCGACGTGCGTTACGGGGTCGCTATGATCTTCGTGAATAATAAGGGTTAACCCATTTGGCAAAACATATTTCTCATATGGGATTACGATCTCGTCACCCTGACGGGTCACTTTTTCCACCAGCTTGGCCTGCGAATGCACGGCAGCGGTCGTCAGCAAGGCAAGGGCCACCGACAGGAATAATTTTTGTCTCATGTTGTGATTGATTTTTGGAGAAGCAGCAAAATACGAAAACAAGCTCTACAAACATCGCCATTCTTCAAAATGCCTGCCGGCAAATCGATATATTTCTACCTTTGAAAAAAAGAAACAAGTATGACTACAAGGAACAATCACGAGATCGATTTCAAAATATACGGGGAAGAGCTTCAGTATGTGGAGATCGAACTCGATCCAAATGAGACGGCCGTCGCTGAAAGCGGGGCCATGATGATGATGGACGATGCCATACAGATGCAGACCATCTTCGGGGATGGGTCTGCCGCCCAGCAATCGTCCGGCTTTCTCGGCAAACTCATGAGTGCGGGTAAGCGGGTGCTGACGGGGGAGAGCCTGTTCATGACCACGTTCACCAATGTGGGCCAGGGCAAGAAAAGGGTGAGTTTCGCCGCTCCCTATACGGGAAAGATCATCCCGATAGATCTGAAGCAGTTGGGTGGAACTATCATTGCGCAGAAGGATGCATTCCTGTGTGCTGCGAAAGGTGTGAGTGTAGGCATTTATTTTCAGCGCCGGCTCGGTACCGGAATTTTTGGAGGGGAGGGGTTCATCATGGAAAAACTGGAAGGTGATGGACTTGCATTTCTTCATGCCGGCGGTTATGTGATAGAGAAGACACTGCAGGCGGGTGAAGTGTTGAAGGTCGATACGGGTTGTGTCGTTGCCTATGTGCCCACAGTCGATTTCGACATAGAATTCGTGAAGGGAGTGAAGAACGTCCTCTTCGGCGGAGAAGGCCTCTTCTTCGCAAGGCTTCAGGGACCGGGCAAGGTATGGATACAATCGTTACCTATCAGCCGCCTGGCCGGTCGCATACTCGCCTATGCAACGTATAAGAGGAAGGAGGAGGGGAGTATTTTGGGTGGGTTGGGAAATTTGCTGGATGGGAGGGAATAACGTGAAACGTGAGTCGTCAATCGTGAAGAACGTGAATCGTGAAACGTCAATCGTGAATACAACACTCTATAATGAGAATATTCGAATCGATTAAGATCATGTCCTGATCGATTCGAATATTCTTATAGCGGAGTGTATTCACGATTGACGTTTCACGATTCACGATTCACGTTTGTGATTGACGACTCACGATTCACGTTGTCCCTCAAAACCCTTTGACGTTCTTCACTTCTTCCTTTACAGGGGAGCTCTCGGGATACATCACCGACTTGACCATGTTGTTCAGTGTCAGGAATTTCTTCGCGGCATTCTGTACATCCTGTATGGTTATGGAATCGATCTTCTGTTCATAGTCCAGTACATTCTCCGGATCATCACCATTGATGAAGGCATTAGAGAGATTGGTCAACCAATAGTCATTGTTCTGCAGATTGACATGGTATTGCTTCCTCCATGTTTCCTTCACTTTGTCAAGGTCTTTCTGCTCGATGCCTTTTTCCTGTGCATCTTTGATGATGGTAACGAGGGCGTCGGTCAGCTTATCGACGTTTTCAGGACCACATGGGATGGTAGCGCGAACAGTGAAATGCTCGAACGGACGCTTCACAATTGATCCACCCATACCACCACCATACATGCCGCTCATGTCCTCGCGCAGCTTCTCGATGATCTTGATATTAAGTACTTCCAGCAAGGCCGCGAGTTGAAGGCGGTTGTCCCTGCTATATTGCGTCTCGCCCTCGAAGAAGAGGTTTATCATTGCCTGCGATTCCTTCCCTCTTTTTATCCTGATATCCGTTATCCCCTTCTTCAGGCGGACGCCGACATCCTTATAGTTATTTTCTTTTGCTGCACTGGGCAACGAGCCGAGATATTTCTCCAGCATCGGCTTTGCCGTTGCAGGATCGATGTTGCCGACGAAACTGAAATGCATTCCCTGTGCATTGCCATACACCTCGTTGTAAATGGCCAGCGCCCTGTCGAGATTGATCTTATCGTAGTCGGCGGGTTTTGGAATTCCATCGATCCACGGATTGTTTTCATAGGCGATCTTCTGCACGGTATCGTCATAAGAATTCTGTGGATCCTTGTTGACATATTCCAATGCGCCCTTTTGTTTGCTTACAAATGACCGGAACAGACTCTCGTCTTTCCTTGGCTGAGTGAAATACAGGTTCACCAATTGAAGGAAGTTCTCGAAGTCCTTCACGCTGCTCTTCCCTTCGATGCCTTCATCGTCCGCGTTCATATATGGATTGACGGAGAATGTCTTTCCCGCCATGAATTTCTCGAGATCGGTAGGTGACATATCCTTCACGCCCATTTGTTGAACGATGGTGGTTGCGTTCGAGGCATTCTCTTTATCTGCCAGCGGATATTTATGATAGCCTCCTACGCGCCATGCATCCATAACGATCTCGTCGTTCTTGAGTGTAGTAGGCTTTATACTGATGGTAACTCCATTGCTAAGTGTGAAATCGGTGGTTCCCAGCTTTTCATTCTTCTTCTCACCGGTGACCTTTCCGGCCACAGGATCCTTATCCAGCAGGGCAGCCGAGACCAATTTCTCCTCGTAAGCCTTGACCGGTTTGTTGTTGGCCGCTACGAGTGTCTTCAACAAGCTCGCATTACTTGGCAATTTATCCTTCATTGGCGCCGGAGCTTCCAGTAGGGTAAATGCATTATTGGTGGATGGCATCTTCCGGGCCACGTCGTTGATCTCCTGGAGCGTGATAGCAGGCAACGCCTGCTTGATGAAATTAAAGCGGTGCTGAATACCGGGGATAGGCGTGCCGTTGAGGAAGTTGTTTACATATTGAGAAACGATGCCGCCCGACTCAGACTTATCCTTTTCTTTCAATGCCTTTTCTGTTCCATTGAGCAGGCTTGCCTTCGCGCGATCGAGTTCGCTTTGCAGGAAACCGAATTGCCTGGCGCGATGAGTCTCTTCCATCAAGGCGTCGATCGCCTCTTCCGCTGTTCCCTGGCCAAGTACGGCAAATGAGTTGAATGAGCTATAGCCACGAAGGAATTGCCCATAACCGGTATTGGCAAAGAGGAACGGTGGGTTTTCTTTCTGCGTTAATTCCGACAACCGTTGATTGATCAGGCTGCTTACTAATCCTTCGATGATATTCTTCCGGTAGTCCCCCCATGTCTTCATTTTGTCGGAAGGCTTCACAAAGTTGAAGATCTGGATGAATGTATTCGTTGCTTCTTCATCCGTCAGCACCATGGCTTCAGGTTGCGTCCGGGGTTTAATAGGAATGATAGCCGGGCGGGGAGTAGCATTCACGGGATTCTTGAATTTCCCGAAATGCGCAATGATCTTCTTCTCGGCCTCGGCTGGATCGATATCTCCTACTACCATTACGGCAATCAGGTTGGGGCGATACCAGTTCTTATAAAAACTCGTGAGTGTTTCAGGCTTGAATGTTCTCAACGTCTGGTCTTTCCCAATGGGAAGCCTGTCGGCATATTTTGAACCATTGAAGAGTTTGGGGAAATAAAGCCGGCTCATTCTCTCCTGGGCGCCCTTGCTCAATCTCGACTCCTCCAGCACTACACCGCGTTCCTTCTCCACCTCATTCTTATCAAAAAGATTATTGAAGGCCCAGTCTTCCAGGACGGTGAACCCTTTTTCTACAACGGCTTCATCTTCTGTTGGAATTGGAAGAATGTACACTGTTTCATCGAAGCCCGTATAGGCATTCAGATCGGCGCCGAACTTCACTCCCGATTTCTGTAAGAAGTCGACGAGTTCATTCTTCGGAAAATTCTTCGAGCCATTAAAACCCATATGCTCCATGAAGTGAGCAAGGCCGAGCTGGTTGTCATTTTCAAGGACTGACCCGGCGTTAACGGCCAGGCGGAGCTCCACCTTCTTCTCTGGCTTTACATTCCTCCTGATATAGTAGGTGAGCCCGTTGGAGAGTTTCCCGACTTTCACATCCGGATCCACGGGTAAGGGATCGGTCAATTTATACTGGCTGAAGGCACAATGGCAGAATAAGCCCGCTAAAAGGCTTAATAAAAGCTTCTTGGATAGATTCATGGCACGTGGTTTAGATCTCAAAAATAAGGGCGGCAGCGACATTTAGATCGCCATTCAACCAAAACAGTCAAAATTTAGGGAAATAATGACGCCGGCAAGGTCCCGTATAGCCACAACGAAGCCGAACTTGTTTTACTTTCGCAAGATAATTTTCAACGATGATCCGCAAACAGGAAGTACTTAGCGATGTAGTCATAAAATTCGCAGGGGATAGTGGGGATGGAATGCAGCTGACCGGCACACAGTTTACCAACAATACTGCCCTTCTGGGTATAGATCTTTCTACGTTCCCCGATTTCCCGGCCGAGATCAGGGCTCCGATAGGCACCCTGCCCGGTGTCAGCGGCTATCAATTACGATTTTCCAGCGACAGGATATTTACTCCAGGCGATGCCTGTGATGTGCTCGTGGCGATGAATGCTGCGGCCCTGAAGGCGAACCTCCTTGCATTGAAGAAAGGAGGAAAGATCATCGTGAATACCGATGGTTTCGATTCGAAGAATCTCCGGTTGGCGAATTACCCCGATGGTGAAAATCCATTGGAAAACGGCAGCCTCAGTAACTACGAGGTGATAAAGATGGACGTGACCAAGATGACGCGGGAGGCGCTCAAGGATTTTCCCCTGGGAATGAAGGAGAAGGACCGCGCCAAGAACATGTTCGTGCTGGGGTTCCTTTACTGGATGTACGGCCGCGATATGGATAATACTTCCGTCTTTCTTAAAGAGAAATTCGGGAAGAAGCCCGATATCCTTGAAAGTAACCTGAAAGTATTGCAGGCAGGATATAACTATGGAGATACCACCGAAACCTTTACCACTACCTATAAGGTGGAAAAGGCGAAGATGCCTTCCGGGGTTTACCGGTCGGTAATGGGTAACCAGGCATTGTCCTATGGCCTGATCGCCGCCTCGCAAGTGAGTGGTCTTCCATTATTCCTCGGCTCGTATCCCATCACACCGGCCTCGGATATACTACACGAACTCAGCAGGCATAAGAATTTCGGGGTGCGCACTTTCCAGGCGGAAGATGAGATCGCCGCCATTACTTCAAGTATCGGGGCGGCTTACGGAGGATCCCTCGGGGTCACCACTACGTCCGGACCCGGCATGGCGCTCAAGGCTGAGGCCATGGGGTTGGCTGTGATGCTTGAGATTCCGCTTATCATTATCGATGTGCAACGGGGCGGACCATCTACCGGCCTGCCCACGAAGACGGAGCAGTCCGATCTTCTCCAGGCATATTATGGCAGGAATGGCGAATGCCCGATGCCAGTGATTGCAAGTTCAACACCGGCGGATTGTTTCGAAGCCATTTATGAAGCGGTACGGATATCGGTGCAACACATGACACCTGTCATTTTTCTCAGTGATGGATACATTGCAAATGGTGCGGAGCCCTGGAGATTTCCAAAGACGGAAGAGCTGCCACCCATACATGTGAAATTCAAGACGGAACTCGGCCATGGAGAGGAAAAGCTTCAGCCCTATCTCAGGGATGAGAAATTAGCGCGGCCATGGGCGATACCCGGAACACCTGGACTCGAACACCGGATCGGTGGATTGGAAAAGCAAAACGTCACCGGAAATATCAGCTATGATCCCGAGAATCACCAACTGATGGTGAAGATCCGCCAGGAAAAGGTGGACAAGATTGCAGAATATATCCCGGAACAGAAGCTGGATAACGGAGCCGAGAAGGGCAAGATCCTCGTCCTCGGCTGGGGTTCAACCTATGGTGCTATTAAATCGGCTGTAACCGAATTAATAGCCGAAGGCCATTCGGTCAGTCATGCCCATCTTCGATATGTGCGGCCCTTTCCAAAAAATCTCGGCGAGATCATTCGCAATTTCGAAATGGTTCTCATACCGGAGATCAACAATGGACAACTCATCAAGATCATCAGGGATGTTTATTTCGTAGATGCAAAGGGATATAATAAGATCATGGGAGTGCCGATTACGAAGACGGAGTTAGTAGAAGAGATTAAAAAATACATCTGAATAATTTGACAATTTGATAATTTGGTAATGTGACAATGGGCGTGCTAGTCGAAGTGTCTACACTGCTTCGCTCCCCTACTATTCTTTTCTTATTGTATTTCTTTGTGTCTCTTTGTGTTCTTTGTGCCTTTGTGGTTCAAATGGCATTGGCATATTGGTCAATTCTTCCTGGGCCTCAACAGAAACCCCACCTTCAATTGTATAGTGAAGAAAGCATCCTTATTCTCCGGATTGCCTCTCGTCATGGACGAGTTCACATTAATTCCCGGCTGTAATTCTTTCGCCCTGCTATATAATTGCGCGGCTATGACTGCCCCTGGCGGTGGGAGATAGTCATAGAATAAGGTGGGATTGATATAATTAGTGCTCACATCATCCAGGTAATCGGTAAACAATACGCGGTGAATGAACTCAAGCCTGATATTCGTCCATGCTCCCACTTCATAACGCAACCCGATCCCGACAGGAATATTTACCTGCTGTAGCCTGTATGGCCGATGATCGGCATATTCCCTAAAACCCTGGCCTTCCAGCCGCAAGGGATGCAAGGCATACCACTGGCCGTTGAGCAATGCCTTGGGATTGAAAACGAAATACCCGATGCCGCCAATGAGATAAGGTGAAAAATAAGGAGCCTTACCCTGATCATAGATCCTAAAGAACAACGGATGGATCTCAAGCGCGAGATGAACATCAATGATCCTGCTCCTAAAGCTTAGATTCCTGCCATAGCGTCCATTCAGCGATGGATCGGTGTTTCGCAATACGGCATCCTTCGATTCAATATTGCCGGCACAGCCTTCCATTTTCCAGGCGAAGGCCTCCTTATAGATGGCCTGGAGATAAAGACCGGCGCAAGGCCTGGACATTTGCCAATTGAGATCCTTCAGGCCCTTTCCCCCATTTCCCTTTCGTCCGCCGAGATCGGTGAGGCAATTCATGATGCCTGCGATGGGACCCATTTCCAATATCCAATTGGAACTGAAATTGCCGTCATTATAAAAATAATATTGAGCGCCTGCATCCTCCGGTAAGCTCATTAACCACGCCACCAGCCATAGCGCCACTCCCCTTCTCTTCCCAAACATACCTGCACGATTTTAATTCAAACTCATCCATCGGCTACTGCCTTTGTTGTCTTATTAAAATTAGCAAGCGGCGATAGATCAACCGGGGGGAAGCGACTTGCTGATCTGGTGAAAATAACGGCAGGCGGGCCGTATTCCGCACTCTGCGCAATGAGGATTTCGCGCCACGCAGACGTAACGGCCATGAAGAATGAGCCAATGATGCGCCTTATGAATCAGTGCTGTGGGGATATTCCGGATTAGTTCTTTCTCGACTGCCAGTGGTGTCGATGCCGATTGCGGTACCAGCCCGATCCTCTTGCTTACGCGGAAGACATGCGTATCGACTGCCATGTTCGGTTGTTTGTCCACCACCGATGTTATCACGTTCGCTGTCTTGCGCCCGACGCCGGGAAGTTGCACGAGTTCATCAACCGTCATTGGTATGCGGCCATCGAAATCCTCAACTACTTTCTTCGCCATGCCAATGAGATGCCTGGTCTTGTTGTTAGGATACGAGATGCTCTTGATATAGGGAAATAATTCTTCAACGGTTGTCCTGCTAAGCGCGTACACATCCGGAAATCTATCATAGATGGCCGGGGTGGTCATGTTCACGCGCTTGTCCGTGCATTGCGCGGAGAGGATCACCGCCACGAGGAGTTGGTAAGGATCATCATAGATCAGTTCCGTATCCGCTGCGGGTGCATGCTCCAGGAAATAATCGATCACGAATTTGTAACGATGCTGGCGGGTCATAAATCGGTAGTGCGAAATTAAGGTCATTAAAATAAAAAAAACCGTCCCGCAGCAAGCGGGACGGTTTTTTATTAAATACGTTAATCTGACCGCGACTACTGCACCTGTTCTATTGAACGTTCACGTGCATAGTTCAAAAGATTCAACACAACTTCTGTACGGGGAGATGCTTTAAGGGTATCAAGCCTTTGCATCGATGTCTTTAAAACAGTTAATTTTTCGCGAATCGTCCAATCCTGCTTTAGTGCCAGCTCAATAGCAGCGGTCATTTCTGCAGAGGTTTCCTTATACAAATAGAGTATAAGCTCCTCAGGAGTAAAATTTGTCATGAGCAAACCATTAATGTCCAAATAAATAAAAATGTCCAGTGAGATGTCCGGGTTAAAAACGGGAGATTGGAGGCCTTATTGTGCCGAATTCCTAATTATTCGCTTTTACGGGGTTTTCCGGTATGATGAAAAGGTCTTCATTGTCCCTTTTCATTAGATATTTTTCCCTGGCATATTTTTCAATGGTCTGGGGATTATTGGTAAGGTTGGCGCGTATCTCTTGTAATTCGTTGATTTCTCGGGTATAATGAACTTTACTCTTCTCCCATTCCCGCAATTCCTTGTCTCTTGATAATGCCGTAAAGACATCATTTTTATCGAAAAAAAGCAGGATACCTGCAAAAACGGCCGTCGCTATGAAGTACTTATTTCTTAGCCAGGCGGGAATTTGATTAAAGAATTTCAATGCGATGATTTAGCAATTATAGTAAGCCGGTGGTTTACAGTGAACGACCCCGTCAGGCCGTAAACCACCAGCGATTTACCGGCTTATTTACCAAATTTAATCTTTCCTTTCGGATAAATTGCACTGCTGCCTAATTGTTCCTCGATCCTGATCAGTTGGTTGTACTTGGCTATCCGGTCGGTACGGGAAGCGGAGCCGGTCTTGATCTGTCCGCAATTGAGCGCTACAGCCAAATCGGCGATCGTTGTGTCTTCCGTCTCACCGCTTCTGTGACTCATGATGGTATTGAAGCCATTGTGC
>Ga0193753_10001525_pt1 | contig 19695 bp, 15 predicted proteins | sample H1c2metaG_FD_144925 | JGI IMG/M metagenome (GOLD analysis project Ga0193753, IMG submission 144925) | Soil microbial communities from a riparian zone of the East river system, Colorado, United States - H1c2 | ecosystem: Environmental > Terrestrial > Soil > Riparian zone | place: USA: East...
GTGAGGCGGCAAAAGGCCCTAATGAATTTAATATTTTTCCATTGATAAATTATCGAAAGTATCAAATTCAATTTACGTTAGATTTTAGGGCACAACGAAATTGTACCTCGCTTTTGTAACCGAGATGAGGAATCCTAGCATTGCTATTTTTCTGTGTTCTCAATAACCCTCTTATAACTCCTCCCCAAATCATTATACTGGAGGTCGGTTACATTGCCTTTTTCATCTCTGATGAAATGTATAGGCGCCAAGAGTCCATCTGCAGAATATTCGGTTAAGCTGATGGGAAATAATTTCCACTCACTACCATATTCAAGAAAAACAAGTCTATCCTTATCATACTTTATTCTCACAGTGTCGGGAAATAACGCGCCGGTATACGTTCCGGCAAGATCAGCGGATATTTTAATATCTCCCTTATAGGCCTTAACCGGTTCAATTTTGTTTTTATCACCGAGACCATGATCGAACCCGCACACTTCACAATGGGTAGGTGCCACTCCATTTTGAACGATATGTTTTACAGGATAGGTGGTCATCAATGCTTGGTAAATTGCTGTCAGGTCTTCATCCGACATATTCTTAAAGGAAGTCCAGGGCATTCTCTTATTCATAGGACCACTCTTCCCTTTACCATTCTTCATCACATAAATAAAACTTTCAACCGGCCACGCTCCAACGCCTGTGGCGTCTGAACTTATGTTGGGTGTAAAAATGTGCTCAGCGTTGTGGTCCATAGGATTTCCTCCTCCGTATGCACCCGGATTGCGTTTATACCAACCCGTGTGGCACCCGATACAATCAGATGTAGCAATTAAATATTTCCCCCGGTTAGTCAAGTCAGAAAGGTCAGGTTGCTCGAGACCTTCAGGTAATGGAACATCTTTGTCTTTTATTTCTGCTTCACCTTTAGGTCCAAGCTTTCTTCTAGGAATTTTATTCTCAATCGCTGGAAGGGTTCTCAGATAGGTTACTACAGATGCCAAATCTTCGTTGGAAAGTCCTCTAAAGGTCCACCAGGGCATACTACTAAGAACGCGTCCGTCATGGCCCACTCCTTCACGTATGGCACGAGCAATCATGTCATCTGTGAAATTGCCAATGCCTGTTTTTTTATCAGACGTAATGTTCGGCGCATAGAGATGGGTGCTGTCTGTTTTGTCGAGTTCAGCACCTGAGCCTCTTTTCTCCCACATCGGCGGCCACCCAGGTTTTGTCTTGTCTCTTTCCGTATGACATTGGAAACACCAAAGCGGACCTTCCATAAGATATTTTCCCCTGGCAATTCTCGCGGAGGTAGATTCAAACTTCACGTCCGTTAGTTGACGCGCATTTTTGGTTTTTAAGATTGTGCTGTCGTCTTCCTCAACTTCCGATTCAGTAGAAGGTGTTGAACCAGGCGAGCATGAAAAGATGATAAAGAGCATTAAAATGGATATGCAGCTATTGACCAGCGGCCGTAAATCCGTAACGTTTCTCATAAGTAGAATGAAATTAATAGGTATTGAAAGTTGCCGAGCTATCTCAAGAACGATTGCCAGCAGTTGTGGTCATCATAGCTGCCATCTTCATCTTTCAACCAAGGGCAGACCTAAATTATGTTTTTGGTGTTACTTCGCAAAACGTTAACACAATAAAATTATCTGAGTCGGATTCAGGCGCTTCAATTTTATAGATTTGTTATCGAAAAGGTATACAATGGAAGCCTCCCAATAAAACGACCCTAGCTTATGCAATCAACATCACCAGAGACTTCCATTCAACCTACCTTTTTTGATCGCGATATCAGTTGGTTATCATTCAATGAACGGGTGCTGATGGAAGCTGAAAAGGAGGATGTGCCTTTGCTTGAGCGTCTTAAATTCCTTGCCATTTACTCCTCCAACCTGGATGAATTCTTCAGAGTGAGGGTTCCCTCGATCATTGCTATTAATAAATTAAAGAATGAGAAAGATGATCCACTGCTTCAAATACGTGAGATCGTCGACAGTCAACAGCATCGCTACGGGAAGACGCTGCAGCAGTCAATTATTCCCGCGCTGCTGGAAAACGGAATCCACTTCGTTTATAACGAAAGAATTCCCGATCCGATTGAAGCCGAAGTCAGAGAAATATTCTATACAAAGCTGGCGGGTTTTTTACAAATCTTTCGTTGTTCAAACGATGGCAAGTTTTTTCCTGAGAACGGCAGAATCTATCATGCTATCATACTTAAGAATAACCAACGTGAGGAGATGGCCATTGTCAACATTCCCTCAAATAGTCTGCAGCGGTTCCACGAAATATTAGACGCCGGTATCAGATATGTTATTTTAATTGATGATATCATAAGGCAACATTTGGCGGGGTTGTTTGCTCCAGCCACGATCGCGGGAGTCTATAGTTTTAAAGTAACAAGAGATGCAGAATTGAATATCGTGGATGAATTTGCAGGTGACCTTTCAAAAAAATTGGAAAAACTCCTCGCCAAAAGGGATTATGGATTTGCCACGCGCCTCCTGTATGACAATACAATGCCGGAGGAACACATAAAGAAACTAACCAATGCAATGGGGCTGGGTAAGGTATCCAGGGTTGCGGGGGGACGATATCACAACCTGAAAGACTTCTTCTCATTCCCACTGCGGGACCCGAAGTTTTCCAACGTGAAACACAATCCCGTATCTATCCGTGTTGCCGAAGGCGGTTCAGTATTCGACCTGATCAACCAGAAGGATATGATGTTGCACACACCCTATCATGGCTATGATTTGGTCATACGCTTCTTTAACGAATCAGCCATTGACCCGTTGGTCGAAAGAATTTATGTAACCCTTTATCGGATTGCGTCTGACTCCGCCATTGCCCAAGCTTTAATGACGGCCGCCTACAATGGAAAAAAAGTAACGGTGCTGGTGGAGTTGAAAGCCCGGTTTGATGAAGCCAACAATATACGGTGGGCGAACAAGATGAAAGCGGCGGGTGTCAGGATCATTTATAACAAAGGACTCAAGTTGCACGCAAAGATAGTGTTGGTACAGAGAAGAAATGAGATCAAGCACGCATACTATGGGCTTCTTTCTACTGGTAACTTCAACGAGACCACCGCACGACTGTACACAGATCACATCCTGCTTACCACCCATTGCGACATGTTACTGGAGGTCTTATCGTTAATTAAGATTCTGATAAAACGGAGGAAGCATTTCACATTTAAGGATATAGATTTTGATCACATTATTGTGGCGCCAGTCAACCTTAAAGAGAAATTTCTTGCCCTTATAGACCGTGAAATCATGAATGCAACGAATGGTAAAAAGGCTTCGATTATGATCAAGCTGAATAACCTGGAAGAAGAAACAATGATTTACAAATTATACGAAGCATCCAATGCGGGTGTGCAGATTGATCTGTTAATAAGAGGTATTTGCAGAGTTGTGCCCGGCGTGAAAGGCCGCAGTGAAAACATTCGTGTGCGAAGGATTGTAGACCGCTACCTTGAGCATGGCCGTATATTTATTTTCCACAATGGCGGAAACGAGGAGATTTATTGCGGTTCATCGGACTGGATGAACCGCAATATTTACCACCGCATTGAGGTTTGTTTCCCCATATATGACGAGCACATTGCCAACGAATTGATGGCCATTATCAAGTTGCAGTTCTCCGACAATGTTAAGGCGGTGACCATAGATGATCAACTGAATAACCGTCCCCTGAGGTCAAACAATGAAAGAATACACTCTCAGGAGGCAATCTATTCGATGATCCTTAACAGCAAAATGTCACAGTCGTAAAGAAATGTGACACTTTATTAGACGGTGTTCAATCAATCTATCGTTTTGAGAATCATGGTTTTTCCAGGTCTCCGCCTTGGTACTCGAATTTACCTGGATCAATGTCAATGTTCAATTCTACTTTGGTCCGTGTAGACCAAAAAAAGGGAGATCCATTTTTGGTTTTGACTTCAGACATTGGGATCAGACAATTGTTAAACTCTTTATAGTCAAAAACCTTCGTTAATGTTTCTGTCGGAGATCCATCCGGTGAGTTATTCCAATACTCCAGAAGATAGTTATCAGCATTGAAATAAAAATGCCAGAGCAATTCCTTTGTATCAATCTTTACGTCGTAACATTTGATTAAATCGATGACTTTGATCCCGACTAATTCAGTCTTTCTACTTTTATCGACTGCCTTTTTGATCAAGACAGGATCGAATTCAAAGTATCGTTCATATGGCCCCGGCGATACAGGCATGACTGCGTTACCCATGACCAAAAAGGACTTATCTTTTAGGTGATAGGTTTTGCTGACGAGCACAGAATCCTGAAACAGTTCTCCAGTGCATTTATCTGGCCAGACCCGGTACGTCTTAAATGTGCTTTTTGTGGGCGTGCCTAGTTGAATTTGATTTTCGAACCGCGAATCACTTTCACCTTCAATATAAACAGATCTTATTTTCAGCCAATTCTTAAAATCGCCCTTTGAAACTGCAGCGTAGTACTTCTCCACAATCTCTTTTGCATTCTGCGCGTATCCTTCGGTACAACAAATAAAGGTTGCTATAAGAATACTCACGCTAATTTTTGCAATGGACTCACCTGTGACATCTGCGCTTTTGGATTTCACGATGGGTCGCATTTAAGCAGCAGAGGAAACAGAGAAATACCCGCAGAAATCACAGCGTAATTTAAATGCTTGGATGAAACTAATGCAGTCGTTAACCTTTCAGAAATCGACACGTTTTTGAAACGTTGGACCGGATTCTTATTGATGAATTTGACCCAGCCGCAATTGTCGAGCCTTAAGAGAAATATTAAAGCCTTCATTTGTTTATGTTTATTCCACACGATAGTCGACTCATGCTCGCGACGTAATTTTTGATAGAGTTGTCATGTATGCGACAAATTGGTCTGAGCATTTCCGATAATTTAGGAATTTCGTCGTGTACTTGCCAGCATTTGGTGAAAGAGATACGGGAGCCGTTTGCAAATTCTTTCGGTCTTATTAGTTTTAAAGTAACATCGTCAATCCTATGAAGGAGGTCGTGAAGGCGGCACAATCCGGTGATACATCGGCGTGGCACTTGCTATACAATCAGCATTATCCCTGGCTGTATGCTGGCGCGCTGCGCATGATTGGAAACAGTCCGGATGCAAAGGACATCATACAAGAAACGTTTGTGCAGGCATACCTTAAATTGGATCAGTTAAAGGATCCGGCGGCCTTCCCTGCCTGGTTGAAAACCATTTTGACACGTTGTTGTTATCATTCTATACGGCAGCGAAGCAGATTTATCTGCCCTGATGTTGTGAAAGAGAGGAAGGAGGTTCAGTGGCAAGATGAAATCAATCGACAGCTCGACAAGTATGAGCTAAACACAAGATTGTACAACACACTGGCTTGTCTGTCCGGAATTTCGCAAACCATTCTGTTGCTTCGTCATTTTTCCAGTTGTCAATCGTACGAAGAGATTGCCGAGGTCTTGTCTATCCCTGTCGGTACGGTGCGCAGTCGCCTTAATCAGGCGAGGGAGAAAATGTCGCAGCAATGGGCGAAAAGTAGCGACGACAACGACAACGCAGTTAAACAGTCGGATGAATGGAATAGCCTTTATGGTGCGTGCTTTACTTATGCGCATTCCTCATTATCCTACCGGGAGAAACTGATCACTACCTTTGATAAGGGTCTCGAGATAATTTTCTCCAGTGGAAAGAAGGCATTCGGCCGACTGCTAATTCAAGGGTTGATAGAAGAAGATATGACCTATGGGAACACATTTTCCAATGTCCATGTTGTGAGCAGTGGACCTGTTTCCATCATCGAAACCCACAATCGAAACTCAGTCGAGTACCCTGATCGCTGTCCGGAAAACAGCATTTTTGTGCTTTTCCGTGAAAACAGCAACGTAAGGCGTATTCACATTCACAACTCACGATAAAAAAAGTTTATCGACAACCGAACTTTTCACCTTCGTAAGTTCTCCTCTGTCAAAAAATCAAGAGAACTATGAAAACGAACGCTCAATTCATTTTAATCGCTGTGGCTTTATTCTTCATGCAGCCAGCCTTTGCGCAGACACCAGACGTAAAAGCGTCCTCGCAGCTAAAATCTTTGCTTAAACTCAAAGGCCACTGGGAATCGCCGGGAGCAACATTGCAGGCGGATGGCAAAAGATATTCTTTTACGTACTATGCTGACTTTGAAAGCATAGCCGATAATACCGGGTTAAGTATGCACGAATGGTGTGATATACCGGATATGGGTAAACTAAATGGTGCTAATTTGATCGGTGTAGACGCTCAAGACGGAAAAGTCCATTGGTTTACCGTGGATAATATGGGTACGACACATGAACACATCGGTGAGTTTGCCGACGACAAACACTTCAGCATGGTCAACAATAGCATGCATGACGGAAAAAGCTACGTTGAAACGGTTAGCCTTGAATTTGATGGCGCAGACAGGATGAAGTTGAAAGTTCTATCCACGCTGGATGGCAAGGAAGCATCAGTTATCACCGGGGATTTTCTACGGAAGCAGGGAAAAGGCCAGCATAATTGACTCGCGTAAGACTATCCATAGAAGCGCAAATTGTGATAGTCTTATCCGAGAATAATTGGTCAATAGCTTGCTTGCGAAGCGTCAGCCGATCCAAGTCGCGTTGCGTGACTTGCAGGATCTGCCAGTCATTCATAGTAAGCTGTTGGCCAGAAAGCGTGATCTGATCTCCGACAAGCGATAGGACCTGGCTATTGATTGGATCGCCATGCTCACCGGTCAGTAATAAATACTTGCCATTTGCTACCTTGATTATTGGCGGTAGCCCACCGGCAATGCATCGAATGGCACAATCGCGATGAGTTTTGCCTTCGGCCGGCTTCATAACGCCGAAGAAGCATTTTGGATCGATGATCTCGCCAGTCACACTTTGTTCCCCGATGTTTAAGACATTGATCGACTTCTCGACGATTGGACTAGCTGAGACATCAATGTCAGTAGCGCGGTTGACCTGTAACAGTAACTTGCCGTCCCCATAAATGAGATAACCTTTGGCGCTTACATTGTGTCGATCAATCGCGCCATACTTGACCGTAAGTTCTTGGATGAATGAATCGAATCCGAATTTACCTGCACCAACAAGCAATACCGTCTTTGATAAGCTGTGGCCCTCGGCATCATCTCCTATCTTATAGTCAATGTGAGGAACCGGCGTCAGTATCAGCTGACCTTTCAATGTCGTCTCTTCACCATATTCAAAAACCGCTGTTGAAAATGCCAGTTGATTGAAGGCAATTAGCAACGCGGTCAAAACCACCAACACTCCGATGGCGATGACCATACTGCGCATTACAGAAGCGGTGCATGGCGGCATCGTCGGCAAATAGCCGACATAAAACTCCTCATCATCTTTTGAAATTGGCGTTTTCATATTAATGTTATTTAATGATAGCCGGCGGCCTTTCCGTGCCCTCCGGATAAGGTGAGGGATTTATCCAAACTTCATCATTCAATATTTTAACATCGTAAGTCGAGACTTTTTCCTTAAAGGGCGGGGGAGAGCTTCCATTGTGAGGAAGGTATTGATACCCATGCCATGGACAGGTTACACAACCGTCAATGATCTTCCCTTCGCCAAGGGGACCGCTTTGATGTTTGCATACATTGGACATCGCAGCGATCTTGCCGTCGTATTTGAATATTGCGACGCGTTCGTTACCGAGGACAACAACCTTGGCTCTCTTCTCTGGAATTTCCGCGACACTACACGCCATCACAAATTGGTCCTGTACAACCTGGATATCATTTTGATCAATTCGATGCTCGCGAGCACCTGCCACCCAATGCAGGGTGATGATTGTGATCATACCCACGACAAGCATAACAAATAGCACGGTGGAAGTTTCGTACTGCATCACGCCAAGCAAAACATGACAAATGATAAGCGCATAAGCGATGTACACCATCATATGAAGGGTCTTCCAAATACGCGGACCAAGATTGTGCAGCCAGAAATCGTGGCTTGTTATAGCCATTAGAAAGAGGATCACTAATGCAAAAAATCCAAGCGCCTGAAAGGGGAACTTTGTTAGCGATTCAAAATGTGTGTTCGAGGTAAACAACGATACAATGGGATTAACGTTTCCCAGCGAATGAAACTGTATGATCGAAAATGCGCCATGAATCAAGCTAACGGTGAACATTGTCAAGCCAAGATGTCGGCGGTTATACAACAACGGTAGAAATACTTTGTTTAGTCGCGCCATGGGGCCGATCGCCAGTATAACATGAAGTAACAACAGCGCGAGCGTTGCCGTTGATCGTATGAGGAGCGTTTCGCTGGTGACGTCCGGGTTGAAGATGATACACACTGCGATAAATACGGTTAAGTATAAGGCTATCCCGCCACCAATGATGCCATCATAGATTTGTTTTTGTCTGTTCCACGATATCGGCTGATATGACGCGCCCATTGGACTATTTTGTTAACAGAGATTTTCTCACTATCTCGTTTCCGTGTATTACGTCGGTGAGAATGAAGTCCGATTGACTCCTCTTCACGACAAAATCGTATTGTCCGCGATGATCCACGAGGCCAAGCAATGTTTTATTGTTACCCGATGTTGAGTAGGCAACACAAGTCGGAAATTTTAGCGGATTGGCAACCGTGAGTTTAATAGTATACAAAGTGTCGCCGCTGTTCGTCACATCAACCAGAAAATCTTCACTGCGGGCAGCTGCAGGCGTTGTGACAGGTCTGTAGAGCACGGCCAAAACAGCGATCAGCGGCAATGCCAGCGCAAATGAGCGCCACAAATAGAAGTGATATGTTCGCAAGGGACGAATCATCAATTATTTCGTTTGGCGATGAAGTATTTACGCAGCAGTACTGGCCAGAAGATAATGCATCCGGGAAGAATGATCAACTTGAATGCCCAGCTCGACTCATGGGCGCTCTCGTCAACAGCTTTGATCCACGAAGACAGAAAAGGGATACTGAAAATCAGTCCGCTTATGAGATAGGCATATGTCAGGTAAATGATTGCCATTTTTGTTTCAAGCGAAGGTCGGGATTACGCCGAGAGAAGAATGTCGTGCAAAAGACCAATTCCGCGATCTGCTGCGCGCTTCGATTGTAAATTACATCTTTCAGCGTGAATGCATTGCAAACTTAGCGTCGTTAACAGACAAAGCGCTGTCAACTACCTTGGAATAAATCCTTCGTCATCCGATTACGGGCATAAACGTAGAATTTTCCCAGTTGTCAGCGCTCATTAGTCCGAGGCGGGTAACGCTGCTTCGACAGCAACACCCGGTGTGCAGCTCAACGAATGAGGTGATGAGGTCAGGGTTGTGTGTTGCGATTTTGCGCTACTGAGGTGATGAGGTTCGTTCCGTCGAAAGAGTAGATCGATTAAATGCGTGGGTCTGGTTAGTGCGCATGGAAACGCCGACCCTTACGGGGTCGCCGAAATACATTATTCGCATTCCCTATGGTAGTCCGAAGCGGCCGACCATAGGCTAAAATGTCTTGTCCCTTCAGGACAGAAATCGTCGAATTGTTTATGATGGAAAACACCAGGTAATGATTAATCTAACTAACCCTTTCCAGTTTATGTTGTTGATGATGTATGAAATAATTCTCAATCTTATTGGAGGCTAGAGGTCTACGCCATGCCTCACCTCATCACCTCAGTAGCAAAGCATTTCTCCTCCGAACCGGACCTCATTACCTCATTTCCAATTTCGACCGCATCACTTGGAACGCCGAGCGTGCGGCTCAAAGAATGAGGTGAAGGGCAAGGGTACTCACCTTATTAGTTGTACCCAGCTTTTTAATGTTTTCGTCTCTGTTTTTTCCGATGAATATTTTAGTCGTACGTTGGCGGTATAGTAATAAACCCCGGTGGCCAACTCCTTGCCTGCATTATCTTTTCCATTCCAGGCAACATCGTTAATATCCTCTGACGAGACAGAAAAAACCTCTTCCCCCCAACGGTTGATGATCGTAAGAGACATATAATCTATAAAGCGCGAGCATTCTTTATTCAGAATATTACCCGTGGCGCTGAAGGCTCGAAAAGTATCATTATACGTTTCGGTGACTTGTGGCGTGAAAACATTTGGCATGTATATCATCGGGCAATTTTCACCACAGTAAACTTCATCTGAAGAACTGCGGTTGCCAACCCAGTCGACCGCGATAATTTTATAGCACACAGACATGTCTCTTAAATTACTGTGAATTACGACGCTGTCTTCAAGGTGATCGATCCAGGGGTTAAAATCACCGGTTGGGGTATTGGCCGTATAAACCTCATAATAGACCACATCATTATCACATCCTCCGGCCGTATTATTCGTCCACGTGATGGTATTCGAGTAGGTCTCTGAACACGGTAAGGTTTTGCAGTCGGGCTTCACGACCGTTACAATCGGTGCGCAGGGAGGCGTAGTATCCAGAATGTGATTGGATGTCCTCTGCGAGAAGTTGTGAAAGGGTTCTTTGATTTTTGGATTACCATACGCTCCCAAGGTCTCTACCTTGTAAAAGTAGATCTTATGATCGTCCAGCGCCTTATTCAGGTAATGACCTTCATCCACATAGGTAAGGCCGTTCTCATTTACGTCGACGCTGTCGATGAGGACAAAGTCATTTTCGCTGTCGGTCTCACTCCTGTATATATAATGATGGGGATATTGTTCCAGAAAGATCGACCAGGGGACACGGGCATCCCAATTGAGTTGAATGTGTTGATCAGTTCCAATGCTTTCAAGTTTAACGGATGAGGCTATTGAAGAAGTATCCACAACAGCCGCGCTGACCGATGGAACGAAAAGTAAAATTCTATAGTGATAGGCGGTATCGGTAGTGGGCAGGTTATGATCCACAAAAGTAGTGTCGGCAATACTGCTGGTGGTGACTGTAAGCCAGTCATTCCCGACAAAACTATTTCCACGCTGAACTTTATAGGAATACGGTGGCGGATATTGAATCGGATCCAGCTCGAACGGTGAAGTCCATGATATCGTGATTTCACCTTTTGCCTTATCCGTTTTGTTGACGGTAACGTGTGTTATAACGGGTGCCCTGGCTGGCTGTGGAATGAAACAAGTATCCAATGAAATCTTGCTTCCCACGTCCCCGAACCTTGCTACGATCCGGTAACAATACTGTGCACCAATGGCGAGGTTATGATCTTCGTAGCGTGTTGAATTTCCGGGTATTTCAGCAAGCAAAACGTATTTCAATGACTTCTGCATTCCGGTTTCACATAGAGGCTGGATGTAATTCCGTTGAGCAACTCTTCGCCATACCTGAATTGCTTCTGCATTTTGACACGTATACGGATCCCACTGAAGCGTCACCTTTTTACTCACGGGATTTACGTCCACCTGGGTTAATACCGGTGGCGGTCCCATAACTATAATATTGAACGACCTGAAACGCGTAAGTTTCACATCGCCATCCGGTGGCGAGTCTGTAATCTTTATAACAACCTCGTACGGTTGTTGACGAACACGGATACAATCTGGCCGCCATGTAATTCGTATGTGTGCTGTGTCCGCAGATGTGGACTGGAGTGCTGTTGCATACATGACATTGGCTGGAGATTCGGTGAAAGATGTGATGTCCGAAAACACTTCCATGGTCACATTGTCAAAGTCCAGGTCTTTTCCCCTTACGTCCACGGTTATGAGGTCACCGGCAAGTACACAGTAGTCTTCAATGGATACAATGTCAGGTGGATGATTGTCGCAGTCGAGAACTTCAATCTGCATATCGCGGGTGACGTAACCGAATTGAAACCAGGTGCTGTCAGCGGGATTTTTTTTCCATTGCGTTACTTTAATAGCGATGTTATAGGAGCCGAGCGCTCCGGGTGCATCCCACGTGAGTAATCCAGACGTTGCGTCGATGCCAAAGGAAGGTGGTCCATTTTTGTCCATGTTGGCCTGCTGATAGTTGAGTCCACCATAAAACGTGGAACGGTTCGGATCGTCGTATCCAACGATGGAAAGACCGTTGTTGCCTTTCGGAATTGTTACACTGTATGAAAGACTATCGCCATCAGGATCAGAGGCGCCTGGATTATGAAAAAATGCCATACCCGAGCATGCCTGGTCAATGGGTGGAACCAAAAACGATGGCGAAGAATCACAAATGGTAGTGCGGACAATCAGTTGATTCTCCACGCAAAAATTTATGTTATCACCTCCGTTTGGAATGTTAAGGGTCGATACATTTCGATGCGGCTCTTCGTATCGAATGGTATAGGCTCCTTCCCTCTCAAAGGAAACCACGTATGTATAGGTAACCCGTCCTATATTAAATTCTGCATTAACGATGGTAACATTTGGAAGGAACGGTACTTGAATTGATCCTGAACCCCAGTCCAGCCTTCCACCACCAGCCGTTCCACCCGGGTGCGTTGGACTGGATGTGTTCGTGTATAAGATAAGGGTAATTCTGTATTGTAACTTACTGCAATTCAATTGCTCTACCAATAATTCACCTGCACGAAGGTGGGTTCCGCGGGCGCTCAGGGCCATCAGCAAAAGGAGACACGTGATGGAGGTATAGCGTAATTTCTTCATGACCTGAAAGAGCGCAGTTGGACACAATATACTGACAAATTCATTGTCCGTTCATACTGTGATAACCGATAGCTCTACTCAGATCGAAGTACAATCGATGGGTTTGACCGGGCAGTTTTAAGGGTTTGTAGACCAATCATAGCGAAGGCAATCGCTGAAACAATTACAACACTTAAGATCAATTCCATCGCTCCAATAGGAACATGGTACGCGAAATTTGATAGTACAATAGTATCGAAGAACAAGTATGTCGCGGGCAGCGCAATGCAGGCAGCAATGAGCAACATCATAAAAAAGCTTCGGCCCAGGAGCAGCAGCAGGTTAGTCTCACTTGCACCAAGGACCTTACGGATGCCAACTTCCTTCAGGCGATTCTCCGTTGTAAATACGACCATGCCCAGTAGTCCAAAAGAAGCTATGCATATCGCCAGGACGGCAAGAAAGCCTATCACCTTGATCATCATTGCATAATGGCTATAAGAATGCGCTATCTGGTCGTCATACCAAACTGCATTCAGCGGATGAACCTTATCGATCTCCTTCCATATTTGTTCAAGTTTCGACATGGTAGCCAGCAGGTCGGTGGTGGTTATCTTCACGTTGATATAGCCGCTCCTGATCTCCGACGAATACTGTAACACAACGGGTTCGATATTGTCTTCAGCTGTTTCGTAGTGAAAATCCTGGATCACACCAACAATCGTAAGATCTTTACCTCGTACCTTGATTGTTTCACCAACTGCATCCAAAGGATTGATATCCATCCTTTTCGCAAAAAGTTCGGTAATAATCACCGCTTTTTCCTTCCCGGAGCCACTACGTTGGAAATTGCGACCTGCAATCAGTTTATACTTGTGCAACGGCAAATACCGTTCATCCACCACATTCATCCAAGTCATCACGGAATCGGCGGCACCACTGTATTTGACGTATTCAGAATATGTTCGCCCGAGACCCACCACGATGAGGGACTGCGATATATCGTCAACTTCGGCAAGTTTCATCAATTCGTTTTTAACAATATCCGGCCTGTTGTTCTGTACCTCTATATTCAGAACGTTGTTGGTTGTGAAACCCAGATCCAATGCGAGAAAGCTTTTGTATTGAACATAGCCGATGGCAGTTGTTGTGATGAAGACAAAAGAAAAGATATACTGGATAACTGTAATGAATTTTCGGGGATCGAAACTGTTATGATTCCGGATTGGCAATTTGCTCTTTAGATGATTCGAAGGATTAATGCGTGAAAAGAATACTGCAGGCAGTATGCCCGCGACTATGCCTACGGCCGCACCCAGCGCAATGAAATAGAGCACCGTTTTGACGGTAAGATGAAGTGACACAATGCTGGCTATAAAGGGATTGAGGGACAAAAACTGTGGTCGCAACAAAAGGAAGAGAAAGAATGAAATAAAAAGCGCAAAAAGAGAAATGATGATCGATTCGGTCAGAAATTGTACGAACACGTGCGAACGTAATGCGCCGCTGATCTTCCTGATGCCAACTTCGCGAGAGCGTTTCAATGCCCTGGCAATCGAAAGATTGGTATAATTGAAACAGGAGGAGATCATGACTATGAAACCAAGTCCTATGAGTATCCAGATCGCAGATGGCGGCATTACCGGCCCACTATGATTGGTAACCTTTCGTCCAAACGCAATCTCTGTCAGTGCTTGCAGAGAGAGCGTGAACGTGGATGCATTACCGGGCAGAATATTTTGACTCGCAGCAATTTTCGAGAGATTCGCCAGCACATCCTGCGGATCGGTCTTGTTGCCCAGTACAACATATACATAATTGGAGTATATGTTGGCCCAGTCGTTGGGTTCATCCTGTATTTTAAGTTCAGCCGTGGAAAATGAAATGAGCCCTTCAAATCTTAAGTGAGTAAGATGCGTTGTTTCGCGAAGAACTCCGGTAACTAAATAATCGACCTGGTTGAACCGAACAGATTTGCCGATAGCTTCCCTGTCGCCAAACAGCCTCTTCCTTGTCTTTTCCGTTAAGACGATCGAATAGGGTTCGGCAAGTGCCCTGGTACGATCACCCTGTATCAATTCGAAATCGAATACAGAGAAGAAAGACTTGTCGGCGTAAAGTGTTCCGATCGATACAGTTTTCTCACCAACTGTAATATCCCCGCTGCCCCCGTTTCTGACGATGGTAACATCTTCGATGCCGGTGACCGACTCGCGAATCAATTTCCCGGTCTTTGCTGAAGAAGAAGCATAATCTTCCCCTTCCAAGCCCTGGTCTGCTTTTGTGGTTACTATACGATAGGTTCGATCTGCCTTTTCATGAAAGTTGTCATAAGACAAAAGATCTGATACAAACGATACAATCAACAGGCCGACCGAAATACTGATGGCCAGGCCAGCAATATTTATTACAGCGAAAAGTTTGTGACGCACAATGTTGCGCCATGCGGCAATGACATAGCTTTTTATCATCGTTTTACCAGTTTAACATAGATGTAACAGTTACCGAGCCTCGAAATCATTTATCATTTTTGCCGATGTTCTTCAACACGAAATAGGAGATAAGCAAACTGATCCCGAGGAACAAGAAAATTGACACGGGAATAAAGTAACCACCAAATCCCATAGAACGCAGCAATCCCCCCGTCAGGATGCCGGCGGAAATACCGATGCATAAAATTGCCAATAGCAGCAGGAACGGTAAGTAATTGGAGGTGCCCTTAAAGAAGTCTTTAGGTAGTCCTTTTTCGATGATTGCCATCCTTTCCTTATTCCTGGTGATCAGGTAATAGTAGCACACTCCGAAAATCGAGAATGTCACTGACATTGCGAGAAATAGATCTGCCGTTGTATCTTCCATGATTGTCTGTTTTATATTGTATTTATGCTCATGAGACCCACAAAATCACGGGGTGGTCACCAAATGTGACCACTATTATTATTGTGAGGTCTAATGGATGATATATGAGTCTGGACGTCCGTCAGGAAGAGATATTTTTGGATAAAGCATCGCGTGGCGAACGGGCAGGCCTCGAGCATCTTGTAAAAACGTATAAAAACATGGCATATAGCGTAGCGTTCAGAATTGTTTCCAATAGGGAAGATGCCGAAGAAGTCGTTCAAGATGCGTTCCTCAAAGCTTTCGCGTCCCTATCAAAATTCCAAAGGGCCTCACGTTTCTCGACGTGGCTTTACCGGATTACATACAATACGGCGTTAAAAAAACTCCAACAACGGCCAACTCCGACCATCGGGCTCGAAGGGTTCGACCATAACGAGATTCCAAACCAGGCAGAGATTAATTTGCTGCAGTCGGATGAAAGGCAGAAATTTGTAGACCTGGCGCTCAAGCAATTGACAACAGACGATTACCTTGTTATATCCCTTCACTACATCGGCGACAAGACAGTCGCAGAGATATGTGAAATTTTAGATCTTAGAAGGTCTGCAGTGAAAATGCGCCTAATGAGAGGCCGCCGGCAGCTTGAGTTGATCCTTAAGAATTTGCTAAATTCAGAAATCAGTGATTTATTATGAAACGTGAAGAAGAGGATGAAAAGCTTGGTTTGCTGTTGAAAAAATACGGTGCCACGAAAACCACTGACGAGTTTGCTGACGGGCTTGTCGAGGCCGCGTTGATACAATATAATAAGAGGGGAGTAAGTAAAACTTCACCTCGTTCCTGGGTTGCCATCTGCATCACTAGCCTGGTCATCATGCTACATCTTGCTTTTCTGATTTACCAGAATCCATTCTCAATAAATCCGGCCTTGTATATTTCAATAGGAGGCTTCATAATTGGACTTTGGGGGCTTATCGCCATTTGCCAGAAGCATCTCACCTTGAAAATTGGCTCGGTGTAGAAGGCTCTTTTGAAACCAGAGCGATTTCATCATCATTTGCCTAACAAATAATACTAAAATCTTGCCTCGTCCGTTGATTACCTATACATTTAATGAACAAATGGTCAAAATGTCCAAGCGAAGAAATTAAAATTCGTCCAAATCAAATAGTGATTAGAACAAGAACAAATAGGTAAATTTTATGAAGGGTACCAACCTCGGCGAATTCGAAGAACTTGTACTGCTCACCGTGGGCATACTGCACGATGAGGCGTACAGCATCGCGATCGCCAGTGAAATCACAAAAGTGACCAAGCGAGACGTGAGCTTCGCAGTCGTTCACTCTGCGCTCAATCGACTTGAGGAAAAAGGCTATGTCGATTCAAAGCTTGGCGGCGCGACTAAGGACAGGGGAGGACGCAGCAAGAGAATGTTCTCTATTTCCGCAGCGGGCAAGAAGGCGCTGCTGCGCGCTAAGACACAGCGCGATGAACTATGGAGTATGATACCGAAAGTTGTATTTAAGAGTATCTGAACCGATGAAAGAACAACATCCTCCCAGGTGGGCAGACAAATTGCTGACGTGGTACTGCGATCCAGAATTGTTAGAAGATTTGCAGGGCGATCTGCATCAACGCTTTTACGAGCATCTCAGGGAACATGGCATGGGCGCTGCGAGGAGAAGGTTTATCCTCGACGTGCTGTCATTTATCAGACCTTATGTGATCAAACGACGAAAGAAAAATTCCAACTACCCAACCACTATGATGTTTGGACACTATCTCAAAACCGGTATCCGTAACGCAAGGCGCGATACCAGGTACCTCGCTGTGAACACCTTTGGACTTGCGCTCGGCATTGGTTGCTCACTGCTGCTCGCCAGCTACATCTACACAGAACTTTCATTTGATCGGGGCAACCGAAACGCAGATCAAACGTATCGGATCAGCTGGAATACGATCATGGACTCGCAGGAGACCGAGTTTGCCCCAACGGCGCCAGCAATAGGGCTCGCGTTGAAATCGATCATACCTGAATTTGCGAAACTTGCGCGCGTGATGAGCTGGTCTGGTGACGGTGGTCCATCGACGCTATCTTACCAGGATAAATTATTCTACGTCCCGTGGGTCGTGAATGCCGATTCCACCATTTTCGACGTAATGGACTATCACTTTATCATCGGTGATGCAAGAGCATTGCAGCAGAAAGACCGCATCGTCCTTACGCATTCCCTGGCAGAGAAAATCTTTGGACCCGGTTATGAACAAAACAAAAAGCTCATCCATACGATCATTAAGATCGATCAGAAGGAACTCGCTGTCGCTGGAGTGATCGAGGATATTCCATACGCGAACCACTTTCGTCCGCAGGCGCTGGTCGGATGGGAAGGTTATGGCAACGATGCTGTCTGGAACGATTCGCACGCCTTTACGTATGTGAGGTTGACACCCGGTGCTGATCCTGCCATTGTCCAGCAAAAAATAAATGATTTCACCGCCAAGAATGAGACGCTTGCAAAGCTGCGCGAAGAGTATGGGGCCAAAGTGAAGATCTACATCGAGCCTTTGACATCGATCCATATGCACTCGCATAAAAGTTATGAAATGCTTCCGCCCGGCAATCCACAATACCTTTATGCATTCGGCGTGATCGCGATTTTCTTTCTGGTCATGTCGGGTATCAACTATATCAACCTGTCCATTGCTGCGTCGTGGCACCGGTATAAAGAAATCGGCGTGCGGAAAGTTATGGGCGCACTCCGGGGTCAGGTACAGAGGCAGTTTTTGACGGAGGCAAGCATCATGATCTTCTTTGCATTTTGTGCAAGCCTTCTTGTTCTCTATCTACTGATTCCCCTCTTTAATTCTCTTATGAATTATCAATTGGAGTTTGCTGGATTGATGTCGCCGGGATTTACTGGGGTCGTGATCGGGATGTTGGTTGTCCTCGTTTTGTTGTCCGGCTATTATCCATCATTCTACCTGTCGCTGGCCAACCCGATCATGATCTTTAAGAACAAGCTGAGCTTCGGTGGCCAGAAAGTTGGATTCCGAAAGACATTGCTGGTGGCGCAGTTTGCCATATCTGCTATTATGATCGTGGCCATCGTTGTCGTGACTTCTCAGGTGAGATACTTGAGTAAGCAATCCCTTGGATTCAACAAAGAGAACGTTCTGGTAATTACGGTGCCGTGGGCTGCAACGAAATCCGTTGCTTCCTTGAAAGAGGAGTTGGGAAGGATCTCCGGTGTGTCGCAGGTAGCGTCAACTGAATATCTTCCGGGCGTCAGCACGAATATTGATGAGCACAAAGTTGAACGCGCCAACGGTGAGATGGTGTCTAGTACGGTAGGGAGAGTTTTCTTTGATAAAGACTACTTGTCGCTCATGGGACTGCAGCTCATTGAAGGTCGCATGTTCGATCCTAACAGCATCGTCGATTATAAAGAGGCATTCATCGTCAACGAGGCCGCTGTACGTGCGTATGGATGGCGAGAGGGTGGTGGGTCGCCGATAGGACGACATATCGAAGCAATGAATTATGACAAGAAGGGCACGGTCGTCGGTGTACTGAAAGATGTTAACCTTTATTCTCTCCACAATAAAGTACAGCCATTGATATTCAACCTGGCACAGGACCTGCCTTTTGTATATGTCAGATTGCAGAGCGAAAATTTGCAGGAGACCATGGCTAAAATTGAAACGACTTATTCGAAGGTCATTCAGAACTTTCCATACGACTACCAATTCCTGGATACAAGATTCGACATGCTGTACGACGCTGATCGCAAGATGAATAAGGCATTTCTCGCGGGTGGCGTTGTGCTTACTTTTATTTCATGTATGGGTCTGTTTGCATTATCGGCATTCCTGGTGGTTCAACGCACCAAAGAAATTGGTGTGAGGAAAGTGCTGGGTGCTACTGTTAAAGAAATCGTGATGTTGTTGTCAAAGGAATACGTATCACTGATTGTGATTGCCAATGTTGTGGCTATTGCGGTGTCATATTTTCTCGCTCAGCAATGGTTGTCAGGCTATGCCTATCGCGTACCCATTTCGTGGTGGTTCCTATTGGTACCGCTGGTGATTACCATTTCGCTTGCATTTTTGTCACTCAGTTACCAGGTATTCAAAGCATCCATGGCGAACCCCGTGAAGTCACTCAAGTATGAATAGATTTCGGATTTCGGATTCGGTAGTGGTCTGCTGGAGCATGCATGAATTTCTCTGCGGGTAACATCGTTCTTACCTCGCTTAGTTATTCGACAAGGGTTCGCGAGCTGTATAGGCTGT
>Ga0193753_10001527_pt1 | contig 19680 bp, 14 predicted proteins | sample H1c2metaG_FD_144925 | JGI IMG/M metagenome (GOLD analysis project Ga0193753, IMG submission 144925) | Soil microbial communities from a riparian zone of the East river system, Colorado, United States - H1c2 | ecosystem: Environmental > Terrestrial > Soil > Riparian zone | place: USA: East...
CTTGGATCGCTGCGAAAAAGGAATTCGGCTCAGCGTGGAGGCGCATCCCAATCAATGGAGGTGGTCGAATAGCATCACTTCGCAGCAGGCCCGCTTTTTGTTGCCGCTGGCGTGGCTGGTTCGAGTCGACGATACGGCCGAGACACGATCGTGGCTGCGAAAAATTGCGCAAGCTCTTCTAGCGCACCAGGACGAGAGCGGAGCGATTGCGGAATGGACGGGCCCCGCGAACACCGGTATACAAACGCCGCCTACCTCGAACGAAAAATACGGCGGCGGCGAAGGGACGCTTATTCAGGAGAACGGCGATCCCGCTACGGATTTGCTGTACACCATGAATTTCGCTTTTATCGGTCTGCACGAGGCTTATGCGGCGACCGGTGAAGCGCTCTACAAGGAAGCGGGAGAGCGTATCGCTCGCTTTCTGGTTCGCGCGCAAGTCCACTCGGAAGTGCATCCGCAATTTCACGGCGCGTGGTATCGAGCCTTTGATTTCAAGAACTGGGATTACTGGGCGAGCAATTCCGATTCCGGCTGGGGCGCCTGGTGTACCGAGGCCGGCTGGAGCCAATCCTGGATTTCCACCGTGTTCAGCTTGCGGCTTTCGAATCAATCGCTTTGGGATGTGCTGCAGAAAGTTCCGGCGTACGGCCAATTCGGCGAGCTATCGCGGCAGATGTTTACAGAGTGAGAGGCAAGCGCTTACTTACGAATTCCGGAACCTTCCACCAATTCCACGACCCGATTGGCGGCGGGAGGCAGAAATTCCTCGGTCACGCCCGAAGGCCAGCGCACTTGCAGGAAATCGACTCGCGGCGAAGAACCCAGACCGAAATGCAGACGGAGATCGCTTTGGGACAAATAGCAACACCCGCTCCTGACCTCGGCAGTCTGTGTAAGACCGCCGGCTTTCAAAGTAACCATCGCACCAATGGCATCTCTATTCGATTTAGAACCCACGGCCCTGATCGAAATCCAATTGGCCGAATTACTCGCCTTGTTGACTAACAGGCTCGCGGGGCTATCGAGGTTGTTGATCACAACTTCGACCGACCCGTTATTGTCGAGGTCTCCGTAGGCGAGTCCCCTTCCGCTGGCCGGAGTCGAAATACCCGGGCCGGCAAGCCGCGAAACATCCGCGAAGGCGCCATCGTGCAGGTTCCAATAAAGATTCTTCGGCTCTTTGAATTTGCTTTCCCTTCCCAGACGATCCACGGTTGGATAGACGTGACCGTTCGCCATTACCAAATCCACCCAACCATCGTTATCGAAGTCGATAAATCCAGCGCCCCAGCCGACGTAGTGAGTGAGAGCGCCCAGGCCCGCGCGATAAGTAACGTCCGTGAAAAAACCTGCGCCATCGCTCCGGTAAAAAGTGGGCACGTCATCGTCAAAATTAGTTTTTACTAAGGCAGCTCGGCCCTCATGGAAAGCGTCCGCGGCATCGGCGCCCATGCTTCCCTGTTCCTCTCCATCGCCATTGAAGGCGGTCCCCGACTCTATTCCCAAGTCGGTGAAGGTGCCGTCACGATTGTTGTGAAATAAAATGCTGGGCGTGGAGTCGCAGGCGATGAATATATCCGGCCAGGAGTCGTCGTCGAAGTCGCTGGACAGGACGGAAAAACAGGTATGGCCGGCGGGCTTGTCGAAGCCGCTCGTCTTCGACACGTCGCGAAACGTACCATTTTTCTCGTTATGATACAGGACATTTACGCCGCCTTTGAGGCCGCGCGGCCCGCACGCCACTGGCAGCCCCTTAAACTGGCAGAGTAAGTTATCACCCGGCTTAGGCGAGTGCAGAGGGTCGAAATCGAGATAGTTGGCGACGGCAATATCGAGGTATCCGTCCCGATCGTAATCGACAAAGGAACATCCGGTACCCCATCTTCTGCCTGCCGTCGGCAGGCCGGCTGCTCCGGTTACGTCGCGGAATCGTCCGTTGCCCTCGTTATGGTAGAGAATGTTGTGCCCGTAATAAGTAACGTAGAGATCGTCGCGCCCATCGTTGTCGTAGTCGCCTGCGCAAACGCCTTGGCCCCAGCCTACGACCGAGAGTCCGGATTGCGCTGTTACGTCTTCGAATCGTAGATGCCCTAGGTTGTGATACAAGCGGCTTACTGGCCGGGGTGCACCTTGCGGGAAGGTCCATTGCGAGCCGTTGACAAAGAACAAGTCGGGCAGGCCATCGTTGTCGTAATCGATCACCGCGACGCCGGCGCCGGTGCTTTCGAGCAGGAAATTCTTATGTAAGGGATCTCCCGAGGTGTGCTTGAAAGTCACGCCTGCTTGCCGGGCGACATCGATAAACTCAATCGGCGGAGGGTTTATCTTTTTCGACGTTGGCACGGGAGTATGCAGGCTGTGTTGAGGATGCGCCATGCCCTGCGCATGGGCTTTTGGAATCGTCGACAACAGACAAACCAGCGCAGCCGCCGACAGCGCCGCTCGGCAACTCACTGCCTCTGCACCGGCTGCGGCGTCCCTGGGTCGCCAGGGATTTTCGCTTGTCCTGCCTTGCGCTCGTCCGTATCGAGCTCCGTCTGCTTCAGTTGGTTCACCTTTTCAAAGAGCTCGGCGGCCCTCTTCTTATCTCCGAATTGGAACTGGAGGCGGGCGAGTTGGAAGTAACTCAGCCGAAAATCGGGATTGATCCGAACCGATTCTTCCAGATCGTGAATGGCTTCCTGATACGAGCCAAGTTCCTGTTTGCAGCGGCCCAGCCATAACCAGGGAAGAGGATCGTTGGGAAAGCGGTCGATCGATAACTGAAACGCGGCGGCCGCATCCGCAAAACGGCCCAAATGATACAGCGTGAGGCCGTAGTTATAGGCGTAAGCATTGAACGGAAGATTGCCGGGCTGGTCGCCCAAACGAATGGCCTCGGCGTAAAACCGCACGGCTTCCGGAAAGCGGTTCTGGGCGAAGCATATGTTTCCCAGGAAAAAATTGGAAGGGGCAGCCATAGCCGGATCTTCGAGCAGCCTTTCGTATTGCCGCCGGGCTTCGGGAAAGCGGCCCGCCCGAAACAGACTGAAGCCGCGGGAAAAGATCCAGCGTTTCTGCAGCTCTCCTTCGGGCACTCTCAAGTAAACAATACCTAGCGCAGCGTGATAATCCGGCTGGCGCGGGTCTAGCTGGGCCGCCTTAGCAAGCAGTTCTTCGGCTCGCGAAAAATTATTCGATTCGAAAGCGGCCCATCCCTCGGCGGCGTACTGCTTGGCGCTGGGAACAGGTGTCGCGGGGTCTTGCCCCAGCGCAGCGGATACCGGCAACAGAACTGAGACAGCGACCAGAAAATGAGCCGGTATTCGATCGAGCATGTAGGACGCCGGGCAGCAGCGCGCACATCGCACTGCTGCCTTATTTCATATCAGATGAGCAAATTTCAGAACGCAAATCGGAGACCGAACTCGATGACCCGGGGATCGGTGGTCGACAAGATTTGGCCAAAAGAAGGTGACTGCAGATTACTGGTTGGTGCGCCTAAGTTGGCGTGGTTGAAACTGTTATAAAGCGATCCGCGAAGTTCGAGCGTATAACCTTCATGCAGCGTGAACACTCGCTGGAAGGCGGTGTCGAAATTCCAATAACCGGGGTTGCGAAGCGCCCCGATTCCCAGTGTCCCGTAAGTTCCCAGGCCGTTCACCGCGAACGCTTTGGGGTTGAACCATTGCTGGATCTGCTGCGCCTTGCTGCGGTCGGGCAGCTCCGCGCTGCCTATTAAATCCGGGGTATCCCCGCCAATACCAGTCAACGAGTTATCTCTCCCGGACGTCAAACTTAGCGGCGTGCCGCTATGTATCGTGATGATACCTGTCAAGCCCCAACCTTTTACCAGCGCACTTACCAGACGATTGGATAAGTGGAGATTGGCCGTCGGCTGCCATAGGAACGAGTTCACCCAATATTGCGGCAGATCGAATGAAAGCGGCCCGTAACTGAGGTTGTAATTGAACGGGTCGCGCGGACCGTTGCTGCCCTCGCCCTGGGCGCCGCTCACGCCGAGAGCTCGCGACCAGGTGTAGGAACTCTGCAGGCTAACCCCGTGAGAGTAATTTTGCCGGAAGGAAACCTGCAGCGAATTATAGTGGGAGCTCAAGGCGCTCGCAATGACATTGATTCCGCCGATCGCCGGGAATAGCCGACGCTGTTGTGTATTGCCGGTGGTTGAGACTCCGGGCGTATAAACCGCCGGATTTCCTTCGACCGATGTCGTCAGGTGCGACGATCCCGAGCCCACATAATTGACTTCCAGCACCGCCGCCCGCCATAACTGCTGCTGGATGGAAAAGCTCCATTCATTGGAGGCCTGCGTCTTGAACGGCAAGGCTAGAGCGCTCTCACCGGCGGTCGGAATAAAGGACAATTTTTTGAGTCCGGCGAGATCGGCGGCGGTCGGCCTGGGGAACGGATTCACGCCATTGAACGGCGCGCCCGCAAAGATGTTGTTTGCGTTGCCGCCGTTCGAAATGCTGATGTTCACAGTGTAGGGCTGGATCAGTGTGAAGCGATTGAGGCTGATCCCGCGCGTAAACGGCGAGTAATAGATGCCGAACCCGGCGCGAATGGAAGTTTTACCATTGCCGAAAACATCCCAGGCGATTCCCACGCGCGGAGCCAGATCGTTCCAGCGGGTTCCCACGATGTTTTCGGGAAGCCCGGCGTCGCCCGGAAAAAGTAGACCGAGAGGCGCGTTCGAGAAGACAGTGGATTGAACGCCTGCCCGGAAAGTCGAAAGCTGCCCGTCTTCCGACCGGTAGCCCCTATCGATGTCCCAGCGCAGGCCCGCATTGACCGTGACCCGGCGGCTGACCTTGAAATCGTCCTGGGCGTAGAAGGAAGGAAGAGTCTGATGAAGACGCGCGCTCAGCCCGCCAATCTGTTGATAGGAACTGAAGTTGCCAATTAAGAAATCCGCGGCGGCATTGCCGGTGAACTGCCCGTTAAAACTAAGCGCCCCGCCCGTGTTGAAGTTCTGTAACTCGTTTACCCGGTTGTGATAGAGATCCATCCCGAAATTGAAGTTGTTGCGCCCGTGCACCCAGGACACGTTGTCCGACACTTGCCAGGTTGCCGCGACATCGCGCGTCGGCGCACCCTCGTATCCTGTGAAATACCCGGTTACGCCAAGAGAAGCGTCCGGAATCAGCCCGAAATCGCTGAATGCATTCCCGGTGTTGATTGGATATCCCAGACCGCTCAGCGAAAAGTTCAACAGCGGCAGTACGCCAAAAGCGCTTCGCATGTAGGTAATGTGCGCATCGTTCAACAAACTCGGCGAGAAGGTGTGTAGATAGCTCACCGTGCTGTTTTGGAAACGAGTCGGTAAGTCGGAAATCCAGCCCGGACCCAAAGCGGATCCGGACCCTCCCGCGAACGACGTCTGCGGCACGTCGTTGAAGAGATATCTGACCGAGACGCGATCGTTTTGCGTCAGCAAATAATCTACTTTCCCAATCACCTGGTTCTGGTCTAGTTTGGTTGCCACGGTGAAGTTGTAAACACTGGCGCCGGTGTTCGCAGCCGGTAGAAATTGCTGCAGAAATTTCGTCGCTTGCGGCTGGATGCGGCTGGGGCTGATGATGTTCCCCGGAAACTGCTGGCCGGTTGTCGGATCGATGATGGGCTTGTTCAAGGTCGAGAAGTCTCCTCCCCGCTGCGCCGCGGTTAACGTCGTATAAGCTTGCGTACCTGGGCTGCCTCTCACCTTCGTTCCCTGGTATCCGACAAAGAAAAAAAGCTTGTTCTTGATGATCGGGCCGCCGAGCGTTGCGCCGTATTGATTGCGCTTAAAAACCGGCCGAGACGGTGCAAAGAACGCTCGTGAATCCAAGTCGGTGTTGCGCAGGAACCAGAACGCACTGCCATGAAGCTCGTTGGTGCCGGAGCGGGTCGCCGCTGAAACGCTGCTGGTGCCGCGTCCGAACTGGGCGCTGTAGTTTCGACTCGAAACCGCGAACTCCTGTAGCGCGTCGGGGTTCGGATATTCGTTCGGGATGCCGAAGAACTGGTTGATATTAAACCCGCCGTCGAGCGAGTAGTTGACGTCGATGTCACGGCCACCACCCGAAGCAAAGGTGACTTGTTGAGCCCCGAACTGCCCTTGCGTGCCAGTGGCGACCACGCCGGGAGCCAGGCCCACAAGCTGCAGGGCATTCCGTCCGTTGAGGGGAAGTTCTTGAATGCGCTTGATGTCTATCAGCGTCGAAACCGAGCTGTCGCTGGTAGTTACTAGCGGGGGCGCCGCGTTAACTTGCACGGTCTCGCTTACGGACCCTAGTTCAAGGCTGGGATGTACAGTGGCATGCTGCTCCACCGTGAGAACCACATCGTTTTGCTCCCAGTTCTTAAATCCGGCGGCGGAAACCTTGACGCTGTATTTTCCCGGATTCAAATTGGTGAAAGTGAAAAAGCCCTGCCCCGAAACAGAGGCTGAGCGCGCCTGCCCAGTGTCGACGTTGGTTAGCGTAACCTTCGCGGATGGCACCAGCGACTGGGTGCTATCTGCGACTGTTCCGTCGATACTTGCAGTACCTTGGGCCTGCATCAAAACGGCCGCAAACAACAGGGCAGCCGCGATGGAAACAAAACTCTTCATGGAATCCCCCTCGTGTAGGTACACGGTCAAGATACACTTGGTTTCCTCCCCAGTCAAGGAAATTTGAAGATCTAATGGCCGGAAAGAAGAAGGTCTGGCGAGAGTTTGTGGGGTTTTTGGCCTAACCCCAATAGAGGGCTGGCAATTGATGTTCCTTCCGGTGGACGTTCACGGCGGCATAGGTTCCGTGTACGTTGACATAAGAATTCCGCCATGCTAGCATCGGGTCCGGAAAAACGAGCTATCCCCTGTGCCTAATAATTCAACCCGATTGCCCACGAAATGGCAAAAAACTGGTGCTTCCCGTTGGCAGACGGGACTACTGCGCCTTCTTCTTTTTTGTTGCGGCTGCGCTTCCGCCGGCTCCGGCGCACAACGGGATATCCTCACGCCGCCGCCGCCGGCCAAACCGGTCATTAACGGGCCGGCCGTTTACGGCGTCCGTCCGGGACACCCGTTTCTCTATCTCGTGCCTACGACCGGCGAGCGGCCCATCCAGTTTTCCGCCGCCGCGCTGCCGCGTGGGTTGTCGCTCGACCCCGTCACGGGCATTATCACCGGCACGATCGCGCGAGCCGGCGAGTACGCGGTCCGGCTAAGCGCAAGCAACGCCCATGGCAAAGCTACCCGCGCCTTCAAAATCATAGTTGGTTCCACACTCGCGCTTACTCCGCCCATGGGTTGGAGTTCGTGGTATATGGCTTACGCCAATATAAGCGACGAGTTAATCCGCGCGCAGGCGGATGCCCTGATTTCTTCCGGCCTGGTCCAACACGGATATTCTTTTGTCGACATCGACGACGGCTGGAACATCAAGGTGTCCGGCGCCGACGCAGCCGGCGCGGGAACGGCACGGACCGCGGCGGGCGACTTGATGCCCAATGCCAAGTTTCCCGACATGAAAGCACTCACCAGCTACGTACACGGCAAAGGCCTCAAAACCGGCATCTACACGTCGCCGGGACCCAGCACTTGTGGCGGCTACGAGGGCAGCTACCGGCATGAGAAGCAGGATGCCCAGCTTTTCTCGTCGTGGGGTTTCGACCTTGTGAAGTACGACCTGTGTTCCTACAGGAAGATACTGAACGACAGCAAAAACCCCGAGGATATCGAAAAGCCTTACCAGCTAATGGGCGACATCCTGAAAGCTCAGGACCGCGACATGCTCTTCAATCTCTGCGAATACGGGAGAGGCGACGTTTGGACCTGGGCTCGAAAAGCGGGCGGCCATTTCTGGCGAACTACGGGCGATGTGGGCGGCGGCGGCCCGAATCGCAACTTGTGGGTCAATATGTCCAGCATGGGCTTCGGGCAAGCCGGGAAAGAGAAGTGGGCGGGGCCGGGCGGATGGAATGACCCGGATAACATCCTGATCGGCCAGATCTACTGGAATGGCCAGCTTGCGCCCACACCGCTTACCCACAACGAGCAATACACTTATGTGACGTTGTGGAGCGTGCTCAGTTCTCCGCTGGTGTTTGGCGGCGACATGACAAAATTAGACGACTTCACGCTGAGTCTGCTTACCAACGACGAGATAATCGCCGTCAACCAGGACCCGCTGGGACGTCAGGGCGCACCCGTCCTGCGCTCGGCGGATTCCGAAATCTGGGTCAAAGATCTTTTGGACGGTTCGAAAGCGGTTGGATTGTTTAATCGGAGCAACACGGAGGCGCAGATTTCCGTGCGCTGGTCGGATCTCGGTATCAGCGGCGCGTGGATGGTGCGGGACCTATGGCGGCAAAAGAATCTCGGTTCGCAAACCGAGAGCTTTCAAATGCCGGTTGGCGAACATGGCGCGGAAATGATATTGCTATTGAGGAAACCGCGCAAGACGGTCGCGGCATCAAGCACGCCGCGCCAAGAACTAGCGAGTTCCTATACCGTCTCGCGGCGCGCATCCGCGCCCTTTGCGCTCCAAAGAAAACGCTAGCGCGTTCCCTAGGTGTCTAGGTGGACAGTTCGAAACAGCCTGCGGGAATCAAAGAAATCGCCAAGGCGCTTGGGGTGTCGATCGGTACCGTCGATCGGGCGCTCCACCACCGCGCCGGCATCAATCCGCTGACGCAGGCGCGTGTGCTGAAGATGGCTCAGACGCTAGGCTACCGGCCGAACGTCGCTGCCCGTTTTCTCAAGCTGAAGCGCAAACTGAACATTTCGATTCATCTGCCGCGAGAAATCGCTTTTTTCTTCGATGCCGTGCGGCAAGGCATCGAAGAAGCGGCCGCTCCCTTCTCCTCAACCGTAGAGCTTACTTTCCGCACCATGCGCCGCCTAGGCGAGGGCGAGGTCGACATTTTCCGTGAAGCTCTCGAGAGCAAGCCGAGCGGCATCATCGTAGCGCCTGGCCATCCGCTGGATCTGAAGCCCTGGATTCGCAAAGCCGCGCGGCAAAATGTGCCAGTGGTCTGCGTCGCGACAGACGCCCCGAAGACAGACCGCTTAACCGCCGTTTCAGCGGACCCCTACACCTCCGGTTCCATGGCGGCGGAGACGCTCTTGCGCTCGGCGCGTAATCCGGGATCGGTATTAATCGTGACCGGCGATCTCAGCACGGTAGATCATGCCGAAAAACTTCGCGGCTTTCAGGACTTCCTCGCCACCGGCACGCTTCTCTCCATGGGGCCGATCGTGCAGGCGCATGACGATCCGGATGAAGCCTACCGAAGCGTGTGCGAGTGCTTGTCGACGGTTCGCGACCTGCAGTCCGTATATGTCAGCACGGCCAACTCGTTGCGCGTTTTGCGCGCGCTGAAGGAGGCGCGGCGCCTGCACGAACTTTCCGTTATCGTCACGGATTTATTTCCGGAGCTCATTCCCTATCTTCGCGAGGGGAGCATCCTGGGAACGGTATACCAGCGTCCCCAAACGCAGGGGCGCATGGCGTTCCGTGCGCTGTACGAATTTCTCGTGGATGGAAAATGCCCGCCGCCGCGGTTACGCTTGGCGCCGCATCTGGTGTCGCGAAGCAATATCGCGCTGTATTTGGAGATACTCTCTTCGAGCATCGAAACCGGCGAGGAGATGCGCAAAGGGTACTGATCCCCGACCAGTTGAAAGAGCCTCAGATCGGCGGCACGCTAGTCTCGCCGATCTCGGACGGCGCGGCCATCCGGCGGCTTCTTTGGATCCGGAGCCATACCCAGTACGCTCTTCGCGTTTTCACTTTGAACAACTAGGATCAAATCGGTCGTGTATTAAACTAAGACCGTATTGATCGTATATCGTTCCTGCCACCCTCATGCTGCGTAAGATTGCGTTCCAAATTCATCTCTGGTTGGGCCTGAGCGTGGGCGCCGTCCTTTTGGCGCTGGGCGTTTCCGGGAGTCTTCTAGTCTTCCGGCCGGCTATCGAGCGTAGTTCCTTTCGTCCGCCGGCCCACTCGCCATCGGCCGAATCCCCTTCGGCTACGCCGCTCGAAGATGGCCGGCGAGCGGTCGAAAGCGCGCGGCCGGAGTATCGCATTCGGTTCGTCATTCCTGCAAAAGCGGGCGGCGGCGTCAACCAGTTCCTCTTACTACCGCGCAAAGGGGCGGCGCACAATCCGCTACTGGCTGCTACCGATGCCGCCACGGGAGAGTTCCTCTCGGTAGCGCCGGTCAAGAACGGATGGCTCTTCTGGATGCACGATTTTCATAGCAACCTGCTCGCCGGGCCGAATGGCCGCACGGTGAACGGCTTCGTCGCGGTCATGCTGATGACGCTTGCGTTGTCGGGCCTTGTGATGTGGCTTCCGCGACAGCAATGGCGTTTGTCATTTCGTGTTGGCTGGAAGCGGCAGATTTGGAATCTTCACAATGCGGCCGGATTTTTCGCTTTCGTGTTGTTGGCTGTGCAAGGATTCATCGGCGCGTATTTTGCTTTTCCGAACGTGTATCGCGCGGCGCTTGGTTTACCTCCGCGCGCCACGGTGGACTCCGACGACGGAGTCAATTCTCCCAGAGCTAAAGCAAAGAAGCAGACACATAAGACGGCTTCCGAAGCGCCTCTCGATAGCTTGCTGAAGAAAGCGCAAGAGACGTGGCCTAAATATGAAATCGCCACGATCTATCCTCCGATTCGCGCGAATCAGGCCGTTACTTTTCGCGGAAGAATGCCCGGCGACCCGGTAGGCCGCAACGATGTCAGCCGCCTGACCTTCGATCCGCACTCGGGCAAGTTGGTTCGGGCGTTGCGCGCGGGCCAGCTTCCGTTCGGCGAACAATTCATTTTTCAGATGCAGGCGATTCACTTTGGCCGCTTCCAGGATTCCCTGCTCTCGCACGTTGTGTGGCTCTTGCTTGGGCTGATGCCCGGCACTTTATATATCACCGGCCTGATCATGTGGCTGAATCGCATGAAGGCGAAATGGCGCATGCGCCGCGCCAAGAACCGGCGCGTGCGCTCGGAATCGGAAGCAGCCGTATTCGCAACTTCGGCATCCTAATCATTTTTTCTATGCACTGTTCTCGACGTCTTTTTTTCTTTTCCATTGCTATTTCTTGCTTGCCGGCCTTTGGCCAAACCGCGATGTTGCACGGACGCGTTACCGCGAAAGCCGATGGTTCGGCCGTTTCCGGCGCACGTGTACGACTATCTTCCGGAGGGACGGATCTGATCGCCAACTGCGACCCAGACGGGCGCTACGAGCTATCGAATCTTCAGCCGGATCTGCCTTATTCACTTGTTATCGAAGCGATCGGGTTTGAACGGCTTACTCGCGTACAGGTGACGTGGAAATCCGGCGACAATCCATTCGACGCGACTCTCAAGATCGACCCGCTGCAGGAAAACGTCACGGTGTTTGCGGGAGCCCCGGAGATCAAGACCACTCCGGAAATAAGCACGGCGATCGATTCCCGTACGCTGATCACGCTTCCTTCGAACACGCGCGATCTACCGCACTTCGCCCTACTCGATCCGCGCGCGCGCAATACTTCGGGCGTTGGAAGCGATGGCCGCCAAGCGACCCGTCTTGCGATCAACAATCAATCGTTCCGCCACACGCAATACACGCTGGACGGCAGTACGAACTACGATTTCATCTTTGCGAACGGTCCGCAGCAGAACGTTTCGCTAGCGGCGCTCGGCGAGGTGAAGCTACTGACCAACAACTACACCGCCGAGTACGGGCGCAGTTCCGGCGGAAATCTGATCGCCTCGACCAAAGCAGGAACAGACCAATATCATGGCGAGGCTTTCTTCTTTCTGCGGCCCAGCGGGATTCAGGCGACGCCTCCGGTTTCTACCTTCCGCGTGCCGAATGAGCGCGAGGACTGGGGGGCGGCTGTGGGCGGGCCGCTGGTGGCGAACCACACTTACTTTTTCGGATCTTACGAAGGCGTACACCAGGAACGCGGCTCGTTTATTCAATCTCCGGTTGCTAATTTTTTCGTTGGAACTCAGAATTCGTGGACGGCGCTGGCGCGTGTCGACCAGCGCTGGAACGATCGTGAGTTTACTTCCCTGCGCATCAATTCGGATCATTTTCTGACTAACAATTTGAACGACAATGTAGGCGGATTTGTGCAGCCAAACGGCGCCGTGAACGATTGGCAGCAAAGCGCCGCCGCTCAACTCACGCAGCGTTCGTTGTTCGGAAGTTGGCTCAACGACTTTCGCTTGAGCTACACGAATGCGATTCCGTTGTCGGATTCCGCCGTTCAACCCGGCTTGGTGATCGTTCGTCCCAGTTACTCGACGACGGGCAGTTCGCAATATCAGAATGTCCGCACAAACACTTATCAAGCGGCCGATACGATCGAAAAGAATTGGGGCAGACACAGCTTCCGCTTTGGCGGCGACTACATCCGGCAGGTTGCCAATGACCGTACGGTCACGCCGTTTGGGACTTATACGTTTGCTCCCGGCGCTCCGGTAGCGGGACAGCAGCCGCTGCAGTACTCGCAGACGTTCGGGATCTCGGCGCTCAGCTACGGCCAGGCGCTCGCTTCCGCCTTCTTCAATGACAGTTGGAAGATTTCATCCCGGCTAACTGCAAATCTTGGTCTTCGCTATGAGTACCAGTCCACTGTTCACGATCTGAATAATTTTGCGCCACGGCTTGGCCTCGCATGGGATCCGACCGGAAGCGGCAAGACCGTGATTCGCGCCGGGGCAGGAATTTTCTACGATCAGGTCTACGAACAGATCATTCGTAACTACTTCAATCAGGGCCCCGGCTCGGCCACGGCGACCTATACACTCTCGGCGGGAACTCCGGGATTTCCCGTCTTTCCGAACATTTTGGCCGCGCCGCCGTTGGGAGCGCGCACGCCGCGGGACATTTATCTCATCAATCCAAATTTGCGCACTCCGTACGCCCTGGAATTTTCGCTGGGCGTCCAACGCTCGCTTCCCGGCGGCTTGCTGCTATCGGTGGACGGTACACACCTGGGCGCGCGGAAACAAATTCGGGAAGGAAACTTGAACGCGCCGCAGCCATTCTTGCGCACGGCGGCCGGCCAAACGCGCTCGGCGGCGAACGCCAATGCGACGCGGCAATTCAAGACTTACTACGATGTGGCCGCGAACAATGTAGCGGAAATTGAGAGCGATGGAAGCGCGCGCAACTCGGCGCTGTCGGTGGCGCTCTCGCGCCGCTTCGCCGGCCGCTATGAATTTCAGGGCTCCTATCTATATAGCTCGCAGATGACGAACACGTTTTTCACGGGCGGCCTGAACACCGGCACTCCCGGTACCTGGAACATCTCGAATGGCGAGACGGCTCCGGCCGATTTCTTTCAGCGTCATCGCTTTGTGGCCAGCGGGGTAGCCGATCTCCCTTATCGCATCCGGCTTTCCGGCATGGTTGTTGCGGCGAGCGGGCTGCCCGTGAATCCGCTTACCGGCGTGGATAACGATGGCGACGGTATACTCGCCGATCGGCCCTACGGTTTTGCGCGTAATTCTTTTCGAGGACCGTATCAAAGCTCGATCGATATCGCGGTGGCGCGCACTTTTCGCCTGCGGGAGTTTTTGAGCGTAGAACTACGCGCCGAAGGATACAACCTGCTGAACCGGTCGAATTTTCTCAAGCTGAATGCGACGTATGGAAATCTGGCGGCACCGGCGGCACGATTTCTGACACCGACGGCGGGCATCGCAAACAGCGATCCGGCGAGGCAGTTCCAGTTCGCGGCGCGCTTTTTGTTTTGAGGCTTTGATCCTAACGGGCGAAGCGTGATATATATGCGCTCAACAATGAAAGCCGCCTCTCTCCTGTTGGCCATGGCCTTGGCGCTCTTCGGCCAGGAAACACGCCACGAAATTGTCAATCCCTCCCAGACGCCCGCTGACGACGCCAAGCCGAATAGCAACGACGTCCCGGACGTCTATTCTATAAACGGCCATTTCGAGCGAGTCGTTATTTTGCGATTCAAATACGATGTGGAGTTACTCGCGGGCATTCAGAAAATGGTCAAGCAGGAACATATCCGCAATGCGGTCATACTCTCCGCCGCCGGATCGGTGCGCGGTTACCATATTCACCAAGTTTCCAACCGAGTATTTCCTTCGAAAAATACTTTCGTGAAAAATCCGGCGGCGCCGGCGGATTTGATCGGCATGAATGGATATGTCATCAACGGGTCAATCCATGCGCACATGACTCTTGCCAATCCCGACCATGCCTTTGGTGGGCACTTGGAGCCCGGGACCAATGTGTTTACCTTTGCGATTGTGACCTTGGGAGTGTTAAACGAAGGCGTAGATCTTAGCCGGGTGGACGACAAGAGCTATCGTTGATTTTTCGCCGCCTAACGGCAAGCCCACTCGACAGCCCGCACGGACCAATCCAAATCGTTCATCGCCGTTTTGCCGGCGAAGGGGCGCAGGATGACTGAAACGGTGGCGCCCGGCTCGATTGCGCGGCGGAAGGCCGGGGTCGCCGTCACGCGAGCTTGCGGCATCTTGCGATTGCCGGCGGCATTGGCCGAATCGGCCATTACGGCAAATAAGCCGATAAAGGATTCTTCTTCGCGCCCGGCTTGTTTCGCATAGGCACGAATGGTGACCGCACGGCTGCGAGGCAGTTCCACATCTTTTAATAACAGACGTAAAGGCGTTGACGACTCGCAGCCAGGAGGGGCTTGCGCGTGGAATGTCAAATCGCCGGCCCGGGCCGCGCTGGATGCCAACAGCGCGGCCGCCAATATGTAGGTCGCCGCCAACAAGCGCTCAGCCCTCCTGGCCCCGCAGTATTTCGACGCCGCGCACCGCCAATTTAGATACAGCCGCGTTCGATCCTTTTGCATTCCGTTCGGCGAGAAACAACGAGAATTCGCTGGTCCGGTCGGTCAGGCCCTTCAACTTCCCCTTCAAGTCGAAATCAAGCTTTCGCGGCGAACCCATTTTGTGATCGCCTTCCTTGCTCATCAATACGACCGAAATCAAACCCAGGTAACTCGGGCTCTGCGGTCCGCGGTTGGCCTTGGCGTCGCTCTCGTCGTAATAGAGAAAATAGCTGGCGCTTCGATCGGTGGGTAGTTGCGGAGAGATCAGACGCAGACGCATCTCGGCCTTATCGAGCAAGGGCAGTAGTTTCTGGCGGGTTGTCTGGCTTAACTGAAGCCGGCTGGTGTCGATTAATTGCAGCTTGTCGACGAGCACCCAATCGCGGATACACAACCATGTGATAAATTCCCAGGTCCGACCGGCGTATATGTAACGGAGTTTCGCTTCGTGATTCACTACGTCGGCGTTCCGAATGGTCCGCCACTTTTTGTTTTCGTCGAAGAATCCCTGAGTCTGATTCAGCCACGCGGGGGTCACCGGGGCGGTGTGCGATGCGTCGGCATTCGTCCAATCGGACCACAGCTTGTCGACGTTGGCGTGGTGGGCATAGAAAATCGGGTCCTTGGCGGCAGTGTCGAAGGCCGACATGTCGCCGCCGACCGCGTTGTGAATGGAACCATGTGGACTGCCCTCGAGTTCCGGCGAAAAATCGGCGAAGTTGGTTTCCGAGAGCGCCGTCGCCGGCTGGCCGTCGGTGGGGTCGAGCGTGTCGCCGGGAGCCATGCTTCGCGGCGAGTTGAACAGTGGATTGGTGTTGTTGTTGGGCGATGTGTAGGCGCCCGGCATGGTCCGGTGTGCGGGGTTTTCCCAGTCCCAATACGGCAAGCGGAAATTCACGTCGCCGATTAGCTGACCGAGAATTTTTTCGTGGAAGTAGAGATAAGCGCGATGCCAGGGCAGGAAGCGATCGCCGAAGTGAACCTGGATCGAGCTGCCTCCGCCGCCGCAATTGTGGCAATGGATGTGGGTTTGATGCACGAACCCGCGTGGATCGGTGGGATCGCTCACCGCCAAGTCGCGCATGGCTTTATAGGCGGCTTTCAATTTGGAAATTTCGGTTCCAGTCAGCGTGGAAGCAGGGCGGCGCGGCTGGATAGAGCGGCAGTCGCGTGTCCAAGGCGTGGGGTTGGCCGTGCTGCCCGGGGGCGCGCACACCTGTGCGAAAGCGGGTGCAACGAGCGTGGCGGGCAGAATCAGCGCGGCGGCGTCCGCACCGATACGAGCAAGAAAGTGACGGCGTGATTCTTCTTTGTCCTTGCGATCCATAACGAATTCCTTTTCGGTGTTGCTTTGATCGCTAGTGACTCAGGGGCGCGAAACGTATCAGGCTGGGATCGCGCACCTAAAAATAGTTGGATTTTGTGCGCCCTCCAGGACAAGTGAACGTCTTAAGTTGTTAGATATAACTGGCGTCGAGCACTCGGGCTTCGCCGCAACAAACTATAATTTGGATAACCCGTGCGCCGCAACTCGATTATTTTTGCGATTCTACTTCATGCGTTAATCGTCAAAACACGATCGGAAGAGATTGCGCTGCCAGTTGCGCCGGAAATCGCAGCGCAACATCTGCTTACACGCGTCGAGCCTACCTATCCGCCGCTTGCGAAGTCGGCCGAGACTCAGGGCACTGTTCGTTTTGGGCTTACTATAACCGAATCGGGTTCAGTGGCAGATCTTGTTTTTATCAACGGACATGTGCTGCTTGCTGGCGCAGCATATGCCGCAGTACGGCAATGGACGTATAAACCCTTTATCAAAGAAGGTAAGCCCATCGCTGTCAAGACCACCGTTGAAGTGGACTTCTCTCTCGACCTACCTCGCACGGCGGTTCCGGTCGACGCACGCAGGGCTGCCGACGTACCCTGCGCAATAAGGCAATCTTCTCATCCCACTTCACCCGTCAAGCGCGGATACATAGATGAGAACGACTGCGTGCATGTCGTCTACGCGGATAATCAAGATGTCGAAGTACCAAAAGAGAAGGATCAAGTCTCAGCAGAATCGCTTCAGGTTGCTCCTGATAATCGGATTGTGGGCTGGCTAGTGGACACGCCCAACTGCTGCACTTCTTATCCAATTCCTACAACCTTGGTAGTCTACCGGCACGGTAGGATTGTGCAACGAATTAGCGATGGCATGATGATCTACAAGTGGAAGTACGTCGCTCGAGGTGGACGGATCGCCGTCTCGTCGGGAACAGTCCATGGGATGAACGGCATCCATCTAACGCTCTACGATTCGAACAGTGGTAAGCGGCTAAGGACATGGGACGGCGAATACGATGATGTTCCACCTCGGTGGGGCGCTTCACTCGCGCGTTGATGCTGATCGATCAGAAGCCAAAATGAGTTCGGTGACGAGATCGACGACACCGGACAAGCGGAGCGATTCGAAGGAGAAATAGATTGGCTTGCGCTCGGCTCCGGGATTCTATTGCGAGTGGAGTAGCTTGGCCGTGACCAGCACCAGCTTTGCGCAAATCACCGGGCTGTATTCGGGTAGCGCTTCGCGGAATATTCAGGTATCGGCGCGCATCACTTTTTAGCGAAACGCTCAGCCATCATCGAGAGCATCCACGTCCAGCCTTCTTCGTGCTTGCGTCCCATGTCGTCGTCCGGGACGCCTGAGTGGCGCAGAGTGACTTCGGTTTGATCGCCACGCGGCTCGAACGAGACGGCCACGATCGACTCGACGCCTTTGGTCGCTTCCGACACCCACGTATATTCGACGCGCCGCGGGCGATCGATGGTGACGAAGCGGCCGTAGTGCGGCCATGTTCGTCCTTCGTGACTCACGGCAAGATAGAAAAGGCCGTCGACAACCGGGTTGATGATGGCGCGCTCGCCGCCGAACCATGGGCCTCCGGGACTCTTTGGGTCCATCCAGACGTCGAACACTTGCTCGGCTGGCGCGGCAATGGCGCGGCTGACGGTAATGTCTGTGAGTTTCATTTATGATTTCTCCTTTTTAGCGGCGAAGAACTCTTCCAGCCGATCGAGACGGGCATTCCAAAAGCGCTCATACTGAGAGACCCAGCGCGCGACTTCGCGCAAGGGCTCGGCGGTCAATTCGAGCGTATTTTCGCGGCCGCGATGCGTGCGCCGCACGAGTCCGGCTCGCTCCAGCACGCGGACGTGCTTGCAGAAGCCTGTAAGCGACATCGGGAACGGCGCGGCGATATCGGAAATGCGAGCCGGTCCACGCGCGAGCCGGCCGACGATGGCCCGGCGCGTGGGATCGGCAATTGCCACGATGACTTGGTTCAGGTCCTTCGCCATGAATAGTGAACCTACAGGTTCAGTATCACACAGCTCAAAGATATTTTTCAAAAATTGTTCAACGGAATGTCGAGAATGAGGCGTGTACTCCGACTGACCGATGAAAGCGCACAAATGAGTGCCAAAATCGAAGGGAGAAAAAGACATGAAGTACATTTTGATGATGAATTGCCCGAGGACGGGCTACGACACATTTGGCGCCTGGCCGAAGGGGGATATCCAGGCGCACATCGGGTTCATGAAGAACCTCAACAAAGGGCTGCAGGAATCCGGGGAGTTCGTGTCCGCCGAAGGCTTGGCCGATCCGAAGCAGGCCAAGGTTGTGCGAGCCGCGAAGGATGGCACGCCGATCACCGACGGAGTGTTTCCGGAGGCGAAGGAGTTTCTGGCGGGCTATTGGATCGTCGATGTCGACGACGCGGAGCGGGCCTATGCGATCGCGGCAAGAGCTTCGGCGGCGCCGGGGCCCGGCGGAACTCCGATGAACATGGCGATCGAAGTGCGCCAGGTGATGTGCGCCCCGCCGGATGAATTTGCCTGATGAACGAACTGGATGACGCCTCCGAGCATTTGTTGCGCGAACTCGCGCCGCAGGTGCTCGGCGCGATCATCCGCCGATTTCGAGATTTCAGCGCCGCCGAAGACGCGGTACAAGAAGCGCTGGTTGCGGCAGCGATGCAATGGCCGGAAGAAGGGCTTCCGGAGAACCCGCGCGGCTGGCTGATTCGGGTGGCGTCGCGCCGCATGACCGACCTGCAGCGCAGCGAATCGGCACGGCGGCGGCGGGAAACAGCCGCAGCCGTGTATTTCGGCTACATGGAGCAGACGGCGGAAACGGACCAGGACGACACGTTGATCCTGCTCTTCATGTGCTGCCATCCGGCACTTTCTACATCGTCGGCAATCGCACTCACGCTGCGGGCGGTAGGCGGATTGACGACGGCCGAGATCGCCAACGCGTTTCTGGTACCCGAGGCGACGATGGCGCAGCGGATCAGCCGGGCCAAGCAGACCATCAAGAGCTCCGGAGTTCCGTTCCAGTTGCCGGACGACGAGGAACGGACGCAGCGGCTCGGCGCGGTGCTGCACGTGCTGTACCTGATTTTCAACGAAGGCTATGTGAGCAGCGTAGGACCGCAATTGCAGCGAAGGGATCTGGCGAGCGAGGCAATCCGATTGACACGAGCGGTTCACGCGCTGCTGCCAGGCAATGGCGACGTGGCCGGATTATTGGCGCTGTTGTTACTGACGGATGCGCGCCGCGCGGCACGAACGGGAGTGGAAGGAGAATTGATTCCGCTCACCAAGCAAGATCGCGCGCTATGGGATCAGGACCAGATCGGCGAAGGCGTCGCGCTGATTAGCGCAACACTATCGAGCAGGTCGGTCGGCACGTATCAGTTACAGGCCGCGATTGCCGCGGTGCATGACGAAGCGGCACGGGCCGACGACACGGACTGGCCGCAGATTCTGGCATTGTATGAAGTTCTGAAATGCCTGTCCGACAATCCCATGGTGATGCTCAACTAC
>Ga0193753_10001528_pt1 | contig 19671 bp, 16 predicted proteins | sample H1c2metaG_FD_144925 | JGI IMG/M metagenome (GOLD analysis project Ga0193753, IMG submission 144925) | Soil microbial communities from a riparian zone of the East river system, Colorado, United States - H1c2 | ecosystem: Environmental > Terrestrial > Soil > Riparian zone | place: USA: East...
ACCACGGGGAGGTCCTTACTTGATCCGGGTTTCAGCAGCGCCTCGAAATTGTGCAGCCGATAGCCGCCCTTGGCCTTCTCCGCGTTGTGGCACGCGAGGCACTTCGCCACGAGGATGGGCGCGACCTCTTTGCGGAAAGAAATCTCGACCGCCCCGGCGCGCAATGCGATGGCCAGAAAAAGTGTGCCAACGATGTGTCTCACGGAATTTGTGTAACACCAGACGCGGCGCACACGAAGAGGATTCACCCCGCGCCGTCCACGATCTGGCAAACCAGCGGTGTCATGTCGATGCCCGCGCGCTCCTTGTATTGCTGCGTCATCGCGGCGCTGAACTCTTTGAGTCCATCGCGCTTCACAAGATTGATAGTTGCTCCGCCAAAACCTCCGCCGGTCAGGCGCGCGCCGAGACACGCGGAGTGTTCGCGCGCGATCTCGACAAGCAGGTCCAGTTCACGCGTGCTGTTCTTGAAAAAATCCCTCGAACTTTCATGGCTCTGGAACATGAACTGGCCGAACTGCACGAAGTCGCCCTCATGCAATGCGCGCGCGCCATGCACCACACGCTGAATTTCGCCAGCCACATGATACGCGCACTGATACTCGCGCTCGGTGAGCTTGTTCTTATTCGCCGCAAGGTATTTGGGTTCGACCGAACGCAACGATTTGGCGCCCAGCTTCCGGGCGGCGGATTCGCATAGCTCGCGCAACTCGTTGTATTCGCCGCCCACGAGTTGATGCTTCACGCCCGAATTGCACGTGACGATGGCCACCTCGCCGAACATGGGCGCATATTCGACGGTGAGAAACTTGAAATCGAATTCAAGGGCGTGATGCGCCTTGCCGAAAAGCGACGACGCTTGATCGAGCAGCCCGGATTTGACTCCGACAAACTCGTTCTCAGCCGCCCGGCAAAGCTTCGCGAGATCCATTTTTTCCTTCGTGTCCAGTGGCGGCAACTCACCGTGTTTGTCAGGCTCCGGTGGTTGCGCCAGCGAGCCGCTGCGCAGGGCAAAGGGATAAAGGCGGCGAATCATCAGCGCCGTCGCGACCTCCAGCGCAGCGGAACTGCTCATGCCTGCGCCCATCGGAATCGTGCCGTCGATGGCGGCGTTGAATCCCCCCACGCGCGCGCCGCGCCGCCGAAGCTGTTCGATCACGCCCTTCACATAATCCGCCCACGGCGCTTTGGGGTTCTTCTTCAAATCACTGACAAAGAATTCCTCGGCGTCGGGAAAGGCGGCCGCGATCAACTTTACTTTCCCATCGTTGCGCGATGCAGCGGCGATATGGACGTACTTATCCACCGCAATCGCCATGACGAGTCCCTCGTTGTAGTCCGTGTGATTGCCGAGCAACTCGAGCCGTCCCGGAGCCTGCACCAGATGCGGCGGTTTGTGGCCGAAGTGTCGCTTGAAGAGCGTGGAAACCGGTAGTTCCATGCGCCTGTCAGGCCGTCGCGAGCGCGTCAGTTTTCTTCGCCAGATCGAAATCCTTCCTGGTCAGTCCCCCTTCGCTATGCGTGGCCAGCGTGAGCGTGACCTTGTTCCAGCGGATGTCGATGTCGGGATGGTGCTGCGCCTTCTCCGCGGCGCGCGCGACTTTTTTAACAAAGTCCATGGAGCCCACGAAGTTCTTGAACTGAAAAGTGCGAGTGATGCTCGCGCCTTTCTTTTTCCATTCCTTGACCGTGGGCAAGGCCGCCTTGATTTCGCCAGGATTCAATTTTGCCATGCGATACAAGTGGCATACCGGGCAGCGAGCGCAACTCTGCGTTTATCGTCCGCTCAGTGTTTCAGGACTTCTTCCATGACGCCACTAAAGACGCCAAACAGGACGGCCGCAATGTTTCCGAGCAGCGCTACGATGCCGATGACAAGACCGGCGATGGCCAGCGGCTTGCCGACTTGCTCGGGATCGCGATTCGCCTGCGAAAGACCAATGTAGGAAAACACGATACCCAGAATCGCCGCCGGCGAACAACCGCAGCAGACGAGAGCGAAACAGCTAAACACCAAACCGGTCGTTGCCATGCCGTTGCTTTGCTGCGTGCGCATCGGCGTGGCGGCCATCGCGAACGGAGCCGGAGCAGAGACGAACGCGAACGCGCTAGAAAATTCAGGGAAGAGTGAAAGCGGCTTCCACTCCGCCGTGTCTTCGACGCGGATCAGGCTGCTCAATTGAAGACGGCGCTCGCCGATCCAGCGGCGCACTTCGTCCGCCGACACGGGGCCGTACTCTTTTCCGTCACCTCCGATGATTCGGTACATACGACACTATTTGTTTGGGAAAGGAAGATTTGAAGCCATCAGCACGACGCCCACGATATTACCCACCGCGCACAAGCCGCCAAGGATGATCCCGACCCATGCGTGAACTTTCCCGCGCGCGTTCGGATGCGCCTTGGCAGCTTTCAATCCGAGAATGCCGAGCACGAACGCCGCGATGCCGAGCGGCAATCCGATGCACGGGATGAGGGAAAAAATTCCGAAATAGTAGCCAATGAGCGCCTTCGGGTTCTTGTAGGGAATCACCACACTCACCGGGCTGTCCGCGGCCGGTGCGGCGGTGGCTGTGGTGGCGTAAGTCGGCGGAGCGTTCAGCGCGGCGGCGAGCTCCGGAAGTGCGCTGAGCGGCGTCCACTCTGTAGCGCCCTCAAGCTGCACCATCGTCTGCGCATTGGCCCGCCGTTGCGCGATCCATTCACGCACCTGGTCCGCGGTCACGGGGCCGTATTCTTTTTGATTGCCGCCGAGGATTTTATACATGCGTCCTGTGCGTTAAGTTTTGCCCGACATTGAAATTGCGTTGCGCCGGCCTTGATCCTGGCACGGGTTCAGATCGGCCTTGTGTGGTGCGTGATAGCCAAACAAGCTGCCACTGTCGATGGCGAACGCGGCTGCTCGAATTTCGAAACCACCTTCGCGTCCAACGCGACACAGATGATGCGAGCGAAAAGATCCCTGAGACAGTGGAAGCTGGCCGCTTCCATACGGGAATTTTTGTTTTGCAAGGCAGGGCGCAGAGCGACGCGCCACGAATGCTTTCGGGGAATTCTCTTTCTGCTCCTGAGTTTTGCAACCAGCCAGGCCGGCACGGTAAAGACCCTGGACGGAAGATCCATCGACGGAGAAATTCAATTCACCGAACAAGGCGCATTACTCATCAAAGCCGCCGGCCAGGAACCGGTTACCTTGGAACTCACGAACGTCGCGCGCGCCACATTTGCGTCCGGGCCGTTTTTGTCGAGTGGCAGCACGCTGCCAACGGCTGGATCGCGCAGGACATCGGTGAAACGCGCGGCTTCTCACGCCTGGATACGAATGCCTTCACGCTGCGGGTCGAAGGACACGGCACCAACGTCAACGCGTGTCACTTCGTCGCCCGTTCCATGACGAGCGATGGCCAGATGACCGCGCGCGTGGAACAAATTGGTGGCAACGGTTTCGCGCAAGCCGGGATCATGATTCGCAGTCAGAGTCATCCGGCGGTGTTTGCGGCGGTGTCGCTGGACAATGACGGCCATCTCTGGTTTCGGCGACGCCCTGATCCCGATCGGCGCGAAACAAAAATAACTACAGGACCCCACGCCACCGCGCCGGTCTGGCTTCGATTGCAAAAGAGCGGGCAGCTCGTGACCGCTTCCTGGTCGGCGAACGGCAGCCAATGGCAGGCCATCGCCACCGATGCCATTAAGCTCTCTTCGGAAAAAACCTGGCGCGAGGGCGAAGGTGAATTGGCGCTCTTGCGCGCCTCCTGCGGAGTATTTGCGTCCAGCCGGGGCAAGGGTACCACGAGCACGGCGCGCGTGGTGCCGCTGATCATGACGATGCACGGCCTGCTCGGAGAATATTTTTCCGGTCGCGATTTCCGGCAATTGAAAATGGCGCGCGCCGATCCGCAGATTCGATTCAACTGGGGCCTTGCCTCGCCCGATCCTTCGCTCGATAAGGACAACTTTTCCGTGCGCTGGACCGGGAAAATAATTGCACCAAAAACCAGCGCCTACGCCTTTTACTTCGACGCAGACGACGGAGCGCGGCTTTGGGTCAACGAACGGGAAATACCTCCAGCCAGCTTGCGAAAGGCGGAGAAACCGGCGGGGGACCAAATGATTCCATTCATTGCCGGATCTTTGGCCAACATCCGAATGGAATTTGAGGATGGCAATGGGCCGGCTTCGGTAAGACTCGGCTGGGGGCTGGCGGGAAAGCCGCCGGAAATAATTCCCATGACAAATTTCCTCTGCCTCCTGTTTGCCACGAACTCGCCCGAAAGCATTGCCCTCTCCCGCATCACGAACAACTCGCCGGGCATGCGCGGCGTGCTGTTGCGCGATGGCTCCTTCCTCGCCGGAACCGTGTCGAGGGCGAGTGCGTCCGCCGTCTACGTTTCTCTTCCGGATCGCAAAAACGTGCCGGTGCTGAATTCCAAAATCGCGCGCATTTATTTGAAACCGCCGCACCATTCGCTTCCGTACGAAAATGTGCGCGGTCAACGCGGGGTGTTCATGAAGGGCCGAGATTTTTTCGAAAGCGAGTTTCGCGGTCTCGATCACGGCGTAATCACGACCAGTTCGGTCCTGTTCGGTATGAAGAATTTTTCGATCGAGGGCGGCGAGCCGCTCGTGATCGTGCTCAACGATTGCGCGCCGAGTCAGTCCGGCTGGGATGTGCGGTTGCTCGATGGCACGGCCTTGCGCACCGCGCGGTTGATCGCAACAACGCAGACCATCACCGTGGAGGAGCCGGCGCTCGGAAGCATTTCCATTTCACCGGCCGAGTTGTTTGATATTCGTCGCGTGACTTCCATCACGGGCCAATAGCATGAGCAAGTGGAGCGAACCCCAAGAGTGGCCCGCCCTCGGCGCGGAACAAGTTCACGTGTGGCTGGCGCACCTGCCCTCGCAACGCGCTCACGCCCCGCGCTTCCTTGAAGTCTTGTCGCCACAGGAACTGGAGCGCGCGGGCCGGTTTCGCTTCGAGACGTTACGCGAGCGCGCGCATTTCACCCGCGGCATCCTGCGACTGTTGCTGTCGCGTTACGTGAAGACGCCGCCGCGTGAAATCACTTTCATCGAAAACGCCCACGGCAAGCCGGGCATCGAGCGCCCGCCCGGGACGGGATTATTCTTCAACATGTCGCACTCGGGCGAACACGCGGCCTGGGCCATCACGCGTCTCGGCGAAGTGGGCGTGGACATCGAGCAAGCGCGCGATGACATGTCGCGGCTGGAGAACATCGCTCGCCGCTATTTTGCGCCGGGCGAACAGAAACAACTGAGCGCGCTGCCGAAATCAGAACAGACGCGCGGCTTCTTCGAATTGTGGACGCGCAAGGAAGCGTTCGTGAAAGCGCGCGGCGATGGACTATTTTCAGGACTGGATCAATTCGAAGTCTCACTCGCCGACGCCCGCCTGCTGAGCATCAACTTGGAAGACGCGGGACATTGGTGGATGAGTGCCCTGCCTCCCCTGCCCGGTTACGCCGGCGCCGTCGTGGTGAAGACGCCGTCGTGTTCGCCACGCTTCTGGAATTGGAACGCCGGGTTGCTCGAATAGCCTGCAACAAGGTAGGGCGTATCGCTCCGCGCGCGCCGTGGCCGAGCTTGGAACAAGGCACGTTTCTCTGCGTTCGCGGCGCGCGCGGAGCGATGCGCCCCACCAACCCGTGCGACTCATAGCCACGTTGGAATTCACCGGCCGAAATTCCAGTTGGCGGGCGCAGATCGTTCACGCAACCTGTCGCCAACGAAAGGGCCAATATGTTTCTTATTCCTTTAATCATCATTGCGGTGGTCGTCCTCATCATCGGCTTCTGGTTGATCGGCGGATACAATGGTTTGGTCACGCTGCGGAACCGTTACAAGAACGCCTTCGCCCAGATCGATGTTCAATTGAAGCGGCGCTATGACCTGATTCCGAATCTCGTCGAGACCGCCAAGGGTTATCTCAAGCACGAGAAAGAGACGTTGCAGAACGTGATCGCCGCGCGCAACGCTGCCTCATCCGCGAACATCCGCGCCGCGCAAGCGCCCGGCGATTTGGCCGCGATGAAAGATTTGTCCGGCGCCGAAGCCGCGCTGACGGGCAGCTTGTCGCGCCTGTTCGCCTTGGCCGAGGCGTATCCCGATCTGAAAGCGAACACGACGATGAACCGCCTTATGGAAGAGCTGACCTCGACGGAAAACAAAGTCGGCTTCGCGCGGCAGTCGTTCAACGATCAGGTGATGGAATACAACACGGCGCGCGAGAAATTCCCGAGCAACATCATTGCGAGCATGTTCAATTTCGCGCCCGCCGAACTCTTCATCGTGGCCAAGCCCGAGGAAAAGGAAGCGCCGAAAGTGAGTTTCGCTTAACGCGCGACAGTCCATCACGGCCATGGACTTTTTCACGCACCAGGAAGCAGCTCGCAAACGCACAAAGCTACTTCTTTTCTATTACGCGCTCGCGGTCACGCTACTGGTGCTGGCGACCTACGCGGCGGCTATGGCGGTGTTCGGCTTCGCTCGCGGCAAGCAGGACAGCCGGCGCCAAAGAGCACATTACTCGGAACGCATTGTTCAAACCGCCACGTTTTGGAATCCGCAGGTGTTCGCCGCTTCCGCCATTTGTACGCTCACCATTGTTGGACTGGGCGCGTTGTGGCGTCTCGTGCAGTTGCGCAGCGGCGGCAGCGCTGTCGCAGAAATGCTCGGCGGGCGGCGCGTGGAAGTGGACCCGACGGATGATCACGAACGGAAATTGCGCAACGTCATCGAAGAGACGGCCATCGCGTCGGGAACGCCCGTCCCCGAAATATTTTTACTCGACGACGAGCGCGGGATCAACGCGTTCGCCGCCGGCTATTCCGGATCGGACACTGCGATTGGCGTCACGCGCGGCTGCGTGGAAAAACTTTCGCGCGACGAATTGCAGGGAGTCATCGCTCACGAGTTCAGTCACATTTTGAATGGTGACATGCGGATGAACATCCGGCTCATGGGTGTGCTGCACGGCATTCTGTGTCTCTACGTGATCGGACGCATCCTCCTCAGCATGCGATCGCGCTCGAGCAAGGACCGCAATCCGCTGCCGCTCTTTGGCCTCGCGCTAATGGCCATTGGCGGGTTGGGCGTTTTCTTCGCGCATTTGATTCAAGCCGCGGTCAGCCGTCAGCGCGAATTCCTTGCGGACGCTTCGGCCGTGCAGTTCACGCGCAACCCGAATGGCATTGGCGGGGCGTTGAAAAAGATCGGTGGCCTCGGTTCCAAACTCGAAACACCGCAAGCCGACGCGGCAGGCCATTTCTTTTTCGCCAATGGTCTCGCGCAATCGTGGTTTGGACTCACCGCCACGCATCCGCCGTTGGAGGAACGGATTCGCCGAATCGATCCGACTTTCGACGGATCAATTCCGCGAGTCGCCGAAGCCGAAGTGGCGCAATCACTTCATTCAGCCGCGACGGCTACGTCGATTGGAGTCGTGAACCTGGCTCGTTTCGCACCCGTTTATGACAAGCGCGTGCGGTCCGAATCAGTCACTCGGCGGATCGGTCAGAGCGTTCCGATCCAATACGGCGCCGGAGTGCTGGACACGGTTCCCAATTCCTTGCGCGTCGCCGCGCATCAGCCCTGGAGCGCTTCTGCTTTGCTCTTCGCGTTCGTGCTCAGCTCCACGCCCGAGACGCGCGAGCGCCAGAAACAATTCCTGAAATCCGACGACGCGCGCCTCGCCGACGAAGCTGTCCGGCTCAGCGAGTTGCTGAAAGGCTGCGACCGGCGGGTGCGCCTGCCCTTGGTTCTGTTGTCCCTGCCCGCGTTACGCACCATTTCACGTGAACAATGGACGCGCTTGTCGAACCTGTTCGATCAACTCGTCTGCTGTGATGGCCAAGTCGAACTGTTTGAGTTCGTCTTGAAAAAAATCGTGGCGCGCCAAGTTGAAGCGAAGTTCCAGCGCGCGGTTCCACCGATCATTCAGTATTATTCCTTTGCTCCACTCGCCGGCGATTGCGCGCTGCTGTTGTCCGCGCTGGCCCATGTCGGGAGTGGTGACGCTGCCAAAGTGCGAGCTGCCTTCGAACAAGGTTTCGCGCGTTTGCCTTTCAGTCCCATCCCGCCGTTCGTCGCCGGATCGCAATGTGGTGTGCAAGCCATCGATGCCGCGCTGACTCGACTGGATCAATCGGCTCCGCACATTAAGAAGACGTTGCTCGCAGCTTGTGCCGAGACCGTGGCGAGTGATGGTTTCATCAGCGCCGATGAAGCCGAACTTCTGCGGGCCATCGCCGAGACGCTGGATTGTCCAACGCCGCCGCTCATCGATGGGATCTGATCAACTCCGCTTCGAGGCCGCCGCTCGTTTCAAACCTTCATCGAGCCTTGCCGTGAGCACGTGGACGTCCGTGGTAATGGCGCCGAGATGGTCGCCCGCGATGCGGTGAATCTCGACTTGCGGAGCCACCTTGCGCCATTGGCGTTCGAGAAACGGCGTGAGCGCCTTCTGTTCATCCGTGAGAAACATCGTCAAGGGTCCATCCGAGCGCGGCGGCTGGTAAGCGGAAATGATCCAATGAAAAACCGATAGAATGTCCTGCTCCTCCGCGGAGTCGTCGTTCTTGTTCTCCGCCTCGGAAGCCGGTGCGGATGTGGTCTTGCTCCTGCCCAGGAGCCGTTTGGATTTGCGAACGGCAAAACGAACTTTGTCACGCAGCGGTGAATTCCATTCTTCACGCAGCCGGTACAGAATTTTATGACCGCGGGCGAAGAGTCGTGTTTTCTCCCGCGTGCTCAGGCCGCGCTGGCGGGCGAAGTTCTCCACGAACCGGTAAGTGGCGCGCAAAAACGAACCGGGCAGTTCAGGATCGATCAAGGCTACGAAGGGAACATCCTCGCCCGCGGCGCGCAAGCGGCAGGCCATCTCGTGGGCAACGAGCGCGCCAACACAAAATCCGCCGAGCAAATACGGGCCGCGCGGCCGGTGCGCCCGTAGATCGCGTAAGTGATGAATGGCAATTTCCTCGACGCTGGGCAGCGCGTCTTGAATCAGCTCCGCGGGCGGCAACACGTAGAACGGCTGATCGTTCCCGAGCAGCCGGGAAATATCGCGCGCGTAAAATCCGCCGCCAATGATGTCGCCGTGGAGAAAATAAACCGGCAGCCGCGTGCCGCTCGTCTGCACTTCGATTACCGCGGCGGCCTGCAGATTTTCCTCGCTCAAGATCAAATCGGCCAGATGCGCGATCGTAGGATCGTGGAACAACGCCGTCACCGGCAGCTTGCGTCCCGTCACGGCATCGACTTGATCCATCATTTTCACGGCGAGCAGCGAATGACCACCCAGTTCGAAAAAGTTATCGCGAATGCCAATGGGTTTCACCCCGAGCACTTGTTCCCAAATCGCCACGAGTTGGAACTGGATGGGCAGCCAGGGCTTTTCCGCTGGACTGACTGCGCGAGTCGAGGCGGCCGGTTCGGGCGCGGGCAACGCTTTGCGATTCACTTTGCCGCTGGGCGTCAGCGGGAGCTGTGCGAGAAACACAAACGCGGACGGCACCATGTATTCGGGCAGTTGCTCTTTGAGCGCCTGGCGCAGCGCCGCTGCCGACAGCTCCATGGCGTGGTAAGGCGTGACGTAAGCGACGAGTTGTTTCTTGCCCGGAGATGGTTCGCGCGCAGTGACCACGCATTCGCGCACGCCAGGTTGCTTGTTCAGCACGGCCTCGATTTCCCCCAGCTCTACGCGATAGCCGCGAATCTTCACCTGATGATCGATGCGACCGAGGAATTCGATCTCGCCGTCAGGCAAGCAGCGCGCGAGATCGCCGGTTTTGTAGAGACGCGCGTTCGTGGTTTCGGAATCGGATGAATCAGCGACTGTGCTTTCGCTCATCGAATTGGCGAAAGGATTGTTGATAAATTTTTCAGCCGTGACCTCCGGCCGTTCGAGGTATCCACGGGCCAATGCCACTCCTCCAATGTAAAGTTCGCCCGGCAAACCGACCGGCACCGGTTCGAACTGCCGATCGAGAATGAACAGTTGCGTGTTCTGAATTGGCCGACCAATCGACGGCAACGCGGGCCACTCCTCCGGATCGCCGCTGAGCGCGAGCGCCGTCACCACATGCGTTTCCGAAGGGCCATAGTGATTGTAAAGCGTCGCCTCAGGATGCCGCGCGAACAACTCGCGCAGACGGGGCGTGATTTGTAACTGCTCGCCCGCGGTGATGACTTCGCGCAAGCCGTGAGCCGTGACGCCTTCCAGTGCCGCGGCTTCGGCCAACTGTTGCAGCGCGACGAACGGCAAGAAAATGCGTGCGATATTTTGCTGGGCGATGAAGTTCCAGAGTTCCCGCGGCGCGAGGCGCAACTCCGCGGGAATGAGCACCAGCGTGCCGCCCGCGCACCAGGTGGAAAACATTTCCTGAAACGAGACATCGAAACTGAGTGAGGTGAACTGCAGCGTTCTTGCTCCCGCGCCCACATGCGATTCCTTGACCTGCCAATCGATCAAGTTCACCAGCGCGCGATGGACCATGGCCACACCTTTGGGTTTTCCCGTCGAACCGGACGTGTAAATCAGATAGCTCAAATTCTCCGGGGTAGTGAGGTTTTCCGGGTTCTCCTGATTCAAACGCGCGCCGGCCGTCCAGTCTTCATCCAAATAAAGCGGCAGCCCGGCGGCATTCGGAAAAACATGTTTCAAACTCGACTGCGTGAGCAGCATCGTCGCGCGCGAATCCTCCAGCATGAACTGCAATCGCTCGTGCGGATATGCCGGATCGAGCGGCAGATAAGCCGCCCCCGCCTTGAGTGCGGCCAGCACGCTCGTCACCATGTCGAACGATCTCTCCACGCAAATGCCAACGACGGAGTCCGGGACAATGCCGCGCGCGCGCAGGAGATTTGCCAGCCCATTCGCCCGCTGGTTCAACTCGCGATAGGAAAGCGTCTCGTTGCCAAACATCACTGCAGGAATATCCGGCGTGCGTGCCGCTTGCTCTTCGAACAATTCGTGAACGCAACGCGTCGAGGGCCAGGGCGCGCTGGTGGCATTCCATTCGCCCAGAATTTTCCGCCGCTCCGCCGCCGTCACCATCGGCACGGCCGCAACGAGTTCTTCGGCGCAGTCGCATAGCTTCGTCAGCAACGTGCTCCAATGGCCGGCGAGCAGTTGCACGGCTATTTCAGAAAAACGCGATGGCGACCAGGCGATGCGCAGCGCGATCTCGCGTCCGAAATAAACCGCGGCAACCAGCGGATACGTGTCCGCGCCAGCCTGCGATTGATCGGCATGGACCTGCGCGGTCGCGATGGAAACTGGATCGAACATGTCATGCCCCACGCTGAGCACGGTCTCGAAGAGCGGCACGCCCGGCGCAATCTCCGCGGCGGTGCGAATGTGTTCGAGCGGAACGAATTCGAACGGCGCCGTCGCTTTGCTTTGGTCCGCCAGCGAACGCAGCCAGGCACGCACGCGCCGATTAGATTCGCAAAGAACTCGCGAGGGCACGATGTGAACGCTCGCTTCCGCGTCCGGTGATTCACGTTCCAGGCAGCCCTTCACCACGCCGAAGGTCACGTCGTCTTCACCGGAATAACGTTGCAACAGCAAAGCCCACGCGGCGTGGAATAGAACTCCGAGCGACACGCCAACTCGATCCGCAAAAAGACGCAGCTTGTCGGAAGCAACTTCGTTCAACGTGAGCAAGTGCATGGCGGGTTTGCGCGCGCCGGCCCGAGCCGGTGGAATGGTCGAGACCAGCGGCGGAGCGGCGTGCCAACCGGCAAACCGACGTTTCCAGAATTCAGCCGGGTCAGCGTGCGGAAGATTCGGCGGGGATTTGTCCATCTGTCCCGAGAGTTCACGGGCGAGTTCCATCATGCTGACGAGTTTGATGGTGTCTTGCTGCAAAAGGCTGGCAGCAGGACGACGCACATTCTCCTCGGCAAAATCAGACTTCCCTCGCATGGTTACAACCTCACTTGTGGCGCCACTTTACTTTCGGAGAGCGAAAAATCAAACGGCCGTGCAAATGGCTGGACTGCGGCTTGCCGTTGCCTCTTTCCACGTCCAGCTTCATTTGCTATCCCCGTTGCGTGGCACACGAACTCACGCGGCAACCCTCCACTGACCCAACGCAAATCTACCGCCATCGCGACGGGCTTTACGCCATGGACATGCTCATCGTTGGCGTAGTATGGCTGGATTTATTTTCGTGGTTGGCGCGAAACCCAGCCGATCTGGACAACACCATGCGACAATTCCAAACCACGCCGCGCCCCACGGACGTAATGCTGACTTTGTTTGTAGCCATGGAACTACTGGAAAAGCGCGACGGCGTTTATCACGTGACGGCCCAGGCGCGGGAGCATTTGTGCGCCGGCTCGCCTTGGTTCCTCGGCCCGTACTACGCATCACTCAAAGAACGTCCCGTATGCCAGGATCTTTTGAAAGTTCTGCGCTCCGGCAAACCCGCAAACTGGGGCAGTGAAAAGGGCAAGCAGGATTGGCACAAGTCGATGGAGACGGAGGAATTCGCCACGCAGTTCACGGCGGCCATGGACTGCCGGGGCGTGTATTTGGCGCAAGCCGCGGCCAAGCAACTGGATCTAAATTCGCGGAAGACGTTGCTCGACATCGCCGGTGGCAGCGGCATCTACGCCTGCTCTTTCTGCGCGCATTTTCGGGATTTACGCGCCACGGTTTTGGAAAAGCCGCCGGTCGATCAGATCACCGCGCGCGCCATTGCGAAGCGCGGCTTTAGCGAACGCGTGTCAGTCGTCGCCGGTGACATGCTCACTCAACCGCTGCCGACAGGGTTCGACGCACATCTCTTCTCCAATGTGCTGCACGACTGGGATGTTCCGGTGGTCAGGCAGTTGATCCAGAAATCCTTCAATGCGCTCACACCGGGTGGGCTGCTCGTGATTCACGATGCGCACTTGAACGAGGAGAAGAGCCGACCACTGCACGTCGCGGAATACTCGGTCATGCTGATGCACTCGACCGAAGGGCGGTGCTATGGAGTTACAGAAATGGCGGAATACCTGCGCGAAGCAGGGTTTTCAAAAATTGAGTTCAAACCAACAGCGGCGGCGCGAAGCGTCATCACCGCGGAGAAGGCCTGATTATTTTCCGACCAGCACCGCGAAGAAGCCTTTGTTCTCGACCTGCTTCTGCCGGACTTTCATCTGCCCCAGCACGGACTGCCACGTGATGTAAAGCTTGTGCCACTGGTTCTCGATGTTGCGCAGCACTCCTTCGTTGCTCTCGCTCAGGAATCGCATCGACGGCACAGCGGTCATCAGGTTGTGGACGTCGTCGCGCGTGACCTGTGAGCCATCCAACACGGCGAGGATGAGTTCGAGTTCCTGGGTGATCACGCTCTTGACCTCCATGAACTGGTTCTCATCGTCCAAGGTGAATTTTTTGAAGCGGGCGAGACCGAGGTAGTGGTTGAACTGCTTCCAGCACTCCAGGTAGTTCTCCATCCGCACGATGATGTCTTGCAATCTTTTGGCACTCATAAACGACTCAGTTCTTGGGCAATGTTTGGGGCGATAAAAAAATCAGGGCCCCGCCGCGCAGACTGCGGGCGGTCAATTTTAGACTTGGATAATAAACGTTTAGTTCCTGTTGAGGCATTTGCGCGAGTTGCGCACCACGGAAGAAAGCCAGCACTCGCTCGCCTATATCGCGCATCTGCGCTTCCGGAAAGGATTGCGGGAGCGTGGAGACCACCACCTTGCCATCGCGGTCGAGTGCGAACGCACCCGAAGGAAGCTTCGGAAGCTTGGCGGTATTTCGTCTCTTAAAAAATCTCATGTTGACCACTTTGCTAAAATGTTTCGCATTGTCTCGCGCACTTCGTCAGAGCGCAGCGTCGAGCGGAAGCCCACGCACAGTTCGCCCTTGCGGCACTCCGCAAGTGCGACATGGTTCACTGGACTCATCCCCGTTATCTGTTGCAACTGCCCCACCTGTAGCTTGTCGCCCAAACTGGCAAAAGCCTTTAGCGACTGATGCGCCCACTCGGACACATGATCGGGCGTTTCCAGCCCCCACGACTTCATTTCACAGCGTGGCTCCGGGCCAACCGACAACACGAACTGCACGCCGTTGAAGCGCGTCAGGCCCATCAAAGGCGATGGCGCATCCAGACTCATGCGAAGCCCATCACCGTGCGCGGCGGCCCCTTCGTCCATCTCCTGCGCAATCTCTAGGAGCAATGCCTGATACGAACTAAAGATGGCACGCGGACGTTCCTCATCGCCCGACATCATTTCGAAGCTGCCGGTTTTCCAGCCGAGAATTTTTCGGAACGCTGACTCTCCCTTTTGATCTTCCGCTTCGGCATCGATCAGTTCTCCGCTCTGAATCCAAATTTTTCCGCTATACGGCCCGTTACTGATCTTGAGCGTGGTTGAATTCTGCGAAAGGCATTCGAGTTGGATCAAATCCACGAGGCTCTTGCTCTGCACGCCGCGGAAACCGCCTTTGACGTCGCGTTGCAACATCGACTCGACCGAATCCAGAAGATGCTGCCGCTCCTGATCGGAACCCGGCTTCTGCCAGTACTGCTCCACTCCCATGCCGTAAGCGCGGGCGCGAAACTGTTCATCCGCAATGCACGTCCAGACGACGATTTTGAGTTGAGGATATTTGCGCCGGGCGATGGCGATGACTTGCAGGCCATCCATCTTGGGCATGTTCAGATCGACGATGAGCAGATCGAAAGGCTCGGATTCCAGCAAGGCGAGCGCGCGGGCGCCGGTCGAAGCGGTATGAATGGCGGGGCCGCTCGGCAATGTTTTCAAGACCTCCCAATACACTTCCAGGAAGTCCTGATCGTCATCGACCAGCAGAATCTTTGAACGCTCGGTGGCAACAGTGCTGCCCATAATTCACAAAGTATTTTTCGACCGTTAGACAAGTTAACTTCGGCTCGTCGCGCGCCGGACTTGAGCCGGGGAGCGAGAAAATCGCGAGAAGGTGAAAAGACGAGGGATATTGATGGTAGCGCGCGCAGCGAGGTGCGCTACCTCCCATCGATGAAAACGCTGAGGGACAATGCAAAACCGGCCGGCGGAATCCCTTCCGCACGGCCGGCATGAATCGATCTAAGAGGCTTAAACTCCCGCTGGTTCGTGAGCGGGCGACGGCGACGGCTCGGGCGAGGGCTCGAACGGGACCACCGGAGCCGGCTGCGCCTGCTCGATGGACTCAATCCGATAGCGCCGGGCGCCATTGTCCGTTTCGAGATCCACTTCGTCGCCAGCCTTCTTATTGATCAAGGTCTGGGCCACCGGAGCGAGATAGCTGATGATGTTCTTTTCCGGATCGGAATCCCACGCGCCCAGAATCGCGTACCGCTCTTCCTGGCCTGAGCCGACGTCAGTGACGCGCACGGACGTGCCGATGCTCACCACGTCGGTGCGGGCGTTCGAGAAATCCGTGCCGCGCGCGCGCACAAGCTGTGCTTCCAACTCGGATTTGCGACGCATGAGAATCTTCTGCATCTCCTTCGCCGCCTTGTACTCGTGATTTTCGCGGAGGTCGCCGTAGCTGCGGGCGATGGCGATTTCCTTTGAGTTCGCCGGAATTTTCTTCTGCACGAGATCGGCGTACTCGTCTTTGCGGCGCTCCAGGCTGCTCCACGAAACTACAAAAGTCGTGTCCTGCCGTGATTGCTCGCCGGTGATGAGCGACTGAATCGCCGGATAACTTTTCACAATGCGTGCGAGCAATGATCGCTTGTCCATGTCATCGAACACTGTTGAGAGCTGGAGCGCGCGTGTGAGATCTTTAATCACTTCAAGGTCCGCCGAGCCGATCAATTCCACGAGCAGGCTTTGGTCGGAAAGAATGTAGTCGCGCAGGCGATTGGACTTCTTCTCGTTGAATTGATCGCGCTCCATCGAACTGAGCATGGCGCGAAACACTTCCGGGCCGAGGATGTCCGCAAACGCGTCCGAGCGTTCCTTGGAGAGCCACAACAAAAGTTCGCTGCTGGCGGCGTGCTGGTTGATCAGCTTGGCGATCGTTTCTTTCAGCGAGTCAATTTTCCCATTGTCAATCAGCAGGCTCGCGAGTTCGCCGCAGAGCTTGGCGGAAGTCGAGTTCAGCGCGTTGCGCACGACATCAGGCCAGTGCGGGTTCGTCGCTTTGAAACTCTCCAGTGCACGGCGATGCTTCGCGGCGGGCAGCGCATCCATGAAGGCGCTGAAGCGTGGCTCTTGCGCCCAGATGGCTTGCGGGGCGAGTTCGCCTTCCGCTGGCGGCAGCTTCGCGGCTTCACGCAAATCATCGCGCACGAACATCGCTTCCAGCGCGATGCCAGGTTGCGTGCGCATGTGCGTGGCAATTTCCGCATTCAAGGCCGCGTTGATTTCCTTCACCGCTGCCGCACCGTCGGAAAGGTCCGCGAACATTTTGAGCGCTTCGTTCGCGGCCGTGGTGCGCGCCTTCAAACCTTTGGCTGCGCGAAATTCTTTCAGCAACCGGTCCTGGAGCGAAACTTCCTCGACCTGATAAACGATCGGCTCGGTCTTCTTCGTGGGCACCTGGAAATGGCCGTCCTTCTTCAGTTCGCGCTTCGCCACCTCCCACCATTTTTTCCAGTCCGACGTGATGACATCGGGAACAAGGACTTGTTGAATCTGATCGATCGTTGCTTTCCCGCCGTAGCTCTTGAGCACGAGCTTGATGACTTCCAGATGATCGAGCGCCGCCATCTTCCGCAAGCCTTCCAAGTCGCTGGCCTTCTTCGCCAGAATGTGGTCGGGAGAAACCGGCTTGAGTGATTCCGCGGCAAAACCAAGGTCCATCTGGTGTCCAGGCTTGTTCGGAAAGTCGATCAGGAAGCGGGCGAAGACCGTGTCCACCGTCGTGATGCGTCCAAAGCCCCAGCTTTTGTGAACGCAATAGCCGCCTTTCGCCAGCGTGGTCAGAGTTTCGATGTGCTTCGGGCTGATTTTTCCGCCAGCGGCCAGTTTTTCAAATTCTTCTTTCATAAGATCAATTTTCTCGCTGACTACAGAGCGAAGGAGATTATTAAAAGGTGCGCTTTGAAAAACCAAGAGAAATTGCCTCCCGTCTGCTGCTCCAAAGAGAGGCGGGCGACGATTTTATCGAGAACCTTTTGGAACCCGCGCTCGCCCACGCGCAGTTGAGTTCCGCCGATCGTGGACTGCTTCAGGAACTCGTTTACGGCGGCGTGCGCTGGCAGGCCACTCTTGATTGGCTGATCGCGCGCAAGACCGCCGACCGCCCGCAAAAGCCAACGCTCCAGATCCTCCTGCGCCTCGCGCTCTACCAGATGTTCTGGCTGTCGCGAATTCCCGACCACGCCGCGGTAAATGAAACAGTGGAGATCGCAAAGCGCATGGGTTTCAACACGCAGGCCGGCTTCATCAACGCTGTCTTGCGGGGCTATCTCCGCGAACGCGAGGCGACGGAGCGACTATTGATGGACATGAAGCAAACTGATCCGGCGCTCGGCTTTTCGCATCCGAAATGGTTGACCGAACGGTGGGAGAAGAAAATCGGGCGCGAAGCCCTGCTGCGTTTGCTGGATTGGAACAACACCGCGCCGAAGACGTTCGCCCGCCTGAACCTGTTGCGCACCAACGCCGATCAACTGCGCGAGCAATGGGCGCGCGAAAAAGTCGAAGCGAAGCTGGTTCCTGCGGAGTGGGCCAGTGACACGCTCGTTTACGAACTTCAGTCCTTTCCGCCGCTGGCCACGCTCCCGAGTTTCACCCAAGGATTATTCTATATTCAGGACCCAAGCACGTTGCTGGCGATCGTCGAACTTGATCCGCAGCCCGGCGAAACGATCCTGGACTATTGCGCTGCGCCCGGAGGCAAGACCGCCTGCATCGCCGAGCGAATGAAGAACGAAGGGAAGATTATCGCCCACGACATGGCGCCGGATCGCTTGAAGCTCGTCGAAGAAAATTGCGCCCGTCTCGGCGTCACTTGCGTTCACCCTGCTCTGCCGTCAACCCTCAGCGCTCAACTCTCAACCCTGTACGACCGCATCCTCATCGACGCACCATGTAGCAACACGGGCGTGATACGCCGGCGCGTGGATCTGCGCTGGCGCATTCGCGAGCAGGAAATTTCCCGGCTCCGCGCAACGCAACTGCAACTGCTCCGCGATGCCATGTCGCGATTGAAGCCCGGCGGCACGCTCGTTTACAGCACCTGCAGCCTCGAGCCGGAGGAGAACAGCGAACTCGTGCGCGACTTTCTCAAGGAACAGCCCGCCATGCACCTCCAGCGCGAGCGTTCGCTCACCCCTTGGGAGAGAAACGTGGATGGGGCGTATGTAGCGCGCTTGGTGCGCGGCGCGTGAAGCAGGGTTATGGTGAAGTATTCTTCGTGTGCGATTCGAACACCGGCCTTCAAGCGAATGACACGCGCGCCTCACGGACATTGACGGTAGCTACTCTTGAACGGCGGCTCCCAATCCACGCGAAGTTCCTCTGGCGTTTTTCCTGAAGCACGCAGTGCGCGGAGGCTCAAAGAATCATGCCGCTTCGCCAGGCGTTCGCCGTTCTCGTCCGTCATCAATGGGCAGTGAAAGAATTTCGGTGGCGCGAGGCCCAGCGCGCGATACAGCAGCAACTGCCGGGCTGTCGAAACGAGCAAGTCCACCCCGCGCACGACCTCGGTGATCCGCATCGCTGAGTCGTCCAGGACTACAGCGAGTTGGTACGACGGCACGTCGTCATGCCGCCACACGACGAAGTCGCCGAAATCCTTTCCCGCGACGAAGGATTGGAGATCGAACTGGCCGTCGATGAACGAGATCGTTTCGCGATCCGGCACGCGGAAGCGCCAGCTTGGTTGAGTTGCAAGCGAGAGGTTAAAAGTTGCAGGTTCGCTTGCGCCCTCATCCCACTTTCGACCTTCAACCTTTAACCTGGAACTGGAACCCTTTGCCCGGCACGTCCCTGGATAAATCAATTCGTCATCGCCCGCGTGTGGCGCTTGCGCAGCTTGCTGAATGTCTTTGCGCGAACAGGTGCATGGATAAACGAAACCGCCCGCGCGAAGTTGTTCGAGAGCGGCGCGGTAGAGATGAAAACGTTCGCTTTGATTGTAAGGCGCAAACGGTCCGCCGAGATCTGGTCCTTCCTGCCAGACGAAGCCAAACCACTTCAGGTCTTCCATCAGGGCTCGTGCAAACTCCGGTTTCGAGCGCGCCGGATCGAGGTCTTCATTGCGTAGGACGAGCACGCCGCCTTGTTCACGCGCGCGTTGCTGCGCCGTCCAGAAAGTGCGCGCGTGCCCGAGGTGCAAATGACCCGTTGGGGACGGCGCGATGCGACCGCGATAAGCGTGGGACAAAATATCGGGTTTCAAATCTTCGCGTCGGGATGTTTCGCCAGCCACTCGTCGCGATGCGCTTCATGCTCGAGCGATCAATCGATCAATCGCTTGGTCAGATCACCGTATGCATCGATGCGCCGGTCGCGCAGGAAAGGCCAGTGCGTGCGCGTGACATCGACTTTGCTCAGGTCGAGCGGCACGAGAAGATTCTCTTCCTTGCTCACGCTGGCCTTGGCGATGATTTGTCCCGAAGTGCCGGCGACGAAGCTTTGGCCCCAGAACTCAATGCCGTCACCACCCACCGGGCGTTCCAGCCCGATGCGATTCGCGGTGGCGACGTAGCACCC
>Ga0193753_10001529_pt1 | contig 19659 bp, 8 predicted proteins | sample H1c2metaG_FD_144925 | JGI IMG/M metagenome (GOLD analysis project Ga0193753, IMG submission 144925) | Soil microbial communities from a riparian zone of the East river system, Colorado, United States - H1c2 | ecosystem: Environmental > Terrestrial > Soil > Riparian zone | place: USA: East River...
AGTTATCCGCCGGATCTCGACCGTATCGTCATCTCGGGCAACGGGGATGCTCCGCTGCCGACAGCGACTACCTACGAGGCTGAAGCCGCTACACTCAGCGGTACGGTTACCGCCGGGTTCTGCAACTACTGCTCCGGCCTTTCGAAGACTGGCAATATTGGCGGGGGCGCTAACAATGCAGTCACCTTCTCCAATGTCACCGTTCCTGCCGATGGCACCTATCAACTCGAGATCGACTACAACACCAGCGGATTGCGGTCATTCTTTATTACCGTTAACGATGGAACCAGTACCGAGCTTGACCTTAATGGAAGCACCTTCGACGATCCCGTCTCCACGGTCATTGCCGTTGAGCTTCATGCTGGAACAAATACGATCCAGATTGGAAATCCTACCGGCTTCGCTCCCGATCTTGACCGTATCGCCATTTCGCCCACCAGCCCTTCCTCCAATCTCAGCGGAACAATCACACGTAAGGTCGGTACTGAAGATCTACGCGTGTGGAGGTTGACGCTGGTGAATGGGGGGATGGCACCCACAACGCGCGCACAGCTCAACAGCTTTACCCTTGCGCCCGCGAGCTACGACCGTTCCTGCAAGGCATCGGTGCTGTTGCCGCTACCGTTGGAGCTCGGCGTGATTGCGCCTGCGGCGAAACGGGATGTGAACGTGCCGATCGCACTCTCGTCCGGCTGCCGAGATGACGACACGTTTACGCTGCACTCCGTCTTCTCTGCAAACAATGGAGCGGACGTGGGTAGCGTGGTGAGTAGCAGTGAGACGAAGTAGCTGAGCGGTAAAAAAGGGCAGGCGCTTTAAGCGCCTGCCCTTTTTTACTCGAACATACGATGGCTATTTAATAGATGCTGTATCTCCGGTCCGCTCCAAGGTGAATGCCGCTGCCTGGAAATCGCCACGTAGTTCAACGTCGACTCCATGCTGCATCCAATACGCCCCACTGGCGGAGACAAGTGTGTTAGCCGCAAGCTTTCCATCGAGGGTGGAGATGCGATAGGTTGCGTCAGCATCCAGCCCGCGTAGATAGATGCGTGGAAAGGGGTAAAGCTCGCGGCTGGAATGCAGGAAGGCAAAGGTAACTGCCTGCTTGCCATCTCGTGAGACCGATTCCGTTACGGACTGCTCGCTGTTGTTTTCTGGCGTGATGAGGCGATATAACGAGCCACGTTGCACGGCTTCGCGAATCGCCTTGTACTGCGTCACCATCTTCTTCGCCGTAGCGAAGTCTTCAGGGGCCCACTTGTTCAAGTTGGCTCCGATGCCAAGCGAACCCTGCATGGATGAAAGGAATCGATACTCCAGTGAGAGGGTGCGTTGATTTACCCAGGTCGGCGAGTCGGTCACCCACGCCATCATTACTCCTGGGGTGTAGGCATAGGTGAAGCCGTTTTGAATGAGCAAGCGATCGTAGGCGTCGGTATTATCTGATGGCCAGACCTCGTCGGTAAGATGCATGATGCCAAGGTCTACGCGACTGCCCCCTCCAGAGCAGCTTTCAATCTCGACATTTGGATGCTTCGCACGCAACTCCGCAAGGATCGAATAGAGGTTACGAATGAAATCGACGTAGACCTTCTTCTGATCCTCTGGGGCGACGGCCGGCCAGCCCGGCTCGGACCAGTTGCGGTTGTAGTCCCACTTGAGGAAAGCAATGTCATTCTCATTGAGAAGCTTGTCGAGAAAGCCGTAGACGTATGCGCGCACATCGGGCCGAGCGAGATTCAGCACAAGCTGATTGCGACCTTCCGTACGCGGCCGGCCGGGAAAGTTCAAAACCCAGTCTGGATGCTTTCGGTAGAGATCGCTGTTTGGGTTGACCATCTCAGGCTCAACCCACAAGCCGAAGTCCATGTTGAGCGAGTGAACCTTGTCGATGAGCGGCTTTAGGCCGTGGGGAAATTTCTGCGAATTGACGTACCAGTCACCCAGGCCCGCGTGATCGTCTTTACGCTGACCGAACCAGCCATCGTCCATGACGAAACGCTCTACGCCGATGCTCGCAGCCTTCTCTGCGAGGATCGTCTGATTGGGCTCATCCACGCGATATTCTGTTGACTCCCATGAGTTATAGAGAACGGGGCGCAGCTTCGGTGTTGGCGCATGAGGCAGCAATGAGTCGATCTCGAAGCGATGCAGCAGCCGCGATGCACCACCGATGCCGTGGTCGGAGTATCCGCCGTAGAAGTATGGGGTCTGAAATCGTTCGCCTTTCTGGAGGCGGTAGCCGAAGTCGAAGGCGTTGAGTCCCCCGCTTACGCGCACCTGCTGCAGCAGGTCCTGTTCTACGGTGATTTGCCACGACCCGCTCCAGCCGAGCGCTCCAAACCATACGCCGCCAGACTCTTGATCGTTGTTGCCTGTGTGATCGATTGCAAACCAGGGATTGTTCTGTGCGCCGGTTGTGCCGCGACGGCTCTCGAGTACTGTCTTGCCGGGATGTACCGGCTGCTCCTGCACGTTCCATTCAGCTGCCCAGCGTCCGGTCAGGTAGCGCAGACGATAGTCGGTGGCACGCGGCAGGTTCCACGTTGCTGCGGCAACCTGCTCGATGGTGAACGATGTGTTTGTGCGGTTCTCAATCTCAGCCGAACGGCGCAAGATACCAGTCGCTCCGTCGGCCTGATATTGCAATGTTACGTAGACATCGGTCGAGATGTCCTTCATGACGATACTCAGCTTGTTGCCATCGATCTGATGCGAAACGTACTTGAGCGCAAGGTCACGATTGCCGTCCGGGAAGGTGATCTTGAGGTCAGGTTCGACGAATATACCTCCCCCCCAACCTACGAACTCATGCGGGGTCGTTGTGATCGGCAGATCGAACGCAGCTGCGCCGGGCATCGATTTGGCCGGAGCGAAGCTATCGCTGGCAGGCAGGCGCTTACCCCAGTACAGGGTCTGCAGTTGTTGGCTTTCGTTGACGCCGAAGACGTAGCTGGCCTCTCCGGCATCGATGCGGAAGACGTGTGTTGCGGCGTCGAAACGAATAGAAGCAGCACTCGTCTCCGCCATTGCCTGAGGGGGTGTGAGACCGACACAAAGGCAAAGCGCAAACATGCAAAGCTGTGCGAGGGGACGCATTGGGTGGTGTGGACGGTAGCCTGAATGTTTATGGAGCAAGGATGGAAGTGTGCCGATGCATGTTTCGTTCATTAGCTAGCTCCTCTGCAGTTGCGAACTGATCTGTGACGATGATCCACTGGTACGAAAATTTTCGACGCTGAGATGTACAGCCTGCCCCGGGCGAAGGTGCAACTGGATCATCCTATCGTTATAGCGAACGGGTATGCTGCCTCCACGCTTGCTCATAATCGTAGAAGAGGCCAGTATGCCTTCGCGCCATGCAATGTTTACCTGATAGCCTCCGCGCGCACAGAGCCCTCTCACGGAGCCTCTGTGCCATGCAGCAGGCAGCGCAGGCAGTAGGTGAATCTCTCCAGCCTGTGATTGCAGCAACATCTCCGCGATGCCCGCTGTCCCTGCCGTATTGCCGTCAATCGCAAAGATATTCTGCTCCGCGCCTGCAACGCCGCCACTTGAGAAGGTGAGGAGGTTGTCATCCGCTGCCTTGGCAACGAGACCTACAAGGTGAGTGTGTGCCTTATCACCCTTTAACAGGCGAGCGTAGTAGACGACCAGATTCGCTCGACCCCATTCGCTTTGCTCCCAGTTTGGGGTATTCATGCGCCGCTCGATTGTTACCTCAGCAGCATGCACAAGCTCTGGTGTGCGCGGCGAGATTTGATTCTCGGGATAGAGCGCCACAAGATGTGCGGTGTGCCGATGATTCGGATCAGCATCCTCGAAGTCTTCCAGCCACTCTTGCAATTGGCCGTGACGGCCAACCTGAAATGGCGGCAGTTTAGCGCGGGCGCTCTCAAGCTTCTGCCTGAACTCGGGATCGACGGACAGAACCCTGGAGGCTTCGATGCACATACTATAGAGGGCGTGCACAAAGACTCGATCGCAGGTATTGCCCATGGACTCACTACACCGTTCACCAGAGGGCGTGAGAAAAGTGTTCTCCGGGGAGTCGGATGGACCAGTGACAAGCCAACCATGCTTCGGCTCGGGCACCATGTACGCAAGAAAGAACTCCGCGGCTTCGCGCAGAACAGGGTACGCGCTCTTGCGCAGAAATTCCGCATCTGCATTGAAGGTGTAATGGTCCCACATCTGTAGGGCAATCCAGATACCTGCAGTGACAAAGAGCCCCCAGCCCAGTCCCCAGCCAGGCGCAGTATAACCCCAGGGATTCGTTACGGTATGACAGACCCAGCCGGGTGCGCCATACATCTCCTTTGCTGTCCTGCGGCCGGCGATGCGCAGCGTTTCAATTAAGCCGAAGAGCGGCGTCTGGCACTCGGAGAGATTGCATACTTCGGCAGCCCAATAGTTTTGCTGCGTGTTGATGTCGAGATGAAAGTCGTCTGTCCAACCCATGCTGCTAGCCAGGCCGTCGTTCCAAATGCCCTGAAGGGCCAACGGTAACGGCGAGTTCTCTCGAGAGCCTGCAATGGTGAGATAGCGACCATATTGGAAGAAGAGAGCGAGGAGCTGGGGATCGCTTGCGCCTGCCGCGAGAGCGTTGCGCCGCTTGTCTGTGGGATTGTGATTTACGTTGGCCGGGCTCGCTCCCAGATCGAGTGACATGCGAGAGTAGAGCGATTGATGGTCGGCGATGTGCGCCTGACGCAACTGAGCATATTTTTTGCGCGAGGCACGCTGCAGGATCTGAATGCATGCCTTCTCGTGTAACTGATCCGCGAAGCTCGTCGCCACTGCTACAAGCACTGTAACGGCATTCGCGTTGCGCACATGCAATGCTTGTTCGGTCGCGGTGAGACTGCCACCTTCGGTCATAATTTGAGTGCGTACGTGGAGCTCAACGCCATCGCTTCCACCGCTGTGCAGCTTTTCGTACGCGTGGCCGCGCAACACCAGCGTGTCTTGCCCGATTGTCTGGAGAGTGCACGGCAGCGCAATTGCACCAAAACCAGCTTGGAAGCTGATCATTCCGGGCTCGCTGCAAGTAAGACGAATGGCAATCACTTCATCCGGATGAGAAGCAATGACCTCGCGCGAAAATAGCGCCGCACCCTTGCGAAAGCTGGTCCGCGCGACAGCATCGTTCAGGTTGAGCGAACGCCGATACTGTGTCACCAATTTCATGTCATCAAAGGTGAGCTGCAGCTCCGGCAGGGGCATATTCGTACCGAAGGAACGGGGATGTGGAAGTAGATGCTTCTCGCAGAGGCTGCGCGCCTCCACGTACTTGCCCGCGAAGAGCAGCTCACGAATCTGCGGGAGATGCTCGAGCGCACTTGGGTTGACATCAGTCGTGCTGGGTGAACCAGACCACGCTGTGGCTTCCGAGAGAGCGATGCGCTCCATGCCGACGCCGCCGAAGACCATACCGCCGAGCCGGCCATTGCCGACAGGAAGCGCCTCAAGCCAGCGTTCAGCCGGGCTGGAGTACCAGAGTTCGTCGTGATTGGGAGCGATGGGCGGCAATAACTCGGATGTCACATGTGGCAGCGTTGCCAGAGCCAGACTGCCGCGAAGAAAATCACGTCTGCTTGTAGTCACAATTATTCCTTAACCTTGATTATCGCTAATACTTTGGGGACACAATAGCATTGACGATTGATAAATCTACGGGTAGGCTCGGCAAACGTCAGAATAGTTTGTCGAAATGATCGGGAGTTATGGAAGACGCGGGGAAGATAGCGGGGATCAAAGATATCGCGAAGGCGCTGGGCGTCTCGATCGGCACGGTAGATCGTGCGCTGCATGGGCGTTCCGGTGTCAGCCCAAAGACAAAAGTTCGTGTATTGCAAATGGCCGGGCAGCTCGGCTATCGACCCAATCTGGCTGCGCAGGCGCTCAAGCTGAATCGACGGCTGTCGATCGCTGCCATTTTGCCGAAACATATTTCGCACTTCTTCGATCCGTTGCGGGAAGGCATTCGTGCCGCGGCGGCGACTGCCGTTGGCATGCACATCAATCTGGAATTCCACGAATATCCGCGACTCGGTGTAGGAGACGTACAGGCTTTCGAAGCCGCATTGCAGCGGAAGTATGACGGCATCATCTTCCTGCCGGGCGACACGCGTACGTTCGATCCGCTTATTCGCAGGTTTTCCCGTGCCGGCACGGCAATGCTGTGCGTTGGCAGCGACGCACCAAACAGCGAGCGAATCGGATCTGTAGCCGCGCATGCTTACATTAGTGGCGCGATTGCGGCGGAACTGCTGACCTACACGCTCAACCGCAAAGCCAACGTAGTTACAATTACTGGGGACCTCGCTACGCTGGATCATGCGGAAAAACTTCGTGGCTTTGCGGCAACGCTGGCTGTGCTTGCGCCGCACCTCAGCCTGTTGCCGGTGCTTGAAAGCCATGAAAAGCCCAAAGAGGCCTATCGACAGACGCTCGCGCTGATGCAGAGCAAGACGCGGCCCGAAGGACTCTATGTCAACACGGCAAACAGCATGCCCGTGCTGCGGGTTCTTGAAGAGCTCGGACTTCTGGGCAAAGTACAAGTCGTGACCACAGATCTTTTCCAGGAGCTGGTGCCGTTGATCGAACGCGGCAAAGTGCTTGCCACGCTCTACCAGCGGCCCTATACGCAGGGTAAACTCGCCTTCGAAAGCTTGTTGGCTCATTTGTTGGAAGGTGGCAAACCGCAGCCAATCGTGCGGCTTGCACCCCATGTCATCTTCCGCAGCAACCTTTCTTTGTTCGCCGGCCACGTTGCGGAGAGCGATGATGAGATCAGTACGGAATTGTCGTATAGGTAGGCCAGGGCACCTCATGCGAAGAGCTACCGTCTCGCCTGTGGAAGAAAGCGAATAGCACACCCTCCACCAGCCGCCAGATTCAGCGTAATCGTCTGCCCGTTTCGCACAGTCTGTTTGCGAATGGCAACATGCTTTGGGTCCGTGCTTGCATCTCCGGCGTCCTCGTAAATCTCGGCGGTATAGATTCCGGAGTCGAGAAAGCTGAGCGGGATATGCAACGTGCGCGGCGACCAATTGGTCATGCTGCCCAAGTACCACTCCTTTCCGTGGCTGCGTGCAATAGTGACGAACTCGCCTGGGCTGCCATTCACGACGTGTGTCGCGTCCCACGATACGGGTACATCCTTAATAAACTGGAACGCAGGTTGCCCAGCATAAGACTCTGGGCTATCGGAGACCATCTGAAATGGCGTCTGATATATCACGTAGAGCGCAAGTTGTTGAGCACGCGTACCCATCACCATCGGGCTGGTGTCGCGTGCCACAAAGCCGTCTTCGGTGGCGTTGTTGAAGCCCCCCGGGGTGTAATCCATCGGCCCAGCAAGCAGTCGCGTGAAGGGGAATACAGAGCGGTCGACCGGGCTGTCGCGACGGCCGACCTTGGAGTTTTCCATGCCCAACACAGCTTCGTAACTAAGCACGTTGGGATAGGTACGCTCTAATCCCCATGGCTTCGTTGCACCATGAAAATCGACCATCAAATGATGCTTCGCTGCTTCGCGTGCAACATCGTAGTAGAACTGGATGCCCTTCTGGTCGTCACGATTGATGAAGTCGATCTTGATTCCAGCTACGCCCCATTTTTCAAAGAGTGGGAAGGCTTCCTTCATCTGTTGCATTACAGACTCAGAGTAAAGCCATATCCACACCTTCACATTCTTTGTCGCGGCATAGCGCGCTAACTCCGGCACGTCGACCTTGCCGTTCAACCTGGTGATATCTCGAGCGGCAGCCCATCCAGCATCGAGCATCATGTACGGAAAGCCGGACTGCGCGGAGAAGTCGACATAGCGCTTCATATTCTCGGTGTTGAAAGCAGGTTTGCCATCCTTGTCGACATCGTTGACCCACCAGTTCCATGATGCTTTGCCCGGATGAATCCAACTCGTATCTTGCAGATGATTTGAGGGGTTCAGGTCATAGACGATATTGGATTCAATAAGCCGGCCGGGATCATCCGCAACCAATAGAACACGCCATGCGGTGTGATGTGGCAGTGTGCCTTCTACGGCGATCTCTGGTTGATCTAAGTGTGGTGCAAGCTTTGAGACAAACCAATGACCGGCCCAGTTACCCGACGGATTCGTGACGTACATGCCACTGTTGCCTTCCAGATCGGCCTCTGTCAATGCCATCCATGCAGAACCAGGCTCGTGCATAAGCAAAGGTAAGCCAATGAGAAAATGACTCGCAACGCCACCCTGATTGCTAAGGGCAGAGCTTACCAACTTTACATATTCACTCTCATAGCTGCTGCGGTAATTCGGCAGTGCAAGAGTCCAGTTGGTAGCATCCATACTTAGCCGAAACTCTGTGTCCTCCTGCTTGAGATGCAGCTCTTTGATAGAGTCTTGTTCAGGCAAAATATATCGGAAAGCAATGCCATCGTTATAGGCACGAGCCTCCACCGTCATCATGCGGTGCTGACCTTCTATTTCGGCAACCTGTACCGTCAGGCTTTTGTAGGCGTCATGCACCTTACTGGTTTTGGCGTTGATCAGCGTGTAATCGTCTATACCATCGCTCGCACTGCTGTTCAATATGCGTACATTGGAGCCAAGCGCGGGTTGATTGTCCAGTTCGAGCGCAAGCCCTGACTCATCGATAATTTGCTTACCGCGAAAGGATATGGAATAAACCAACTTATCCCCGACTGAAGGGCTCTTTGAGTTTGCTGTGGCAAAACGCATGACCAATTGCTGGTCAGGTGACGACAGAACAAGAGACGCAGACTGCGCAAGAACAGAGCCACTTATCGTGACAGCGAGACTCCCTGCAAGAACGAAGATCCTAGACAGATATTGGGGCACAGTTAAACCTCTCAGGCAGATAGAGAATCGAAAATGACCAGTTAGAGAAGATAGTAACGACAACACGGAATTTACAATAAAACTAAGTGCTGCGCTCATTTGGGAACGCAGCACTAGCAAAGAGGCTAGAAAGCGTACTTTAGTGCAAGCTGGAAGAACCTAGCATCCGGCGTATTGTTTTGGAAGGTCTTCGGTGCTGTAATCTGCCCGCCATTCGGATTGTTATTCGTAGTAGAAGGATTGGCAAGGGTGGGGTGATTGAGAACGTTGAAGCCGTCTGCGCGGAATTGTAGATACTGTTCGCGCCATGTCGTGAAGTTCTTGAAGATCGACATGTTCAGCCCATAGTATCCCGGCCCGTAGACAGTATTTGATCTGCCGCCAAGCAGAGCAAGGGCTGTTGCTGTATCTGTGACAGGCCCAGCGAATAGCTGTCCTATAGTGGGGTCTGGTGTCTGGCCAAGCGGTGCGATTGCACTGCCATTGAGCGGATTGGCAAAGGCGCAAGGGTTGTACCAGTTGTCCTTTGTTCGTACTTGCACTGGCGCAGTACAAGTAGCCGTACTATTCGTACCAAATGGATTGCTAATCTGGATCGCGCGTGCACTGCCTCCAGCCGGACCGCTGTTGTTTGGAGTAACTGTAAATGGCGTACCTGATTGAGCAGCGAAGGTAAGGCTTGTAGACCAGCCGCCCACTGCCAGATCGGTCAATCTCGATTTATTCAGATATGTTCTTCCTTTTCCGAAAGGCAATTGATAATTCCCATTTAGTGTGAAGCGGTGACGAATATCAAAGACCGAATTGGTGAACTCAGTGATGGGGGGAAGAAGAGCCATGTTTCGCAGGCCTATTGCGGTAAAGTTACCCGCAGCATCACTCGCATCGTCCAAGGCGTGCGACCACGTGTACGTTGCCAGAAACGACAACCCATGTGAGTAGTGCTTTTCCATTTTGGTCTGCAGTGAGTTATATGTGCTCACGCCTCCATAGTGGATTGTGCCTGAGCCGCCGAGATCTGGGAACGGCTGATATTGTTGCGTGTTAGTTCCTGGTGCAAACAGCCCACGAACTGTATTCGGATCGTAATACAACGACAGGTGGCGCGTGACATTGCCAACATAGCTAATCGTCGCAACCAGATTATTGGACAGCGCCTGTTGGAACGCAAAACTATAGTTCATGGTGTACGGTGTCTTGATCTTGGGATCGATCGCATGGAAGCCAGGGTTCGAGACGAAATTTTGCAGGCCGCCGCTGGTCTGCGCGGACAAACCAGTCTCGAGCGTTATGCCCTGACTGGCAAGTGAAGGACAGTTGTTCGCCGAGCAACTCGGGGCTGGAATACTCGCTGAATTCGAGAAGGGGAAGTTGGCTCCTATGTTCGTGTTCCCCTGACTTTGCAGGCCGCCAAAGAAGATACCGAAGCCGCCACGGAAGACGGTGTTCGGATGTGCCTGGTAAGCAAAGCCAACGCGCGGCGCAAAATTAGCCTTCTGCGAAGTTGCCAGGCGCTCGTTGTCCACATACTGCACAGCAACGTTGTCCTTCGCCAGCGTACTCAAGAAGAGAGAGCCAAGATTTACGTTTCGTGTTTTGGTGGGGAGTTGATAAACGCCGGAGCCGGTGGCGATACCGAGCGACGAGGGATCTGCAATAAAGTTGGCCTGAAGACCACCATTTTCTTTATAAGGCTGATAGTAGTCGTAACGTATGCCCAAATTCAATGTAAGACGTGGCGTAATCTTCCAGTCATCTTGTGCATAGGCGGCATCGTACCACTGCGCGTCATTAATGTTTGGCGCGTTTGCAATATTTGCGCTGTTCATTTGATTCGCGAGGAAATCCGCAACCGCGGAACCAGTAAAGCTCACGCCAGGTGCAGCGGTATAGGTTCCGTTATAACTATATTGACCAAGTGAATTAGGTGCGTATTTATAGGCAAAGCGGAGAGACTGGAATGAAACTCCAAACTTCAGCGAATGATTCCCAAGGATTTTGGTTACGTTATCCAGAATCTGATATACGTTCTGTGATTCATTGTTAGTTCCTACTGAACCCCAATTTTGGATCGCGCCATTGAAGTTACCCAAGGGCAAACCACCCTGCCCAGGCCCAAGATTAGGAATTCCACCTAGTCCGAGCGATGCCGCGAGCGTGTTGTTATTTGCGTTTGGTTGTTGGAATTTGAATATGCCCCAGTTGTAGCCGAAGCGAAATTCATTGGTAAGACTGGGCGTAAATATATGGGTCTCACTCAGCATGAAATTTTCAGCCAAGTTGGTGTCGCGCTCGCCGCCGTAGCCGCTGCCGTCAAGGATAGGGCCAAGCGGAAGATGGTTCAGCGTGATCTGATGGTTATAGCTGTAACGCGAGTACACCTGATCCTTCTGGCTGATATTCCAATCCAGGCGCTGGTCCCACTGAAAGGTGTTATTGCTCGTAGGGACGTTTTCCACGAGATTGTTGAACGTCTTGCCATTATTGGCGTTGGGTTTGGGATACATCTTCAGAATATTCTGTGCTACGGGGCTGATCTGGTTGCCACAGAGCACATTGTTCTGGCCATTGCAGGATAATGTCTGCGTACCGCCAGAGCTCGGTTGGTACAACTGAACGGGCTGAGCGACTCCGGTTAACGAAGGGCTTAGCAACTCGGAAAAATTACCCTGCTGCATCAACGCTGTCGGCGTCGTGTAAACGCCGGGAGCACTATAAGAGATGCGATTTGCCTCAAGATCTCCGAAGTAGAAGAGCTTGTTTTTCCAGATGGGAAGCCCGAGCGTGGCCCCGAATTGATTTTGATGATAGACAGGGACCGTCAATGCATTCCAATTCTTTGCGTCCAGACTTGTATTGCGGACATACTCCCACAAACTGCCGTGGATCTTGTTCGTGCCGGATTTAAGGCTTGCACTTAGCACTGCGCCTGCCGAGTGTCCAAACTCCGCACTGTAGCTGCTGGTTTGAATATTGAACTCTGACAGGGCATCTGGAGGGGGTCGTATCACAAAGCTGGAACCGTTCAAAAAATCGACGAGGTTGGTGTTATTGTCGACACCATCGAGAATGAAGTTGTTCTGCTCCGCACGCTGGCCGTTGGCAACAAAATCGCCCGTACCGCTGCCACGCGTATTGCCGAAGGGAGGAGCAACGCCCGCGGTCAGTTGCGCAATGTACACCCAGTTGCGCCCGTTGAGAGGCGTATTGTTGATCGTCTCAGTGCTTATGACTTGTCCGATGCTGCTCTGGCTGGTTTGTAGCAAAGGAATTTCGTCCGTGACCGTAACTGTATCCGACACGGCGCCGGGTTGGAGCACCAGAGCTACGTTCAAACGCTGCTGCGCACTCAGGTGTAGATTCTCGCGACTTACAGTCTCAAAGCCGGCAGAGGTTGCGACTACCTTATAGTTGCCAATCTTGAGCGGCGAAACTACATAGGCGCCATTGTCGTTCGTTCTGGTTTGCAGTGCGAGCCCAGTATCGATGTTCGTTACCGTAATCTGAGCATTTGGGATGACTGCGCCAGACCGATCCTGCACGACGCCGGTAATGGAGCCCTGATCGACCTGCGCGAGACAGGCTTTTCCAGATAAGAACGCCAGGAGCATTGCTATAGCGAACGTTGTGGATAACGCATTTCTAAGCGCCTGTAGCCTCAATAGGGGTTTCAACATTGTCCTGCCTCTTTCATGTCATCAAAACTAAATTCGAAGGTCCTGCCTCGATGTCTTGAATTACAAGGACAGGTCATTCTTGGATCCAGCATCGCAAAATACTGTGTACGTTACCGACGAGAACGATAGATTGCAGAAATGTGAATTGTCAAGAGTTGGGGAGCGTCTCAATCGATGACCCACAACTCTAGTTGTTCACAATGAGCGCACTCTTATACTGCACATTGCAGCATCTCTATGAAGCTATTTGCTTTAGATGGGCGGGCGCTTTGAACTGGTAATGCCTGCTTCAATTTGTTCCAGGGTGCGCCCCTTTGTTTCCTGTACAAAAAATGCGACAAATACACATCCCAGCAAAGAGATAATTCCATAGCCGAAGAAGATGCCGAAGTTGCCTATGCTCCTGTTCAGCATTGGAAATGTATAAGTAAGGGCGAACGATGCGATCCACAAGGCGCTGACCGCTCCGGAGACGCCGTGCGAGCGAACGCGGTTGGGGAAGATCTCCGCGATGAGTACCCAGGTCACAGGCGCGAGCGTCAAGGCATAGCAGGCAATGGCGAACAGGGTAAGGACTAATACAGCACTGCCGGACCATCCGTTCCGGTACGCGAAGGCACAGAGAAGGTGGGAGACACCGATGCCAACGCAGCCGAAGAGCATCAGCCATCGTCTACCGATTCGGTCCACCAGCAGCATCGACAGCACGGTAAATACGAGATTGATGGTGCCCGTGATGACTATATTCAAGAAGATGTCGTTGGCTCCATACCCCGCACTTCGATAGACCTCTGCCGCGTAGTTGAAGAGAGTGTTGATGCCAGTCCACTGTTGCAGCACTGCGAGTGCGATGCCTATGAAGAGAATGCGCCGTATGCCAGGTCGCAGGAGGTCTCGCCATGAAGACTGATCGTCTGCCTCGACACGAACTACATGCTTGATGCTCGTGATCTCACTTGCGGCATAGGCTTCTCCTCCGATGCGTCGCAGCACCTCGTATGCATCGCCCTCACGCTCTCTTGCGAGCAGCCAGCGGGGACTCTCGGGAATCGACAACGATGCGAATGTGAATACAACTGCCGGGATAACAATCGCGGTAAACATCCAGCGCCAGCCGAACTGGACGTTCCATGAGTTAAGTAGGCCAATAGCCGCTATATGTTCGGGAACCGGCCGTGCAATACACCAGTTCACCACTTGCGCGAGGAGAATGCCGACCACGATCGCAAACTGGTTCAGGCTAACAAGGCGACCACGAATTGCCGCAGGGCTGATCTCCGCAATGTAGAGCGGAGAGATGTTGGAACTGAGTCCGATCGCGATGCCGCCAGCAATGCGCCATACGATAAAGGCAACGAAGGAGTACGCCCATCCTGTGAGAGCGGACGAGACTGCAAAAATGACCGCCGCAACCAGCAACACCCGCTTTCGTCCGAAGCGGTCGCTAAAATATCCCGCCGCAAGGGAGCCGATCAGACAGCCAACCAACGCACAACTGTTTGCCCAGCCGATGAACTCTGCTGATGTCAGGTGAAAATAAACTTCGTAGAACTGCCTGGCTCCGCCAATGACAACCCAGTCGTAGCCGAACAGAAGGCCGCCGAGGGCAGCAACGAGCGCGATACCCCAGACGTACGCGGTTGGTCGCGCCGGCGTGGAGGAGGCTGCCGATGTCTCAGATATCGGTAGACCGTGCATCGATCTCCTCTCCATTCAGCAGGTCTATCGCCCCTGCATGGCTATGGTCGAGATCGTGAACCTGCCGCAAAAGATTGACCGCCTTATTTATCTCTCCCAGGCCAAGCAATGCCTGAGCCTGCAGGAAGTGGGTCGTGATCTTCTGCCGCTGATCTACGTCTTCGTCGAAGAGGAGCATCGCAGGCAGCGATGTAGCAAAGTAATCAATCTTTGGCTTCTGCTGTTCGAGCGCGATGCCGTAGTCGAAGATCTTCTGGAAGAGTATTCGAGCCTCCTTTTCCTGTCCGAGCCGACGCAAGGACATCGCGCTCCAGTAGGTCGTATCGGAGATGTTCTGCACTTGCATCTGCTGAAAGTCGCCCCGACTCTTCGCGGCGCGTTCCCAGTGTGTCGAAGCCTTCGCTGGCTGACTACTTTCCGCGTATGCAACACCGAGCCAGTAGTCAATCATGCTCAGATTCATCAGCAGGTGCTTGGTCTCGCTGAGGCTTTGCGGTGGGCTACCCGCAGCCTCAAAGCACTTCAAGGCCTCGCGCGTATCGCCAACTTTGAGTGCGCGTTGGCCCAGTAACAGATTGGCGCGAACATACTGCGTCAGCACCAAGCCTTCTCCACCCTCCCACGGTTGAAACCGGCGCGGCAATAAGACCGTGAGTGCATGATCTGGCCTTCCTGTGCTGTTGTACAGTGAAGCGAATTCTACCGACAGATCGTCGCGTTGTTTCACTAAATCGGGGTACTGTTCCAAGGCCGCCAGCCTATTCTCCAGTGGCTCTCCAACGCGCTTCAACAATTGATCCTGTTCGTAAAGAATGCGGGCATCGGAAGGTGCAAGCTTGCGCGCATGCGCGAAGGCATCCAAAGCACGCTGGGAGTCGTGCATAACGTTGTAGTAGCCAAACCCCAGGTTGCGCCACGTCGTCGGAAGACTTGGATCAAGTTTTGTCGCACGCTCCCAGAGCGCAATTGCCTCCTGATGGCGGCGGCGGTCGTAGAGCAGATTTCCAAGATAGTAGGGCGCGCGCGCATCGTCTGGATTGACACGCACAGCTTCCTGCAGAAGCAGCATCTCTTCCAGCCTGCTGGGAAAGACATAGTCAACATCTGCTGCGGCTGCCGCTCGGTAAGCGCTCTTGCTCTCCTCTTCGCGTTCGAGGCGATGCAGCACATGCGCCTTCGCATACAACAGCAGAGCAGCAGTTCCGTCCCTGTCGCCGGAATGTGGCACAGACAGGATTGAGAGTGCATCGGCGAGAAGACCGGCCCGTTGAAGATCAAAGGCAAGATCAAGCCTCTGCTGGCCGTCAACGGGTGACTTGCCAGAGGCTAAAAAGTGGCTGAAGATATCGAGCGGATCCAGCAGCCGGGTATTCTCCAAAAATTTTTCTGCCTCCGCATCGCGACTCATTTTTTGGAGGATGACGGTTTTCAGATTACGTGCATTTAGATTGTCCGTGTCGGCCCGTAATGAGCGCTCGATGTGGTCGAGCGCCAGCGCCCACTCGCGGCGGCGGCAATCAATCTCTGCCAGACGGTGATAGGCGGGCCCTCGCCATGCAGCGTTCCATGTCGATTTGTAGAGTGCCTCGTAGGCTTCGGATGTGCGTTGCAGGTAGAGAAGCGTAAGCCCCAGGTTGTAATGAGGCTCGCCATCGTAGGGATTCGGGTTGCGCTCGGTCAACCGTGCGATCGCCGTTCGAAGATACCGTTCCGCCTCCTCGAACTCACCGCGCCTCAGATGCCAGCGGCCCAGCGAGTGATTGGCACGGCTGTCATTGCTATCGCGGCGAATTGACTCGCGCCAGTAACTCTCCGGATGACGAGTTGGATGGCGGTATTGCTCCAGGTGAACGCCGATGAGAAAGAGCTCGTCGCTGCTGGCCACATCCGCCGGGAGAGCAGGTTCCACGGCGACGGCGATCCTTTCTACTGGAACGATTTCGTCCGGTGCATATCGCAGTAGCACAGTGTTTGACTGCTCCAACAAAACTTCGAGATCGCCTGTTGCATTCTCGATCGCGAAGGTCTGGTGCAGTGGTGACTCAGGCTTGAGATCGCCCTGCCAGACGCCGTGCTCCTTCCCGCCGATGCGCACTCTCACCATGCTCTGCGGCCGCGCGGCGATCACCTGGAGATGCACACGAACAATGCCATCCTCACGCTCGACGCGAAGAGCGGCGTCTACATTCGCATGATCGGGCACACCGATCTCGCGAATGGGGTACCAGAACTGGCTGAACGTCTTCGTCTCCCCTGGCGCCAGAAAAGAGAAGTCCGGCTGATTGTCGGTATAAACGCCAGCCATCAACTCGACGTAGGGGCCATCGGAGTCGGTAAGACTGCGGTCCCACGCATAGCCGAACTCGTGGTTCCCCCACGTCCATTGCTTCTTGCCGGGTGCGATGTGGTGATTGGCAACATGCACCGTACCGGCTTCGCGCCTGTGATCGTAGCCGCCGGAAAAGTCGCCGTGAGAGCCGGCGATCATGTAGCTGGTAGGCACGGGAATGTTCGCGTACCAACTCAGGTCATTCGGTGCATAGGAACCGTCTGGCACAAAATGGCTGGGCTTCTCCTCCTCCGGTACACCGTGAGCAGCACGTGCCCCGTAGTCGATGCCGTAGTACGTGCCTTGGCTCAGTGGGAACTCTGTAATAGCACGCTTCGCATGATCTGCGACGAAGCGCACATCCTTCGGGAAGAAGGCTTGATATTTTTCGTGGACATGAGTGGCTACGTTCGCCCACCAAAGAAAGGTCTGCGTATCCACGGTGCGGTTGTAGAGACGCACACGCAACTCCAGGCACGCCTTGCCCGGACGCAGGCAAAGACCGTGCATGCCCTTCAGACGAGCCATTGGGTCGTGATCGCTGCACCATACGGTCACCGAGCCGTCCGGGTCGCGCTCGATCGCTACATCCACCGGCATGAAGGTGGCGGGGCGATGGTGCTGAGGCCAGTTGAACTCCACTCCGCCCGAGGCCCATGGCCCGGCAAGGCCGACCAGCGCCGGCTTGATCACATTCTGCCGGTAGAAGAAATCGTAGTCGTTGACCTTATCCAGACCAACGTGAATGCGACCGCCGATCTCTGGAAGGACCATCATGCGGATGAACTCATTCTCCAGATGCACCGCCCGCCACGCATGGTCTCGCGGCTCAGTTTCGATGCGGTCGATCACCGGCAGTGGATAGACGCGGCCACTGCTTCCCTGATAGACACGCTTCTCCAGGAATAGAGGGTTGCGGTCTGGCGGGGCGGGCATGTACGTGCGCATGACAACCGGCTCCTCCCAGGCCTTCACGTCACCGGTTTCAGACGAAGGCGCTTCGGGGAGGCGGAGCTTGCCGCCTGTCTGGCTGTCCGCGCTTTTGGTTCCGTGTGCAATCTCACCCTGCGCCATTGTCTTCTGTCTCTCCTAATTGACTTTTGTTGTATTAGGCTCTGCCATCTCTGGTTGTATTAGGCTCTGCCATTCTGGCGCTAAGATATGGGATTTCGTAAAGCTAAGCAGGAGCGTGTACGTTACCGCACACCTACAGTAAGGAGCGGGCTTGACCTTTGTCAAGATTTTCTGTGGGGTGCCCCACAGGGAGCGTTGGGTTGGGGAATGGTTGAGGTGGTGGCCCGGGGCAGAGTCCAACTGCCGACCTTCGCGTTAGGAGTGCGCTGCTCTATGCAACTGAGCTACCGGGCCACTTAATCTCAGTGTAACTTGTGGCGCTGTGTATCGGGTTGGGGTGGAATGGTAAAATATGGTAGGGAACTTATGCCAGAGATACAGCGTCGACGTGCGGTAACGGTGAATATTGGCGGCGTTCGCGCCGGGTCGGACTCTCCGGTTGTGGTGCAGTCGATGACGAATACGGATACGGCCGATGTGGAGAGCACAGTGCAGCAGGTGGCTGCGCTGGCGCGCGCCGGATCGGAGATGGTGGTGCGAATTACCGTCAACAACGACGATGCCGCGAAGGCTGTGCCTTATATTGTCGAGGAGCTGGCAAAGAAGGGCTGGACTACACCGATCATCGGGGACTTCCACTACAACGGACATCTGTTGCTGAAGAAGTATCCGGAGACGGCGAAGGCACTGGCGAAGTACAGGATCAATCCAGGCAATGTGTCGATCGGGCGCAAGGACGATGACAACTTCCGGACGATGGTCGAGGTTGCAGTCGAGCACCAGAAGCCGGTGCGGATCGGCGTGAACTGGGGTTCGCTCGACCAGGCGCTGCTGACGAAGATGATGGATGAAAATTCGAAGAGTGCCAACCCCCTACCTGCGCGTGATGTGATGATGGAGGCCATGGTGGTGTCGGCGCTGGACAATGCCGCGGCGGCGGAGCGGTATGGGCTGCGGCGGGACCAGATCCTGCTGTCGGCCAAGGTGTCCGGGGTTCGCGATTTGATTGACGTTTATACCGAGCTGGCCAGGCGGTGCGACTATGCGCTGCATCTCGGCTTGACCGAGGCCGGGATGGGGATGAAGGGAATCGTTGCTTCGGCTGCCGGACTCGCTCCCCTGCTGCTGGCTGGGATCGGGGACACGATTCGGGTGAGTCTGACGCCTACTCCGGGTGGGGACCGGAGCGAGGAGGTTCGGTGCGGGCAGCAGATCCTGCAATCGCTGGGGATTCGCAGCTTTATGCCACAGGTGACGAGCTGCCCAGGATGCGGTCGGACGACTTCGACCTACTTCCAGGAGCTGGCGGAGCGGATTCAAGGGTATCTGGTGGCCTCGATGCCGGAGTGGAAGAAGCAGTACCCGGGGGTCGAGGAGCTGAAGCTGGCGGTGATGGGCTGCATCGTGAACGGGCCGGGGGAGTCGAAGCATGCCAATATCGGCATCTCGCTGCCAGGGACGTTCGAGGAGCCCAAGGCTCCGGTCTATGTGGACGGCAAGCTGTTCACGACTCTTAAGGGCGACCGGATCGTCGAGGAGTTTCAGGTGATCCTCGATGAGTATGTCGAGAAGCGGTATGGGAAGGTGCTGGTCGAGGTTTAGTTTGTCGGCTGGTTAAATTCCCCTTTCTGGTTTGCTTCTTTGAGGTCCCCCCGGGGGGTATTTGGGCGCAAGTTTATTATTTTCATCGACTTGCGAGGCATTGTTGCATCCAAAATATTGATTCCAAATGGGTTGCGTCCAAATTATTGTCCCAGCTTGAGTTACAGGTGTTTCGCGATCAGGTCCCGGTTCAGGGGCCTTTTTTAGGTCTGTATCAAGTTTAGCGAATTGGGTGCGGTAAATCGGCACCTCTATATTGCCTGTTTTCATGGAGATAGATGGTTATGGCCTTGACAGGTTTTTCGGTGGTCATGGAAGGAAGGCTTAACGTGGATTGTATGGATGAGGCGGATTTAGAACAGGCAACGGCGAAATGCGGGGGTCTCTCCGCTGCGCACCTCACGATGAGTTGCTTCGGTCGAGATGAC
>Ga0193753_10001530_pt1 | contig 19619 bp, 21 predicted proteins | sample H1c2metaG_FD_144925 | JGI IMG/M metagenome (GOLD analysis project Ga0193753, IMG submission 144925) | Soil microbial communities from a riparian zone of the East river system, Colorado, United States - H1c2 | ecosystem: Environmental > Terrestrial > Soil > Riparian zone | place: USA: East...
GCAGGGTCGGCACAGTCCTGACGGAATCGGGCGCTCCAGACGCCCCCCGAGGCCGTCAGGGCGCGCCAGAAGCGATAGTGTGCCAAATAATCCGAACAAAAGTAGGCCAACTAATTAGCAGAACGACACAAGCAGGCCATCGAAACCTGGATCACTGCGGCCAACGTCGATAAGGGCAGGCTGCTCCGTCCGCTCTCGAAGTCGGGCAAGATGGTTGGAGACGAACTGGGTGACTGGGCGATCTGGTCGGTAGTTGAACAGTCATCGAAGCAAATTGGCATCGAGCACTTCGGTGCCCACGACCTCCGCCGCACCTGCGCCAAACTCTGCAGGAAGAATGGTGGTGATCTGGAGCAGATAAAATTCTTGCTCGGGCACTCGTCGATACAGACTACGGAGCGCTACCTCGGATCGGATCAGGAGATCGCAATCGCGGTGAACGACAATTTGGGACTCTGAGTACCTACAGTATACGTACGTGCTTCCCCCGGTTTGTTATCCTCAGGCATTCACGCGACGCTAGGAATCCATAGCGCCATTGCCGGACGAACCAAAACAATACGATCTGCACATGCAACTTAAAAGTGATGGCGTCCCCGTGACGCCATCACCTCGAGTTCTGTATTTACTTGGTGATGGTTAGGTGAAGTGTGGAGGTTTTTGGACTCGTTCCGGGCACGCTAGTCGCTGTAATGATGACAGCCACTGGTTTGGCTGTGACAGCTGCGGATTTGGTTGCTTTAACGGTTAGAGTGACTGTGATTGGATTGACGCCAGCGAGAGTGACAGTCGACTTGCTGAACTTGCATGTGACGTCCGCAGGTAAATCGGAGCAAGCGAGCTGCACTGGCCCCGTGAAGCCGCCCTGTGGGATGAGATCCAGCGTAACGGCTTCGGGTTTACCTTCTTCGACGGTTATGGACGCGGGTAAGACTTGCATGATGTAGTCCGCGACCGTCACCGGTATAGGAGACGACACAGAAGGGGTGAGGATGGCATCGCCCGAATAGCTTGCGGTCAAGTTGTTGGTGCCGGCAGGAAGTTTGCTGGTGACAAAGACGACGTTGCCGCTCTTGGGACTTTGACTCCGCCAATAGCAGTTGCTCCGTTGAAGAAGGTCATGGTTCCAGTGGCAACGTGCAACGGGACACCTGAACCGACCGTCGCAGTCAGGGTGACGGGCTGTCCGCCATACGAGTTTGCAACATTACTGCTGAGTGACACATAGGAGTAGTCTGTCGCGGTGAATGGCACGTGGTAGGTCTGTGACACACCTTTGACGTTGGCGTCGCCGGTATAGTCCAACACTAAGAGTGTGTGTCCCTGGTGTGGGAACGTTGACGGTTACGTTCCAGTAGCCGCCGTATAGTGAGCCGTCGACCTTGCCTTTACCCAGCACTACTGGAGATCCAGTTGTGATATCGGATACGGTAATGGTCCCGCCGTACGGTGCGAATCCTAAACTTGCGAATCCGACTTGAGCGACGAGCTGTACAGGAGCGTTTGCGACAGTGTCTCCGACGGGGAAGAAGTCTTCGATGACTCCCTGCGCCTGACTGACGGTGTAGGTATAGCTTCCCTTGCTGGGTCCGAAGCTTGGATCGCCCGGGTAGCTCGCAACAAGCCTGTGAGAGCCTGGGCCGAGTGCCTGCGTTGGCAGAACCTGCTCAGCCACTGGAACCTGTGCTTCTCCTACCGGCGCAGTAGCTCTTTCCGCTGCGTCCTCAACAGCTGCAACCGTGGGCTTCTTGCCTCTGGCAACCATGGAGCGATAACGAGTACAGAGCCTGGTCTGTGCCTTCCAGGCGATGTCGCGGATGTTCTTCGGAAGCCGCACGAGAATCTCTGCCTTCTCCTTCGCAATGCGTGCCGGATACTGGTAACTCCAGGCTGCTTCGATGAGCATGCGTCTGGCTTCACGGTTGCCGGTCTTCGTAATGCCGCCGCGACGGATGGTTCCACCGCTGGAGTGCTCGGAAGGTACGAGACCGAGATAGCCCATCAACAGGCGCGGTGACTCGAAGCGGCTCAGATCGCCGGTGGATGCGATGAAAGTTGCTGCGGAGATCATGTCGATGCCGCGTAGCTTCCGCAACGCTTCTACAAGCGGTCCCAGTGACCAGCTCGCAACCATCGCAGAAATCCTCTCGATCAACGCATCTCTTCTCTGCTGTGCGGTCCGCACCGTCTCCAGGTTGTCCTGGAAGACGATGCCATGAGCATGCTCCTGAAAGATCTGACCTGCAAGCCAGCAACGATGGCGCTGCGTCCAGTGCTTGCCGGTTGGATAGCTGCGGCCGTGGCGAAGCAGGAAGGCAAGCAACTGCTGACGTGCTCGCATCAAGTGCATGGATGCATCGACTCTTGCTCTGACCAGATCCCTTAGAGCTTCGTGAGTAGTATCTGGAACCCAGACGGCCGTCAGGTCGCCGGAGCGGTGGAGGAGCGCCAGCTTCTCCGAGTCGCGCCGATCGGTCTTGATCCTCTCGCCGGGCTTACGTGGGATCATCGAGGGCGCCGCCACGGTGCACTTATGTCCGAGCGCTGTCAGTTGGCGATGGATGCCGTACCCACACCCACTTGCTTCATAGCAGAAGTCGAGCTCACCATGCTTGAGGAGCCGCTTCGCCATCTTGGCTACCGCCCTCCGGTGTGTTCGGAATCACACCGATAAACCGCACCGAGCCGCTCCGGCCGTCTTCTGCAACGCTAATGGAGATGGTCGCCTTATGGACGTCCATGCCAACGAATGATCTGGTCTGCTTCATGTCTTCCCTCCGACAACAGGAGAACCGATAGCTGCGGCTCTAGAAAAGACATACAGACTCAGGAAGGCCTGGTCACCTTGCTTTCGGCGCGACGGCGCCGGAGATATATCAGGGTCGCGTTGCGGCAGGAACAGGCCACAGAGATTCTCTCTCGCTTGTCTAGTTTTTCTTTTCTCTTTAGGGGTGTCGAGAGGGGATATTTCTCCTTCAGAAGGAGCGCAGCGAGATCATGAAAGCAGACGAGCTACTGCTATCGGTGCGAGGACCTCAGCCGATTCCACATGCTAATCGGGGTCAATTAGTGACTCGGCGATTACGTCAAACGAGAATCTCGTGCGCGGAACAAGGATTAATTATGCCCATCCTTGACATTCAGCAGAGGTGCGCGTAATTCTGTTGTCGACTATCGAGGGGACGATATGCCGACATCCACGGAACTTCTGCAAGGCACGCTGGACCTGCTCATATTGCAGACCTTGGCTACCGGATCGATGCATGGTTGGGGTGTTGCTCAACGCATCCAGCAGGTGTCGAAGGACGTATTGCAGATTGGGCAGGGATCCTTATATCCGGCCTTGCACCGACTTGAATACAAGGGATGGATACGTTCTGACTGGGGCAATTCGGAAAACAATCGACGGGCAAAATTCTATTCCCTCACGCGTGCGGGGAAGAAACGGTTGGAGACAGAACTAGAAGACTGGGACCGTCTGTCAGCAGCTGTCGCCCTGGTGCTTGGGCGGATTCCAGAGGCATCGTCATGATCAGCGAATGGACCAGTCGGTTTCGCTTCTTTCTTCGTCGGGATTTACTTGCGCGCAGACGCATGAGTGAATTGGATGAAGAACTCCAATTTCACGTTGAGCAGGCGACGGCGGCAAATGTGGCTCAAGGGATGACGCCAGAAGAAGCGCGCCGCAACGCTCTGATCGAATTCGGAGGAGTCGAACAAGCGCGGGAACGGTGCCAGGAACAGGAACCCGGCTGGTGGATAGACACGTTGCTTCAGGACGTGCGCTACGCGCTGCGCGGATTCCGGCGGTCGAAGGCATTTGCCGTGAGCGCAGTACTGACGTTGGCGCTGGCTATTGGAGCGACCACAGCGGTGTTCAGCGTGGTGGACCCGATTCTGTTTCGCGCACTGCCGTATGCGAATCCGCGGCAACTGGTTTCAGTGGGGTTCACGCACTCGCTGGAGCAGGAAGAGTTCCTGACGGGGAAGTTCTACGAGCATTGGCTGGCGAACCAGAGGCCGTTTGCAGCGATGGCCAGCCAGGGCACGATGTCGCATCCCTGCGACCTGGTGGAAAATCATCCGGCGGAGTTGGAGTGCCTAACGTTCCAGGCAGCGATGCTGCCGCTGTTGGGGATTTCGACGGTGCTGGGTCGGAGCTTTCTGCCGGAAGAAGACCAGCCGCACGGGCCACCGGTGGTGATGATTTCGTATGCACTGTGGCAAGGACACTATGGCGGCGACCGCCAGATCATCGGGCGGGAGATCAATATTGACGGAAAGCTGGTGGAGGTGGTGGGCGTGCTACCACAGGGCTTCCAGTTTCCGACGCTGGAACCGGCGGATGTGGTGCAACCGATGGCGCTTGACGCTGCGGTGCAGAACACCGTGAATGGAGGGTTCGGAGACGCGATGCGGACGTTTGCCCGGCTAAAGCCGGGAGTGAGTGTGGCCGAGGCGCAAGCGGAGATGCAGCCGATCTTCAAGGCAGAGATGGCGTGGATCCCTGCAGTAATGCGGGACCTGACGAGGCTGAATGTGAGACCACTTCGGGCGAGGGAGGTGGGTGACGCAGGGCGGGTGGCGTGGATCCTGCTTGGCGCGGTGGCGGCAGTGCTGCTGATTGCATGCTCGAACGTGGCCGGGTTGATGGTGGCGCGCGGCGCGGCGCGGCAGCGGGAGTTGGCAGTGCGTGCAGCGCTGGGAGCAAGCCGATGGCGGCTGGCACGGCAGGGATTGACGGAGGCTTTGCTGCTGGCGCTGGCGGGGGCGGTGGTGGGACTGGCGTTGGCGGAGGGACTGCTGAGGATGTTTGTGGCACTGGCTCCGGCGGGAGTTCCATTTCTGAGCAAGGCGCATCTGGATGGACGGATTGCGGCGGTGATGGTGGTGCTGGCGCTGGTGTGCGGCGTGGTGTTTGGACTGACGACGGCGCTGCACCAGCCGGATGGGCTGGTAGTGAATGCGCGCAGCGCGCTCTCGCGCCGGCATGTGCGGCTGCGGCGCGCGCTGGTGATGGGACAGATTGCGGCCAGCGTGGTGCTGCTGGCAGGCGCGGCGCTGCTGCTGCGGAGCTTCCAGAGGATCGAGGATCAGAGACTGGGATTCACAACGCACGGTGTTATGACAGCGCAGATCGCGCTTCCGGGATTTCGCTACAACACGGATGCAAAGTGGATGGAGTTCCATCTCCAGGTAGAGCAGGCCGTGCGGCGGCTGCCGGGCGTAACGGCGGTGGCCTTCAGTGACAGTGTGCCGCCCGGCGGATGGCACGGCGGCACACGCTTCTCTGACATTACAGGAGAAGGCCGACCGCGTCCGGCACCGGGCGAGGGCGGAACGCTGGTGACGCGGCGTGTGACTCCGGAGTACTTTCGTGCGCTGGATATTCCGGTAATACGCGGGCGAGGCTTTACGGACGAGGACCGCACGGCCGACGCGCCGCTGGTGGTGCTGAGCCGGCTGGCAGCGGCGGAGCTGTTCTCGGGTGAGGATCCGATTGGGAAACGGATTCAGCCGTTCGGCACGCATGCCGATCAGTGGATCACGGTGGCGGGCGTGGCGGATGACGCAAAGAACAGCGGGCTGACGAGCGATGAGCAGCCTGAGATTTACTTCCTGCAGAGGGCTGTGGCTGACGATTGGACGAGCAGGCATGCGGTGCTGGTGGTTGCTTCGGCGCTGCCTGAGGCGACGGTGGCGGGATGGGTGCGTGCGGCCGTGAACAATCTCGATCCGACGGTTCCGGTGGAGATGGAGCCGCTGACGGAGACAGTGAACAGGCTGGCGGACAGGCCGCGGTTCGAGACGGCGCTGTTGGGATTCTTCGCGTTGATGGGACTGGTGATGGCAGTCGTGGGAATTTATGGAATCCTTGCGTACCTGACCAGCCAGCGGACCCAGGAGATTGGGGTACGGATGGCACTGGGAGCAAGACGAGCGAGCATTCTGACGCTGATTGCGTGGGACGGGCTGCGGATGGTGCTGGCGGGCGGAGTGCTGGGACTGGCGGCGGCGCTAGGGCTGGCGCATGTGCTGCGGGCGCTGCTCTACCAGACGAGCACCTATGACACGCTGGCGTTTGTGGCGGTTCCGGTAGTGCTGTGCGTGGTGGCGGGTGCGGCGGTTCTGGTGCCGGCGCGGGCAGGGATGAAGGTTGAGCCGACAGTGGCGCTGCGCTACGAATAGTTATTTGCGAAAGACTGATTTGGCAGACGAATACCGTGAACCCCGTGTCTGAACAACACATTGGAGGCTGGTATCATGCTTGAGCTACAAAGCCTTTTCAAAAGCTACCGCGGCATTCCAGCCATCCAGGATGTCACCTTCAAGGTTGCGCCCGGCGAGATCGTGGGCTTTCTGGGTCCGAACGGCGCGGGCAAGTCGACCACCGTCAAGATCATCACCGGTTTGCTCAGGCCAAATGACGGCAAAGTGCTCTTTGAAGGCCGAGATGTCCGAAAGGATATGGTTACCTTCCGCAGCACTCTCGGATATGTCCCGGAAGAGGCCTATCTATATAGCTACCTGTCGGGCCTGGAATACCTGCAGTTAGTTGGCAGACTCCGCGGTCTCAGCGAGGCGCTCATCGAAGCCAAGTCAACACGGCTACTAAGACTTCTGCATCTGGAGTCCTGGCAATTCTCGCCTATCTCTTCCTACTCGAAGGGAATGCGACAGCGTGTGCTGATTGCCGCCGCCTTGCTGCACGATCCAAAATTGCTCGTTTTCGACGAACCACTCTCAGGACTTGATGTCGTCTCTGCGCGGCTGTTCAAGGACCTCCTGGAGCTATTAGCGGCCGAAGGGAAGGCTATTCTCTACATCTCACATGTGATGGAGATTGTGGAGCACGTATGTAACCGCGTCGTTGTAATCGCAAAAGGCAGGATCGTCGCCGACGCTCGGCCCGACGATCTTGCGAGTTTGATGAGGCTTCCCAATCTGGAAAAGGTCTTCGCGCAACTGGTCGAGCAGCAGGACACTAGGACCGTCGCGCAGGAGATCGTGGAGGTGATGCGGATCAACCATGCGTGAATCCCTTCAGCGCCTCTTCATGACGTCCAAGCCGGAAGTGCTTCCTCTGAAGGCCCAGGCGAAGCGTGGCCCAGCACAAGAACCCGAGCGAAGCCAGTTCTCGCATCTGGTCCGGCACTTTCTGGCGCGGTTCTTTAATCACGAAACGGCATCTCCCGACGGCGATGCCAAAACGCGGCTGGTTCTGATCGCAGTTGCAACCGGGCTCCCAGGATTCGTCGTGGCGCTGTATCTATGGCCTGTCTATCATCCCTTCATCGATTCCCTTCAGGCACATGGCCCCGTGCCAGGACCACCGTATTGGTTGCGGGTCAATCACCATTTCTTCTTTGTGGTCTATTCATTTGTGGCGATGGGGATCGTCACAGTGTTTGAGTGGGACATGTTCTTCCCCGATTTCTTGGATCTCTTCGTATTGACGACATTGCCTATCCCGGCTCGTAGGCTCTTCCTCGCGAGAATTGCGGCCATTGCCATTCTCATCGCTGGCTTCCTTTTTGATGCCAATGTTTTCGCACCTGTGGTTCTTCCCGCAGCCATTGATCCACCCAACCTTTTACGCTTTCTAGCCGGTCATCTTCTGGCCGTAGCAGGCAGCGGATTGTTCGCAGCGGTCCTTCTTCTGGCTCTGCAGGGCGTGCTTCTTTCCGTCCTCGGCGAACGGGTATTCCGTAAGTTCTCTCTTGCCTTGCAGGGCCTTTCGATAACTGCCCTGTTGATGCTCCTACTCCTGTTCCCAGTTATATCCGGAACGGTTCCAGTGCTGCTTCAGTCAGGAAGCGCCTTCGCGCGATTCTTTCCCCCATTCTGGTTCTTGGGCGTCTACCAGCGCCTCATGGAGGGACCCTCCGCGTTGCCGATCTACACGCAGCTGGCGCAGACAGGGTGCCTCGCTCTGCTTGTGGCTACCGGACTGGCCGCGCTCGCCTATCCGATTGCCTACCTGCGCAGAGTAGGCCAACTGGTCAACGGGCCTGGCACGCACTGCGGGCGAAGCTGGGTTGCTCGACCGCTGCACGCGCTGATTAATGCCATTCTGGTCCGGCGTACGGTTCGTCGGGCAGTTTTTCACTTCATTAGCGAAACCCTGCTGCGCGTCCAGCGCTATCGTATCTATCTTGTTCTCTATGGAGGGGTCGGCCTTTCGGTCGTTATCGCCTCCATTTTTCGTCTGGCGGTTGTACATATGCAGATTCGGGCGGAAGTCTCATCTGACGGCATTCGCGCTGCGGTCGGGATTGTAGCTTTCTGGACGATTGCTGGACTGCGGATGGCGTTTGTTTCTCCCGGCAATCGGCAGGGAAGTTGGGTGTTTCACAGCGTCCACGGTAGGCCGGCACCGTTCCGGACAGCGATGGATCAGTTGCTGGCCGCGAAAACCTGGGCATTTCTTTGGGGGCTGATCATTAGCTTTGGGGGCTGCATGGCACTTCGCGTGATTGCTCCTCCGGAACTTCGCACCATACGGGCAACGGCAAGTCAGTTACTCGTCGCTGCCGGGATGTCCGTGTTGCTAACCGATATCTTCTTTTTGAACGTAAAGATTGTAGCTTTCACCGGCGAGCGGACCAGGGAACAATCCAACTTCGCCTTCGCAGTTATCAAGTACATCGCATTCGTTCCCGCGGTGGCATGGTTCACGCTGATCTCTGAACCGTGGATTGAGACCAGGACGGAACACTTCATTCTTGTTGCAATCGCGATCGCCGCAGCGCATCTCGTATTTCGCAGCCAACATCGCGCCATCATCCGGGAACACTGCAATTTGCCCAGCCTCGAAGACGACGACGAAGAGTTTCCAATGAAACTCGGACTCCGATATTGAAATGATTCATCGATGAAACGGCGGCAAATGATCCAAAGCTGTATTAATTCATTTAGACTTTGAAGCTTCGCGCACAACCGCAGGATTTGTAATGATAAGTCGGCCAGTGTTCGCTGATCTGTCTAGACATAATCCTGGGTTGACGATATCAGGGCAATGCACTCATTGAGATTTCCGCCGCGACGTTAGTTAACACAACCGCGTTTATCAGGACTGGTCCGATTCGGCACTGGGAAGCGCGCCTTAAGCGAGCGACTTGTGGCGGTTCCAGATCCATCAGCCACTCTCTTCACTTGTCGGAATATCCTTCACTCAACTGCGAAACCGTGTGCCCGAATCGCTGCTCGCACGGTGATCAAATCACCGAGGCACTCTGAGGACTTTGAACTCTAGGCAGCCACTGTTGTCGGTGCTTTAAGTCCCTTGGGCGATGAAGTTTCATCACTAGCTTTTATGGACGACTTCGAACGAATACTCGTCCGGGTCCAATATATCGGCGGCGTAGTATCCCGGATAGTATTCCACTCGTGCCCGCGGTGAAATATTGTCTCTGGCGCCAGCGGACATTGCCGCCCTGTAGAATTCATCGACCTTGCCATTGTTTTCGGCCACGAACCCCCAGTGAATGGACGCTGGATCAGGCTTACCTTGTTTGATCCAGAAGAACGCCCTCTTTCCATCACCAAATCCCCACAGATCAGGATGATCGCCTTCGCCCTTGTAGGGTAGGAAGAACTTGATATTAAGAGGCTTCAAAGCCGCCTCATAGAATGCCAACGAACGTTCGATATTGCTGACAGTCAGAATCATGTGGTCTAGCATTGTTCTCTCCTTCAAATCACAAGTGCTTCAACGACCTTTTCACCATTGGATATGGTTATTTATCAGAGAGCTGACGCCGCCGGCCGAATGCTTTGAGGTCACTTAGTTGCTGTCAGGCTAGCGTATTCGAGCTTCGGGTACCAAGTGGCGCCGCGACCCGCGGGGCTGAGGTCAAGGATCGTCCATAAGGGGTCGAGGTCCGGGGCTCCGCGCGGGTCCTGGCCGGGGTCGGCCATATCGCCGTTCATCTCTCCGCTCCAGAAGTGGCGGACTGTGCCATCGCGGCGAGTGAAGACGGTGAGGCCGGGAACATCGCCATCGTCGGCGCTGACGTAGGCGCGGGTGTAGTCACCTTTCGTATCAGAGTAGATTTGTAGGTTCTGCCAGCCACGTTCTTTTTTGAAGTCGAGGAGGCGCTCGATGGACGAGCGTGCGGTGACGGCGAGAGCAACACGTTCGCGCAGGTTTCTCGTGGTCCCCTCCCATGACGTGAGCATGGCGGTGCACATGGGACATGCTCGCTCGCGTTGCGGGCCGAACATCATGCTGTAGACAACGAGAGTATCCTTGTCGCCGAACAGCTGTGAGAGGCGAATCACGCCGTTGGAGCTTTCAAAGACATAGTCTTCGGGGATTTCACCACCGGGGGGAAGGGCGCGTCGGAGTGCTGCGACGTGCTCGACGTGTCGGCGGAGCTCGATCTCCTCGGAAAGGAGAGTGTTGCGAGCTTGGCGATATTCTGGGCTCTCGTTGGGGAAGTGCGCTTTGTTTTTTGCAGCGAGCTCTGCTGCGGGGATGATTATAGTGTTGTCAGCCATTCGGTACTCCTATGGGACGCGCATGCGAGTGTTCATTCTAATAACGCCGGCGACCGGCGGTCACGGTCCCCGCGGCAGGGTCATCGATTCCGCTTGCGGGCAGCATCAACGGGCGCGCGCGGCCTCGATCGAGGCGATGTCGATTTTCCGCATTGTCATCATCGCATTCATCGCGCGCTTGGCGGCGGCGCGATCCGGGTCCTGCGTCGCCGAGAGCAACGCGCGCGGGGTGATCTGCCAGGAAAAGCCCCAGCGGTCCTTGCACCAGCCACACATGCTTTCCTGGCCGCCGTTGTCGACGATGGCGTTCCACAGCCGATCGGTCTCAGCCTGGTCGTCGGTTAGGATCATGAAGCTGACCGCTTCGTTGGGGATGAACATCGGACTGCCGTTGAGGCCCAGGAAATCGCGGCTGCAGACGGTGAACTCGACGGTCAGTTCGTGGCCCTCCGGACCGGATGGCGTGTCCGTGGGGGACGCGCTGGTCTTGCCGACGCGGCAGTCGGGGAAGGTGGCGGCATAGAATTCCGCTGCCTCGCGGGCGTTGCCGTGGTCGAACCACAGGCAGGTGGTGATCTTCTTGGACATCTTGCTCTCTCCTCTCAGCCTTTCAAACTTCGTTACAAAGTTTGAAAGGCCGTTCTCCTGCGAATGAAGAACAGATTTACCAGGCATGAAGTAAATCGCTGCTACGATTTTGGACTCTGCATCAAAGCAAAGTGACCGCTCTGGTCGTCCGTGGCTTGCAGGATGCGTGAGCCTCCAGGTACGTCCATGGGAGGCATCACTACTTTGCCGCCGGCGTCGATTACACGCTTCTGCGCGGCCTCAATGTCCTCAACGGTGAAGTAGAACTTCCAGTGCGGCGGAATGCCTTCAGGAATTCCGGGGCCTTTGCGATTCATCATGCCGCCGGTATAGAGCGGCTTATCGGTGCGGAAAGTCTGGTAGATTCCCATACCGCCCATGTCGTGCGCGTAGTCTTTCTGCCAGCCGTAGTGTTTAGAGTAGTAATCAAAGGCTTTTGCTGGGTCATCAGTGAGCAGTTCATGCCAGCCCACGTTTCCCACTGCCATTTGATTCAGACGTGGCGGAGCATCTTGTTTACCGGGTTCGAAGAGCAGATATTTCACTTTTTGCGGGTCCAGCACGATGGCGAAACGGCCGACGCCGGGTATGTCCTGGGCAGGCTTTATGATGACACCGCCGTCGGCTGTTACAGCCTTTAGCTCTTCGTCAAGCTTTGCTGTGTGGATGTGCCCCATCCACTCGGGAGGAAGCTCCGGTGCGCCGGCGCCAGCCCATGTCATCATGCCGCCGACGTCTTTGCCGTCTTTACCGAAGATCATGTAGGTGAAGCCCGGCATACCGGCGTCCTTGACGTCCCACCCAACCACCTTCTTGTAGAAGTTGACTGCCTTGTCCATGTCATTGGTGACAAGTTCGTACCAGATGAATCCGTCTGCCATTTTGCACCTTCCACTTCGCGAGGTATCGCTATCAAGTAAACACCGTCCACATACGCTACCACTGCAAAGTGGATGCTGTCCACAATCATTCTTTTCCGCGGTACACTCTTCTTGAACAGGCAATGAAAAAGACCATCTCCATTCAGAAACGCAAGACTTTTCGTCATGGCGATCTATACAACGCCCTCGTAATAGCTGGGCTCGAGATGGCGCGAGTTGGAGGACCGTATGCAGTCGTTCTACGAGAGGCGACCCGGCAAGCAGGTGTTTCTCCAAATGCGGCATACAGGCACTTTGCTAGCCAGGCGGAACTGCTGGATGCGGTACGGTCGGCATGCCTGTCCCAGCTCGCTGCGGGAATTGAAGATGAGATGAAGAAGTGCCGCCCAGGACGTGATCCTCAAGCGTTCGCACGAAAAAGTTTGCGTGCGGTGGGCATGGGGTATCTAGGATTCGCGATGAGGGAGCCGGGGATGTTTCGCACGGCTTTCTCGGCTCCGCCGCCGGTTCATTCTCCTAACCCGGCGAATACGGCGTCTATGGGGCTGAACCCGTTTCAGCTACTTTCGCTAGCTCTGGACCGCATGCAGGAGAGCGGCTTGCTCAGCAAGAAGGATCGCAAAGATGCGGAGTATCTTGCGTGGTCGACAGTTCACGGGCTGGCTCTTCTGGTGCTTGAGGGACCGCTGCATAAGATGCCGCAAGAGATAGTGCTGGCGCTGGGCGAGCGGCTGGTAGTCATGGTGGAACGTGGTCTCAGCTAGACATTCGACAAAGCGCCGAGTCGTTCCGAATTTAATCACGAGCGTACGCATGAGGGACTGAACAAGGACAGCCTGTATCAGCCCAGCTCGGTGATACTTCCGCGCACTCTAGCTGAATTCGTCTACCTCCAAAGGATTTCTGATCCGTAGAGTGAACAATAGCGGCGCCATTAGCTGGCACAAAGATAGGGTGTTCATCAGTGAGGTTTTCCGTTTTGAGGATCTGGGCTTTGAGATGATAGGGGAAGGCTTCTATAGGGTTTTCTTCCGCGAACGCGAGATTGGTGAGTTCGACGTTGAAGCGCTGCGGTTTAGGCCAACATAGGTTTCGAGATGAACTCAAGCGTCATTGATTAGCCTGTAATGCGGCCTCCCTGCTGGGGAAGGTTCGTTTGGTACAGGCCTTTAACAAATGTGCCGCGCCCCTTCTCGCGAACAACGTAGCCTTCCACGCGAAGTTCATAGAGAGCTTGTCTCACTGTTCCCCGACTGACACTCAAGGCGCCGGAGAGTTGCGCTTCGGATGGAATAAGATCGCCATTAGATAGTTGTCCCAGCTCAATTTTAGCTAATAGGCAGTTTTTGATTTGTTGGTAGAAGGGGACAAACGACTGGCGATTAATCCTGCAATCGATTGACGCGATTTGTGTTTTTCCATTCAACCGATGCTCACCTTCTCCATTGGGAATCTTCCTGGCCAATCAAGAATTTGTAGTGACGAGACATCCCTACTCACTTCGCAAGGCGAGCATGGGATTGGTTCTGGCTGCTCGTGTTGCTGGTAACGCAGACCCCGCTAATGCCAACACAAGCATGGCAATCGTAGAGAGCATCAGGGCGACCGGATCGAAGGGGCTTACTCCAAATAGAAAAGAACGCAATAAATGAGATGTTGCTACCGCTCCAAGCAGTCCTAAAGCGCAACCGATCGCAGTAAGCTTTGCTCCAGAAATAAGGATGAGATTGAGCACGCCTGAGCGTTGACAGCCGAGCGCCATACGTATCGCCATCTCTTGTTCCCGCAAGGCAACTGAAAATGCGATCACGCTGTAAATCCCCAGCACAGCCAGCAGTAGCGCAATCATCGCAAAGGCTGAAATCAGCACAGTGTTGAACAAGCGTGGTGCTTCACTACCCGAGATCACGTGCTCCATCGTCTGCATCTGTATAAGGGGGAGCTGAGGATCAATATTTCGTACTGCAGCGCGAAGCGAGTTCTCTAATTGCTCGGGAGGTGTGTCGGTGTGCAATACGATATATCCGTAGGTAGCGCTCAACTCACCAGCCGAAGCAAAAGCCCCTTCAGAAGTAGTTAGCTGTGTTACAGGTTGATAGAACTGTTCTACTGTCGCGTCATCAGGTGATCCGAGCTTTACGTCATCCACTATTCCCACTACCGTCAACCAGGGAGTTGGAGTTTCGGGCATACCGCGGCGTATTCGTTTTCCTATAGGGTCCTGACCAGGCCAGAAGTGCTCGGCCAGCTTGCGGTTCACGATCGCAACGAGTTGAGAATCTGCCTTGTCTGACTCAGTAAACAATCGACCTCGCAGCAAGCTGACGCCGAGTGCCTGGAAGGGCTCACCTTGCATAAGCGATACCGTCGCCATATTCAGTCCCGCGTCTTTCTGAGGGACATATCCCTCCACGGTGATTGCGATCTCTCCGCCGTCACCTGCAGCAGGCAGTGAGGAAGATATGCCTGCGGCTTTGACTCCGGGCAGTTGACGTAGATTCCGCAGCAGGGTGCCGGTAAAATTGTCGATTGCAGGCTGGGTCGCATATCGCTTCTGTGGAAGGTCATAAAACGCGGAGAGAGTGTGGTCCACCCGAAAGCCAAGATCGACCTCCCGCATCTTTTCAAAACTGCGTAATAGCAACCCGGAAGCCGTTAACAATACCAGGGCTACGGCAATCTCCGCGATAACGAGTGTCGACCGCAGCCTCCCGTGTCCACTACCCGGAGTGCCGGTTCGCCCACCTTCCCTCAGTGTCTCGTTTACGCTGGTCCGTATAGCGGCGAATGCAGGTGCTAATCCGCAGACTAGACCTGTCAACACGGCCAGGCCGAGGGCAAAGGCTATGACGGGCCAGTCCAATGAGATCTCGCGGATTCGGGGTAAGGTCTCCGGCAGCAGGCTGATGCCGATTCGAATGCAGGTCGCGGCAAAAGCTAATCCGACCAGACCTCCGGCGATACTCAACACCAGGCTTTCAACCATAGCCTGTCGTAGCAGCATAGCGGCGCGCGCGCCCAAAGCAAGCCGAACGGCGATCTCTCTTCTCCTGCGAATAGAGCGCACCAGAAGAAGACCAGCCAGATTCGTACATGCGATCAGCAAAACAATAGCAACTGCAAAGAGCAGGGTATGTACCAGCGGGCGCGCCTGCGCCACGGTGTCCTCATGCAGGAGTTTCACATCCGATCGAATACGGAGACTCCGCATAAATCCCGGATAGTTACGCATCGTCTCCTCGGCCACTAGCTGGGCGTCGCTCTGTGCTTGTGCAGGCGTAATGCCGGGTTTGAGACGCCCTACCATACGAGAATTCCATGATGCCGCGTAGCCCGCGGCGAATTCCTCTGGCTCAGGGCTTAACGGAACCCAAAGTTCACTATTATTTACGTGACCGGGCATCAAGGGAAACTCAAAATCACGAGGCATGACCCCTATCACGAGATAGGGTTTGCGATCGAGAAGGATCTTCGTCCCAAGAATCTTCTCATCGCCATGAAAGCGTTCGTGCCACATGCCATAACTCAGGACGGCCACTAACTGATGCTGATCGTCTTCCCTCTGAGTAAACCAGCGCCCCATAAGCGGCGCAATAGCCAGCGTCGGAAATACCTCTCCGCTCATTCTCGTCGCATCGACATGCACAGGATCGCCGGTGCTGGACAGTTCAAGACCTATTTGTTGATAGCCGCCGAGGTGGAGAAAGCTATGCGTGTCTCGCATATAGTTGCGGATGTCTGGAGCGGTGACGCGAGATCGGGCCCAATGCGATCCGACAAGATCATCGCCCAGGACAACCAAGTGATCGGGATCGGCAAACGGAAGCGGACGCAGCAAAACGCCCTCGACGATCGAGAAGACGGCAGTCGTCGCGCCAATTCCGAATGCCAACATGAGAATTGCCGTGAGCGTGAATCCTGGGGATTTACGCAATTGACGCAAGGTGTATTTAACGTCCGTCACAGTTGTGGCCAGCCCTTGGTAGGCTCGTTCATTGCGGTGCAGTTGCTTCATCTGCTCCACTCCTCCATATGTGCGCCTGACCGCCCGTCGAGCCTCTTCCGGAGTCATACCGCGATCTAGAAAATCGTCTTCCAGCAACTGAAGATGAGCAGCGATCTCTCTATCCAACTCGGCTTCTGCTTTGGAATTGGCGAAGAGGCTAAAGAATCTGAGAAAAATGCGCCTCAGATATCTCATCTCTATGACTCCTCAACGAGAAGCTTTTCGACCAGACCAGCCATCCTTCTCCATCGCTGGGTTTCTTCGCCAAGCGCCTTTTGGCCAGCTCGGGTAATTGCGTAGTATTTAGCTTCCCGGTTGTTTTCCGTTTTTCCCCAGGTACCCTTGATCCATCCGTATTGTTCGAGACGTACCAGCGCCGGATAGAGCGTGCCTTGATTGAGATTGAGGAGGCTGTCAGAGACCTGTTGGAGCCGGGTAGCGATCTGATATGCATGTTGTGAACCCATGCTGTCCAGAGTGCGTAAGACGATGAGATCGAGTGTTCCCTGAAGTAACTGGATCGGTTCTGTGTCTTTACTTGACATCCTAGTGATCCTTTCAAGAAGAGAATCACACTTCTTCCACTTGCGTGTCAAGTGAAACAGGCTAATGCTTACGAGCGGCAGTAATCAGAGCACGTGCGGTGGCCCGTAAAGAAGGCGTAACATCGCAGCACGAGCTGGAGCCTTATTTCGGAGCTGTCAAAGGGCGAGCACATGAAGCGTTCGACGTCGTTTGTAATCATTCTCTTGTTGGCGCAGAGTATAGCTTGCCTCACCCAAACACTGCAGGATGTCTCCGCACTCATTGAGGCCAGCATCAGCAGCGCGGATCTCAATGCCAAAGATGCCCTCTATTTCGACTTGATAGGCGGTGAATTCCGCAGGAACGATAACGTCTGCAATTTGTGTCTGTGCCATGTGGCAAACCTCGAATCAAAGTGTGTTGATTGATCCAGGCTTGGCCGACTGGCCGTGACCCGCTTCCGACAGGAAGGGTATTTCCTTGTTGCACAAGCGCGACTGCACTTGAAAGACATTAGCGCATTAATACATCAACTACAAGTGATTTGTTAAGAAACACTAGAGCGGACACAGACGGACTCTATGCTTCATTTCAGGCCAGCGAGATACATGAGTTCTTGGCAAACGGTGCGAAAGTCTCCGGTAATCTTGTCGATGTCCTCCCGACTCGCGTTATAGCGTCTACTGTGCGCTGACTGATCTCCCACACTTTTCAGCCTTGGCAGTCCTTGCTTTGTATTCCTTCCCAGGTTCCAGCTCTGCTCCTGTAAAAGTTTGTCAATTAAATCTTTCAGATATAGAAATTCTCCTGTCCTAGGGTCTTTTATCTTGTCAGCGATGTTCGCTTTTTCAAAACATTCAATGATTAGAGTCTCGACGAGACGGCGCATCATGACCGCACACCCGTCGAACCACCCTTTTTCGTAGCATCCATTGACCTGATTCACTACACGTTCGATGTATCCGCGCGTTGCGCGAACATGTGAGGAAGCAAGGACGTGTTCGCTTGAGGGCCGAGTGTCTTCGGACGGTGGGAGGAAATTGCGAGGAGCATCACTCGCCAAACCTTTGACGAGGCTTATGACACCGGTTACGTCCAAAGTGCTACGCATTCTTGTATAGGTGTTTTGACATACTGGAAAATATCTGTTCAATCTGATCGGGGGAAGCGTCCGATGAGATGTGTATCTGCAGGTTAATATTCACATCGGGGCCACGCTTTAACGTCGAGTGCCTTTTTTCAGAGTTTCCTTGCCCACTCTTGTCACTCTCAACGGCCACAGGCTTGTCAGATAGACCTTGAACCCGCTTCTGGGATTTAGCCGCAGCCTTGGAAGCAGAAGCTTTTGGAACGTTCTTTTTTTCTTCCGGCTCTTTAGAGGCGTCAGCTTCGACCAATACACTGTACAGAGAAACCATCCGATTAGAAGCTGCCTCCCCTACTCCAGTCTGCTGAGCAAACCAGCGTCGAGCTTTAACCTTTTCATTCACAGGATCAGTTACGGCACTTATCAATTCCTCTGGGTAAACCTCTTTCAGAATTGCTTTGCAAACCTCCGCGTAGTGTTCGTCGTCTCGCCAAAGCTTCGCACGGGGAAGAGGTTTTCCCTCCGAGTCGATGATCCCGAGAGTTTTCAGGAAAGGCAACACGTTCGCTCGCGCCGAGTTCACGTCCATGTTTAAGACGGTAGCAAGATAGCTATCGGTTACTATCCCAGGTAGGCTTTGGCGGAACTTTTTGCGGAGGGTCCACCAGTGCGATATAGGCAACATCGGATAATTCTTCGTCGCATCACTCTCGGCCATTTGTTGTCCCTCACTAAATCAATCAAATCTGTGAAACTTGCAACATCGTTGCCAAGCTATCGGGTGCTTCTTCGCATTCCACTTGTTGAGCTTTCGGCTAAAAGGGGCTGTGCATTGGACTGCGATTCAGACAAGAGTTGGCGAATTACGAGATTGCGCGCCTCAGTCTGCTCTTCTGGGTCGTGATGCTTATCAACTAGCAGCATCGCCAGAGAAATTCTCTTTAGGTGCGAAAGTTGTTCGTAGTAGTGAAGTGAGCGCTCTTGAGTTTTGGAATAAAGAAAAAGGTACAGAGCCGAAATTGCATTGATTACGCAACCCGCCGCCGTGCAAAGCGACGCCATGAACTTATCCGGCTCGTTGGTCCTAAAATAAAAAAACCAAACTCCAGCAACGTAGTCCCTAGGCCAATGAACATGGAGAATTTTGCCCAACGAAAACTTGATCGAGCTTGCGCTTGATTAATTTCGTAATATTCGTTGAGTCGGGTGAAATCTAGATTCAGTGCATCTTCGGGGGTACGTGACTGCTCAAATTTCTTCTCAGCAGTTTGCCGTTCCTCGGATGCCTTGGCTTGTGAGAATACGAGCTGGAAAGCGGGGCCTGAAACGGTGGCGATCCAAAGAAGCGAAGGCGCTACAAAGAAAAGCGCGACGCTAGATATATTGCCAGGAAACTTTACCCCAGCGAAGATAGCGATCAACGCCAGGCCGCTTGCAACTCCGAGAATCGCTACCAAAGCACGCCAGATCGGGTGGGATCGCAGAAACTCAACGATTCCATATTTGGCAACAGCCCACTCCGAGCCCCCCCATTGTTACCGTGTATCGCGGTGCGTGCGGTTGCTTCTGTTCGTTCTCAGGCATCAGGGGAATCCAAGGCACATGATAGCTGCTTCGTAGGGTTTTCGTTGCCGAAACTCGTAGAAATAAATACTTTGCAAGTTCGCACCGCACCTACGATATCGGGGCATGACCCCATTTCATTGCCTGACAAACTCGGACGGAGATGCCTCCACGCCAAAACCGCTGCATCGATTCTGGGGGGTGGGGGGGCTACGGCTCACGTTCGAAGTTGCCGCGACCGTTACGAGCTAATGACAATGCCTCGCGCTGCGCTTATTCGACATGTAACTCGACATGTTGTGAAGAGGAAAGCGCAGGTCACTCAAAACCGCTGTATTTATTGGCGTCCCCGATGGGATTCGAACCCATGTTATCGCCGTGAAAGGGCGGTGTCCTGGGCCGGGCTAGACGACGGGGACGATACGGAACAGTGGACACATCCACGTATTTTTACAAGTTCAACGCT